>Ga0208227_1000068_pt1 | contig 25037 bp, 30 predicted proteins | sample LakMenEpi13Jun11_FD_150692 | JGI IMG/M metagenome (GOLD analysis project Ga0208227, IMG submission 150692) | Freshwater microbial communities from Lake Mendota, WI - 13JUN2011 deep hole epilimnion (SPAdes) | ecosystem: Environmental > Aquatic > Freshwater > Lake > Epilimnion/Euphotic zone ...
CAGCCTGAAGCGCGCAGTTGGCGCAAGATGTCGGCAAGGCCAGCAGTTTTTAAATTGGCAAGCACGCGACCTGGAGCTTCTTCGCCTTTTTCCCACGATTCCCATGCAGTAATGAGTTTGTCAAGATCGGGAAGTGGTCGTTCAAATGCCATAGGGAGAGGTTACCTACAAGCGAGCGTGCTTCGTCACTCGTGCGAGGTAGATGATGGACCCCTGGATGAGGGCTAAAGCAAAAAGAGAGAAACGATTCCCCGTCGATTGACTTCCAATGGAACCAGCCACCACGGCTCCAAGCACTAACGCTATATCTATTGCATTATGGATTTTCCGCGGCATCAACCGATAGGCAGCGAGTGGCCCTTGTGTGCTTGCTGCATTCAATAAAGCAACAAGACCGAGTATGGCCAACAGCAATGGGTATACAGCCCGAGTAATGAGAATAAGAAAACCCAATGCCACTGCGTAGTCAGACACTTGATGAAAAAGTCCTAAACGCTGTCCACGAGATGCTTTTGGTTGTATCACTCTCTTAGCGTAGATAAAAAAGATCCCGGGTCGATGACCCGGGATCTTTTAGTTCTCCAAAAGGAAAAGAACGACTTACATCATTCCCATTCCACCGGGCATTCCACCGCCACCGGCTGGTGCAGCACCTGGCTTCTCAGGCTTATCGGCCACGAGACACTCAGTAGTGAGGACGAGTGCAGCAATTGATGCAGCGTTTTGCAAAGCAGCACGCGTTACTTTTGCTGGGTCCAAAATTCCGGCCTTAATGAGGTCGGTAAATTCGCCTGTGGCTGCATTCAAGCCAATAGCACCCTTTTCTGACTCGACACGCTGAACAACTACTGCGCCCTCAAGGCCAGCATTGTCGGCAATGTGACGTGCAGGAGAGGTGAGCGACTCGTACACCGTACGTGCACCAGTTGCTTCGTCGCCAGTGAGTGACTCAACAACTTTGAGTACCGCAGGACGAGCACGCACAAGTGCGGTTCCGCCACCAGCTACAACGCCTTCTTCGATTGCTGCGCGAGTTGCAGAAACAGCATCTTCAATACGATGCTTCTTTTCCTTCAACTCCACTTCAGTTGCTGCACCCACCTTGATAACGGCTACGCCGCCAGCAAGTTTCGCAAGACGCTCTTGAAGTTTTTCGCGATCCCAATCGGAGTCGGTGTTGTCGATCTCGGCCTTAATTTGGCTGATGCGACCATTGACTTCATCTTTTGCACCTGAACCATCGACGATGGTGGTGTTGTCTTTGGTGATGATGACGCGCTTTGCACGACCCAAGAGGTCGAGCGTCACGTTCTCCAATTTCAAGCCCACTTCTTCGCTGATGACTTGGCCACCAGTGAGAACTGCCATGTCTTGCAACATTGCTTTGCGACGATCGCCAAAGCCTGGTGCCTTCACAGCAGCGGAGTTGAAAGTACCGCGGATCTTGTTCACCACAAGTGTGGCAAGTGCTTCGCCTTCAACATCTTCAGCAATGATGACGAGTGGGCGACCACTCTTCATGACGGCTTCAAGAGCTGGGAGCATGGACTGCACAGATGAGATTTTTGATGCGTAAAGCAAGATGTATGGATCTTCAAGAACTGCTTCTTGACGATCTGCATCGGTCACGAAGTAAGGGCTCTGATAGCCCTTATCGAACTGCATACCTTCAGTGAAGTCGAGTTCGATACCAAAGGTATTGCTCTCTTCAACAGTTACTACGCCGTCTTTGCCAACACGGTCGATGGCATCGGCAATTACATTTCCAATGCTGGAGTCGGCAGCAGAAATGGTTGCGACGTTGGCAATATCTTGCTTGTCATCAACTTCTTTTGACTGACTCTTGATGGACTCCACAGCAGCAGCAACAGCTTTTTCAATACCGCGCTTCAAACCCATTGGGTTTGCACCTGCAGCAACGTTGCGCAAACCAAGGTGAACCATGGCCTGTGCAAGAACTGTTGCAGTGGTGGTGCCGTCACCGGCGACGTCGTTGGTCTTCGTGGCAACTTCTTTCACCAACTGTGCACCCATGTTTTCAAATGGGTCTTCGAGTTCTACTTCTTTCGCAATAGAAACACCGTCGTTGGTAATGGTTGGTGCACCAAATTTTTTGTCGAGAACTACGTTGCGTCCCTTGGGTCCGAGTGTCACCTTGACCGCATCGGCCAATTTGTTGACACCGGCTTCAAGTGCGCGACGTGCTTCTTCGTCGAACTTGAGAATTTTTGACATTGCTACGCCTTACTTCGCCACAATGGCGAGAACATCACGGCTGGTGAGAATGAGGAGGTCGTCTCCACCAAAGCTCACTTCAGTACCGCCGTACTTGCTGTACAAAACTGTGTCGCCGACTTTGATGTCGAGCGCTGTGTGCTTGCCCGCATCGTCGCTCCAGCGGCCTGGGCCAACGGCGAGTACGGTGCCCTGCTGGGGCTTTTCTTTGGCTGTGTCGGGGATGACGAGACCCGAGGCAGTGGTCTGCTCGGCTTCGTTTGGCTTCACGACAATTCGGTCGTCCAACGGCTTAAGGTTCATGTCGCAGGCCTCCAATGGCGCTGATGTATATGGATAACGGTCCACTCTTTACGCACTTACGCCACAGGCGTTAGCACTCGCAAGGAGTGAGTGCCAATGATACGACCACTTTTGGTCGGTTAGCAACCGCAACCCCCGAGTGCTAAGCGATACCTAGGGTTCTCGGCGCGGTATGTCCCGTTATTCGGGACGTGCCGCGCCGAGAACCCTCAAAAGATGGGCGGTGGGGGCTAAAGGCAGCCCGATGACGGTCGACATTGAGCCCTGGACCCGTTCCACCAGCACTCCCCCGAACCCCTGCATGCCATAGGCCCCGGCCTTCCCGAAAGACTCCCCCGTATCGAGATACCACTCCATGAGATGGGTCGAGATGGGCACCATGGTGACCCGTGCAGTGTCGATGATGGTGGTGCGCCCCTTTTCCGACAGGCAGGTGACGGCTGTATGCACCTGATGAGTGCGACCCGACAAGATGCTCAATGTACGTCGCGCAGCTTCTCGATCGGCGGGTTGGTCGTGCACCACGCCATCGAGCTCGACACATGTGTCGGCACCGAGAAAGACGACACCGCCTGCGACACCCAACTCATCTGCAATTTTTTGCACTTTTTCTTGAGAGAGGCGTTGCACATACTTTGTTGCAGGTTCATGCGCGTGTTGTGTCTCATCAATATTTGCTGGCATCACCTCAGGAAATATTCCGATGCGCTCTAACAGCTCAAGTCGGCGCGGTGAACGCGAAGCAAGGACTACACGCATACTTCTTATCCGCCGCTGAGTTGCATCTCATTGTTGTCGTCGGGGACAACCATGTCGTCGAGACTCTCGAGATACCCAGGTGGCAATGCAACTTTGATAGGCCCATTGGTGTGGCCTCGTGTAAAGCGTTCGCCACCTTCAACAATGGCAATATTTCGGTCAACGTCTGCGAAGAGTTCTTCTAACTCTTGAACGGTTGAACAATTCGATGCTCTTCTGCGAACTTCCCCGCCAACGGGGTAACCCGTGAGATACCAGCCGGCATGTTTACGGAATTCTTTCGCACCACGAATATTTTCTCCAGGCAATGCAGTTGTGGCATGCGCATCAAGCATGCGTGCATGTTGCAACATGACATCTACTACTTCACCTAATAGCGGGGTGGGTTGAGTGGCGCGCCCTTCAAATACATCAACAAGATCACGAAACAACCATGGTCGCCCGAGACACCCACGGCCAACAACCACGCCGTCACATCCTGTTTGTTCCATCATTTTCACTGCATCGTACGCATCCCAAATATCGCCATTGCCGAGAACTTGCAGGTCGGGAAAGTGTGACTTCAAAGTAGCAATAGCTGGCCAACGTGCTTGCCCTGCATAATGCTGTTCAACAGTACGAGCATGCAAAGCAACCCATGCAACACCTTCTTCGCCAGCAATTTCTGCCGTGTGCAAATACGTCAATAGGTCGTCGGTGATTCCCATACGGAATTTGCAGGTGACCGGAATGCCACCTTTTTTGCCTTCGCTTACTGCAGCACGAATAATGGCGCGCAATAAATTTTTCTTGAGTGGTACTGCTGCTCCGCCACCCTTGCGCGTCACCTTGGCTGCAGGGCAACCAAAATTGAGGTCAATGTGGTCAACCGCATTGTTGGCAACAAGTTGCGAAACTGCTCGCCCCATAATTTCTGGGTCAGAGCCGTACAGTTGCACGCTGCGCAGATCTTCATCGGGGCTAAAAGTAATGAGACGCTGTGATTTAGGGCTGAAACGCACTAAGCCAGTAGCCATCACCATTTCATTGACGTAGACAAGCCCTGGCCCAAATTGTCGACACAGCGAACGAAATGGAGCGTTAGTAACGCCAGCCATTGGGGCTAAGACCACGGGAGTTTGAAGTGTGTGCGAACCAAGTTTCAACATAAGGTTGTTTTCACTTTCTCCCCGCGCGGTTGCCACGCACAGTGGAACCGGTGAGCGAGAGATGCGGAATAGCTCCAACATCGAGCCCCGATGGCCCATGATCGCGGAGTCGATACCAACCAGCTGATGCAATCATTGCGGCGTTGTCGGTACACATTGCCTTGCTCGGCAAAGCAACATGGAAGCCCGCCGCACTGCCCACTCGCTGCATTTCGCTGCGCAAGAGTGAGTTTGCAGCAACTCCTCCACCGAGCACAATGCTTTTGGCATCAACTTGCTGCGCAGCTCTTAATGTCTTTGCCACGAGAACATCCACCACTGCGCATTGAAACGAAGCGGCAACGTCGTGGGAAGCGACACCAGGATTTTTGCGGACATAGTTAATGACCGAGGTCTTCAGACCACTAAAAGAAAAATCGAGCCCGTCGTGCAACATTGCTCGAGGGAATTCAATGCTCTGTGGGTTGCCCTGTTGTGCCGCGGCATCGATAGCTGGGCCACCCGGGTAACCGATATCGAGGAAACGAGCGATTTTGTCGAATGCTTCACCAGCAGCGTCGTCGATAGTTGCCCCCAATAACGAATACTCACCAGGAGCAGTCATGTGAATGAGCAAGGTGTTGCCACCCGATACCAAAAGCACCACCGCAGGGAATGGCAGTTGTGGTTCTTCAAGAAGCGCTGCGTAGAGATGTGCTTCAAGATGATTCACGCCAATAAAGGGAACATCTAATCCGTAGGCCATTGCCTTACCTGCAGAGACACCTACAAGGAGTGCACCAATGAGGCCGGGGCCAATAGTGGTGGCAACTGCATTAATGCGCTCCGCACCAATGCCAGCAAGTTGAATTGCCTCATTAATGACGGGTTGCATGAGTTCAAGATGTGCACGGCTTGCAACCTCAGGAACTACTCCACCAAATTTTGCATGGATATCAATTTGGCTAGAAACAACCGAGGAGAGAACATCGTTTCCCCCCATCACAATTGCGGCTGCAGTTTCATCGCAGCTGCTTTCAATACCAAGCACGACTGTTGAATTATCGATGTGCATTGGCGCGTTCCGTTTCAATTTCACGCAACCGCGCACCGTACTCGGGGCTGCTCACCTCATGGCACCACATCACCATGGCATCTTCAACATTTTCGTAATACTTCTTGCGCACCCCTGCCGGAGCAAAGCCAAAACGCCGATACAACTCTTGAGCTGGAGTGTTGCTCATGCGCACTTCTAGCGTGAGTGCTTGACATTCGCGTTCACGGGCTTTCCAAGCGAGTTCCAATAAAAGATCGGTAGCAATGCCGCGCCGTTGCCACTCAGGGTGAACGGCAATGTTGGTGACATGAGCATCATCGGGGGTAAACAGCAAACCGCCGTACCCCACTACCTCTTCGCCAATTTGACCAACGATGTAAAAGCGCTGCTCTCTACGCACTAATTCGATTTCGGCATGAAACACTCCGAGCGTCCATGGCCGGGGATACACCACTTCTTCAATTGGCATAATTGCCTTCAAGTGTTTCCGGCGCATCGGAATGATGTCGAGTACAGGTGTGCGCAGTTCATCTGGCTTTCTCATGATGCTCACCGTGTTAACCACTGAATTTCCGCATCGGGGGCTCGCAGGTAAATGGGGGCAATAGGGCTTCCCTCTAAACGCCCAGCCGCATAATTCTTGGCCGCAAGCGACACCAAAGTGGACGCGTGAGGAAGATGCGCATTGAACGCAAAATTGCGCACTCCACTGCGCTCACCAAGAAGTGCAAGGTCGGGAATTTCAATGAGCGACTCGATGTATTTCACTGCGCCAGTTCCGAGCACTACTGACCTTTGTGATCTGTCGAGGAGATCTTCAATGAGTTCTTCAACCTCTCCAACACGCGGCTCTCGTATTTCTTCTAATGCCCCACCTGAGGAGTGATCTATACGATGCATCGACCAGTACACCTGGTTGCGTCGAGCATCAAGAATTGGCACAACAATTTCTGCATCATCTAATTCTTGTAGCGCAACACGCTCAACACCATGAGCAAGCACTTGCAAACTGTCTAGTCCGATGAGTGGAAGTTCGGCAATGTCTGCCAATGTCAATGCAGTAGTAATTCCTACTCGCATCCCAGTGAAAAGTCCTGGCCCCAGATCTACTGCAATGGCACTTAGCTCATGAATGCTGATGCCGATATTTCGCAAGAGAAGTTCAATTGCAGGAATGAGTGACTCCACATGGCGCCGATCGCTCGCCAGCTGAAAACTTGCTGAGATACTCTCGTCATCTCCAACAGCAACGCTCACTTGTTCGCTCGATGTATCGATGCCTAGAATTTTCATGGGTCATCCCACTCTGCATCGGTGCTTGCATACATCTTGGTAGCTGCGACCAAGCGTGGCCAGCGAAGTTCCCAACGCTTTCCCACAACACGTATGTCAATATCGCGTGATTCATCTTCTTCGCCAAGTGAAATACGTATTTCAAGATGCTCACCAATGATGTCATCTCCAACATCGCCCCATTCAATAAGAACAATGCCACCTTGTTGAGAGAACTCTTCAAGTGCAAGGTCGGCAATTTCATCTCTATTTTTTAAGCGGTAGAGGTCGGCGTGGTACACCGTTGCATCGTTGCCAGCATATGAGTGCACCAAGTTGAACGTTGGCGAAGTAACTGGGTCGGTTACTCCCAGTGCTGTACACATTCCTTGTGCGAGCAGCGTTTTTCCTGCTCCCATTTCACCTGCAAGTACCACGGTGTCGCCAAGGCGCAAATAGGAAGCAACTACTGCAGCAATTTCGCGCGTCACAATGGGAGAAGGTGCAAATAGATTCATAAAAAGATGTAACCGATGCTAGTGAGGCACTTCGACATATTGGCGTTCAATGCGAGCACCAATGCCACAAGTAACTTCATAAGCAATGGTGCCCAATGCTTCCGCCCAGTCGGCAGCAGTAATAACTTCAGATCCTTGTTTGCCAATGAGGACCACTTCGTCGCCCACTTCCACTTGGCACTTCCCTACTGGGCCACAATTCACCATCAGTTGGTCCATAGTGATGACCCCCATGATAGGAAAACGTTTTCCACCAATGAGCACCTCTCCGCCTGCACTCCACAACCTACGCGGCACTCCATCGGCGTATCCCAAGGGAATGGTGGCAATAATGCATTCCTCTGTGGTGATTGCCCGGTGTCCGTATGACACACCTTGGCCAGGCTGCACCACATGAACATGTGACACTCGGGCCTTTAGCGACATCACTGGTTCTAGCTCAGCGCAATTGTCGTTGAGCTGAGGGCCAGGGCTCATGCCATAACTGGAAATACCTACACGGACCAATGATCGTCTTTCATGTGGGAGAGTGATTGCCGCCGCAGAGTTGCAACTATGGATTTTTAGGCCGTCGGTGAGATGACCCATCTGGCGCAGAGACTCTGCGAATAAACGACTTTGTTCATTGTTCGCCGGATGCTCTGGCTCATCAGCATTAGCAAAGTGTGTATAGATTCCTTCCAATACAATGAGTGGAGAAAGTTTTTGTACGTGGTGTACAAGTTCCATCAGCAACTGCGGCGCAACTCCAACACGATTCATTCCAGTATCAACTTTGATATGCACGGGGACTTGAGAGATTCCCGACGCCGTTGCACACTTCACCAACTCGTTGACGTAGTCAATGGAATACACGGTATGCGTTGCCGATTGCTGCAACAGAGCAGAAAGTGATTCGTAGGGTTGTTGACTCAACACAAGTATTGGGGCCTGCACGCCAGCATTTCTCAGATCTACAACTTCGCCAGCTAATGCAACACACAAACCCGAGGCGCCTGCATGAAGCGCAGATTTTGCGATGGTCACTGCACCGTGTCCGTAAGCGTTTGCTTTCACAACAGCCCATACTTCAGCCGGCGCTACAAGAGATTTCAGATACCCAATATTGTGTGCATAAGCAGTGAGGTTTACTTCGGCCCATGCCCAGCGCTCTACATTTACTTCACTCATGGCCACCAACTTGAATTTCTCGAACAATGTCTGATGCAACTACACCACATTGAGGAAGCCGCTCTAAGGCATTTCCATGAATAAATGCCCCAGCAGCAGCAGCGTGGAAGGCGTCTAGCCCCACAGCAAGTAGCGCTGCAATGACCCCAGTTAATACGTCGCCCGAACCTGCTGTTGCCAGACGCGCATCTCCGTTTGTGATACAAAACACGTTTCCACCGGGTTCTGCCACCACCGTCGTGGAACCCTTCAAAAGAACCACTGCTTGCAGGGCTGCTGCAGCCTTACGCGTATCTGCAATGCGATCTGCACTTGGGCGCTCACCTGTGAGAGCGCTGAATTCGCCATCGTGGGGAGTCAGTACCGTTTCTGCGGTGCGCTGCGCAAAAAAGTTTGCCATGTTTCGCCGTTGGCCATCACGCGAAGAAGCAAGTATTTGTAAACCATCTCCATCAATCACTAAGGGCACAGGACAACGCGATACAAATTGGAAGACTTCTTCCACCAGCTCATCACCGCGACCCATTCCCGGGCCAATGAGCGCAGAAGCAAAGCGTTCAATATCGGACAAGCACTGGTTGGCCCAATGGTTTTCTGAAACCGACCGGTACACCACTTCGAGCGGAGAAATGATTTCTGGCGTATCGCCAATAGATGACAAGTGCACGATGCCAGCACCAGCTCTATACGCAGCAGCGCAACTCAGCTGAGCAGCGCCCATCATTGTCTTGCTTCCCGCAATTGCACGTACTCCCGATTTCCATTTGTGAGTTGTTGGAGCACGTGGCGGAACCCACTGTTCAACATCGTTGCGTGTCACCACGTTGATTGTTTTTTCATCTACTTGCACACCTAGATGCACTGGCAAATCTAAAGACACAATGGTGATCTGACCTGCATAGGTTCGCCCCGGTTGCAAAACAATTCCCGGCTTCAACCCGCCAAATGTGATGGTCTCATTTGCTCGAAGTGGGGCGCCACGACACTCGCCAGTTGTCGCATCAATCCCGCTGGGAATATCAACTGCAAGAACCGGAGCATTGGTTGTTGGTGCAACAAAATCGCTACGTAGCCCTGTTCCATAAACAGCATCAATTACTAAATCACATTCTGGAAGTTGTGTGGGCATCTCACTTGATGAGAACACCGACACCTTTACTCCTCGTGCTCGGAGAAAATCGCTGGCTACTCGCCCATCTTCACCATTGTTGCCTTTGCCCGCAAGCACAATGACGTGTTTACCGTACGACCCACCCAACATCTGCAATGCTGTTTGCGCAACCGCATAACCGGCTCGACGAATGAGCACAGCAACATCTACCCCGCTACGAGCATCGATGTAACGCATCTGCTCTGGGGTATAGACGGCCTCCATGGCTTTAGCGTACGGCGCGATTAGGAAGCGGCAACAACTGCCACTGCAACAATGTGTGTATGGCTGAGAGATACCCGCCACTGCGTAATACCAAGTTGTTCAGCTAGTTCTTGAGCACGACCAGAAACAATGAGTTCGGGAGCGCCCGAAGCGGCTTTACGTACGGAAACGTCATGAAAGTCGAACGCTCCCAAGCCCACACCGAGTGCTTTCATGGTTGCCTCACGCACAGCGAATCGTGCCGCCAACGCTGCAGTTGCATCTTTACGCGTGCCTGCTAGTTCAAGCTCTGCACTGGTGAACACTCGAGTCTTAAGCGAAGGAGTACGGCTCAATACGTCGCGAAAGCGTTCAATATCTACAGCATCTACCCCAAGCCCAATCATGATTGCTGGGTCTGCCATCTGTTTGCAGTATCGGAGATCGGCAAGATGAGAGCGTCGACAACATCGATGTCGGCAAGAAGGTCGTCGCGGAACTCGCTTTCGGTTTCTTTCACCCAGTCGACGAGCCGGTTGTAGCGGTCGTCATAACCTTGCAGAACCGATTTCATAACGCTTGCACTGAGCCGTTGCGCAAAGGTGACGTGCAGCAACGTAATTCCTGTTGTTTCGCCAGACTTCAATTCAGGTATGAAAATAACAGTGCGGTTATCGGATCTTCCGCGAGCAACTAATACTTCTTGATTGCTAGCGACACGGTGTTTTGTTCCGACCAAGCGAGCAACTCCATCTACCCGTGATTTCAAATCGAGTGAGATACCACCGCGCTCAATGATGGAAATATTGGCTTCATCTATTTCGCTGCCATCTATGCCGTAGCGCGTGAACCCGTTCACTGAAAGAACGGCTGCATCAAGATCGGCCAAAATTTTGAGGGTGCGATACGCGAGGCGATCTCGCGAGACACCTGCGGCCAAGACTGATTGCACCAAGGCTCGGTCCATGAGGCCTTCATCGTTACGCGAGATTCCTACTGTTACGGTTTTTGCTTGATGCTTAATGGCATCAATGGGTCGAGTGAGTTCATCAATTGCCTTCGTTAAAGCATTAATGAGATCATCGAGCAAGACGGCGGGAGTAACTACTTTTCCAGAGTGACGCTGATAAGCATCAATTGGATCTTTCGATAAAACATCGTAGAGAATCGATGTTAAACGCACTGCTGTTGAAGCCTCGAGCGTTCCGTCGTATTGCCCCATCGAAAGGGCGTCGAAGAATCGCCCTGCAGGTTGTACAGCATGGCGGCGAATGTGTGTAACCACCTGCGTTGACTCTGTGTAAGTACCCGCAATTTCTTTGATGGACTCGCGGATTTCGCGCAAGGGTCGAGCTGTTGCATCGATAGCGAGGGCTGCTTCGTACCCGAAGAGATGCCCCACCATGGCCGAAAGTATGAAAGCAACCGATGAGTCGACTTCTGGAACCATTAAGACAGCCGACGCCGCATCGAAACGTTGGTCGCCACGCGTAGCCACAACGATTGGAGTTGCCTTATGCGCTTTGTAAATGGCAATTTCTTTTGCCACGTCTGCAGCTGTACCACCAACAAGCCCAGCGGCACAGACCAAAATCATTGGCTCGCAAGAAAGGTCAATATGCTTTTTGTCTTCTGTGATGTCACAAGAAATTGATTTGTAACACAATTCAGAAAGTTTGATACGCACTTCGTTCGCAGAGACCGCATTGGGGCCATTGCCCACGACGGCCCAATATCTTTTCGCCGGAGCGAATCGATGCGCTGCTTCGGCAATTTGTGGTCGCTCACGAATCACTTCGCGCATCGCATCGGGAATTGACTTCAGAGAATTCAATACACGATGGCGAGCTTGACTGCTCCCTACACCTGCTGCAGCAGAAATGGCACAAGAAAGTAGAACCCCAGCTGCCACTTGTGCATAAAAGGCCTTTGTACTTGCCACGCTCATTTCAAGATCGCGCCCGTCTGATGTGTACAACACGCCATCGGCTCGCATTGCGAGATCTGAATTACGACGATTCACAATTGCAATAACGTGAGCTCCACGGCCACGTGCAAGATCGACTGTTCTATTGGTGTCGGTTGTGGTTCCGCTTTGGCTTACTGCAATCACCAACGTGTCGCTCATATCGGGCAAAAGACCAAACCCGGAAAATTCAGTTGCGGTTAGTGCATCGACATCGAAGGCGTCTTCAGACAAAGAATTGAGGAGCGCCACCATGCTGCTTCCTGCAACTGCAGCAGTGCCTTGGCCAATGACGCGAATGCGTCGAATTTTGCGTGAAACCAATAACTTGACTACGTCTTTCGGTAAGACATCTTCGTCAAGGTCTGCAGCACAAACACCATTGATTTCGTGAATGCGACCACGCAATGTTTTGCGGAAGCTTTCAGGTGCTTCAAGAATTTCTTTCAATAAGAAGTGCGGCGATGTTCCGCGGTCGATATCGCGCGTTGTTACTCCAGCATCGACAACATCATCTCCAGTGACAGGCAAGGCGGACCCGTCGTAACTGACACGCTGCATACCTTCTACAGTTCCTGCATCACTTGCCAAAAGTTGAATCACTTGCCCACGGCTTGCAGGTTGGTCGGGTGACACCAACGACTCACCATCCATGCGCACGATGTTTACTGTGTCTTCGACTGTTCCATAAGGCTCGCTCGCGACAATGAACCGATCTTCGGCGAGGCCAATACACATACCTTGGCCGCTCCCGCGCAAGGCAAGCATCACACTGTCGGGGTGATCGACACTCAATGCAGCAATGGCTACTGAACCGTCGAATTGTGTCACCGCATTGAGGAAGCTTTGTTGCAGTGGTTGGCCTGCTTGTAAACCACGGGCAACCAAACTGGGGATGACTTTGGCATCGGTAGTGATGGAAGCTGCTACAGAAATATCGTGTTCCACTTTGAGATCTGCGTAATTGTCGACATCGCCATTTAAAACCGCCAAAACCAGAGGCTGTTTTTTGTTGACTTCTTCGCCAGTCACAGGATGTGCATTGGGCTCAGAAATGATTCCGACACTTGCCCAGCGCGTATGCCCGATGACACTGACCTGTGCATTTTTTGCTGAGACAACACGTCGCAACAAAGCATCTTGCAGAATATGTTGCCGCATGGTTTTTGTGTTGTCGCCTAGTTCACCAATTTCTGCTGCTGCCTTGTACACAAATACCCAGGCATCACCTTCCACACGCACAGATCGTGAGGTAAAGAGAGCGTCTTCGTGACGTGGCACAAATGTATTTCGTAATGCAGGGTCGCCCAACACCACATCTTCGGTGAGACCATGGCCCCATACCACTACACCAATACCGGCGGAATCTCTACCACGGACTTCCATCCGGTCTATAGCGGAGAGAGCTTGTTGGATGGAGAGATAGCCATGTAATGACTCTTCAGATGCGTGCATTCCGGCAAGCACAGAAACTTCCCGAGCGGTACGCAGGCGATCATCAGATATCGACCACAGCGCATCTTTGATTGCAGAAACAGTGTGTGATGCATTCTCAATAAGATGTGCGTCTTGGCTTGCCTCTAACGCAGCTTCGTACTTCTCTACTTGAGGAGCCAATTTCGCCAGTGCAGCGCGAACGCCATCGACCAACTCTGGGCTGCCCACCAGGGCACGAACCCCAGCGTCACCTTTAAGCAACGTATTGACTGCTTCGAGCGCCTCGGCAGCACGTTCTGCGCTCGTGAAGTCGGTTGAAGCATGCTCCATCAGAGTTTGTGCTTCAAGAAACTGATGAAAAATGTCGTCGTGTGTGGGGGTGGCGCGGTCGCCTTTACGGCTGAGGACACAGATAATTCCACACATAGGAGTACTTTACCTGTCTTGCCCAGAGGCAGGGTGGCTCAACATTTGGGCAATACGTTCGGCATATTCCTGGGCTTCTGTCGATGTTTGGGCTTCAACCATGACACGCACAAGTGGCTCGGTTCCGCTCGCCCGCACCAACACTCGCCCTTTGCCATCTAGCAACTGTTCTATTTCAGAAATAGCTGCATGATTCTTGAGCAACAGATCTTGCGGTGCGATGCCCCCCTGTATGGGCACATTAATAAGCACCTGCGGAAGTGACGTCATTACCTCTTGTGCTGCTGCTCGCAAATTTTGTTGACGAGAATGAAGCACGGAAAGAAGTTGCACAGCTGCAAGCAATCCATCGCCAGTGGTTGCATGTTGTGTAAAAACAATGTGGCCACTTTGTTCGCCACCCAAGCATGCTTGTGCTTCTTGCAAGGCCAGCAATATTGATCGATCGCCAACAGGAGTGACAAGTACATCAATGCCGGCATTTTTCATGGCGATATGAAAACCCATGTTGGTCATGACGGTGACCGCTACGGCATTGTTCGCGAGGGCATTACGCGCCTTGAGTTGTAGTGCAAAAAGTGCGATGAGTTGATCGCCGTTCACTACTTCGCCATTTCCGTCGACGGCAATGATGCGGTCACCATCGCCATCAAATGCGATTCCGAGATCTGCCTTACTGCGTATTACTTCTTGCATTAACGACTCAGGGTGGGCTGCACCACAAGCTTCATTAATGTTTTTTCCATCGGGCGAGCAGTGAATGAAACTCGGGCTCATCCCCAGTTTCTTGAAAACTCGTGGCGCAACTTCGCTCATGGCTCCGTTGGCACAATCAATAACTAGTTTGACTTCTGTTGCAACTTCCGTGACCGATGCGCAAACATGTGCGCAATATGCATCGAGATCTAATGCGCCTTCCTCGGCACCCGCATTGACGACCTCGGTTGTTTCACTTTGTACAAGCGCTTCATAAGTATTTTGAATACGCGATTCTTGGTCGTCGGTGAGTTTGATTCCTCCCTCGCCAAAGAACTTCAATCCATTATCTGTATAGGGGTTATGCGAGGCGGTAATGACCGCAGCACCTGCCAAACAATGTTCGGCATAGAAGGCAACCGCAGGTGTGGGGCACATTCCGGCCCACAAGACCTCTACACCTTCGGCTAAAAAACCAGCTGCTACTGCGCGCGCAAGTGGAACGCCCGATTCACGGGTGTCGAAGCCAACAACAAAAAGCGAACAACGAAGTTCACGCGCAGCGGCGCGGGCATATAACTGAACGGCAAGAGTGGTGATGTCGCGAAGTGCAACGCCACGAACTCCGTCGGTGCCGAACCGCAGCAAGGCTCTTTAGCGCTTGGTGAACTGAGGGGCTTTACGTGCCTTCTTGAGGCCGTACTTCTTGCTTTCCTTGCGGCGTGAGTCACGCGTGAGGAGCCCTGCTTTTTTCAGTGCTGGGCGAAGTTCTTCATCGAGTTCAATGAGTGAACGAGCAATTGCCATGCGCAACGCACCGGCTTGACCATTGACGCCGCCGCCGTGCATTGTTGCATCGACGTCGTAGGTTGTTTCAGAGTTGGTGACACGAAGAGCCTCAACAACCACCATGCGCTGAGTTGCCATGGGGAAATAGTCTTCGAATGCACGGCCATTCACCGTTACTACACCGGTACCGGAACGCAAACGCGCGCGTGCAACAGCTTCTTTACGACGACCAGTTGTTTGGGTGAGAGGCTTTGTTGCCACGGTGATTCCTTTGATACGAGTGCGAGTGAGACGGACGAAAAATTAACGTGCTTTTGCGTGAGCAAAAACAATAGGAGTAGGAGCCTGTGCAGTATGTGGATGTTCTGCACCTGCATAGATTTTGAGCTTGGTCATTTGCTGACGGCCAAGTGGGCCTTTTGGCAACATGCCTTTGACAGACAAACGCACTGCTTCTGCAGGCTTACGACCCAACAACTGTGCATAGCTTTCGCTCTTGAGACCACCTGGGTAGCCGCTGTAGCGATAGAACATCTCTTTGTCGGCTTTACCCGAAGTAAGAACTACCTTGTCGACGTTGATGATGATGACGTGATCGCCAGTGTCGATGTGTGGAGCGAAAGTTGTTTTGTGCTTTCCGCGCAATAAGCGAGCAGCTTCAGTGCAAATACGACCAAGGACCATGCCTTCAGCGTCGATGACGTGCCAAGCGCGAGTGATTTCAGATGCTTTGGGAGAATATGTACGCATTGTTGTACTTCGTTTTTCTTTCTGAGCCTCGAAGAAGCCTTGTCGATGGCCACCGAACCTGACAGATCGGGGCTGTTAAAGGATAGGGGCGTTCAGCCCAATTCGGCAATCTGCCTTCATGAAACCGCATGAAACTGCCGTACGGCCTCCCGCAGCCACATTTCACTGCGGACCGCGAAAGCCTTGGTGGAAAACTCCGTTTCCACATGGGTTCGGCACTTCTGGCGCGACAGGGCGGGCACCCCCGCGAGCGCTGCCACCATCCCCGCAATATCGTCTGGTTCCACCAGAAATCCGGTTTCCCCGTGGAGAATGACCTCACTTGGCCCACCTCGGCGATACGAGACCACAGGCACCCCGCACGCCATTGCTTCAATGGCCACATTGCCAAAGGCCTCGACCCATTTTGAGGTCATGAGAACAGCCGCACACTGCCCTACCTCGCCTTGCAGTTGATCGGTGGGCAAAAACCCTTCATAGGTGACATTGGCCGTGGGGTAAGCCCGCCGCGCTTCTTCCCAGCACAAAGCGTCTTGCATGAGCCCCCACACCTTCACATGACGCTTCGTCACCGATGCAATGTGAAAGAGGTCCAGTATTCCTTTTTCTGGTGACACACGCCCGATGAAACCCAAAGGAGCATTGTCGGCCACCTGTTGAACACAGTCGTAACGCTCCACGGCAACACCACTGCCAATGATGCGTGCTTGGTGACCCAACGCAAACGTCTCGGCTTGCGCCTTGCTGTGCATGGCCACTGAGAAAGGCGCGTTGAGCAGTCGCTCTTCGATGGCATCATCCATTGCATCGGTAATAGATGCCATCGACACCAAATGTGCAATAGGAACATGGAACGTATTGCTGATGTACAGCGGCAACCAGTCGTAAGCAAGGTTCACAATGACATCGAAGCGATGTTGTTGTTCACGGGCAAAAGCCCACATATTTGCCAGCACCGAATGTGGTGGAATGCAAATTGCTTCATTGCGTTGCGCGAGATGACCAAGAGGTTGCAGTGTTCCTGCAATGTGATGTGTGTGTTGCCCTACATGCAATGAATTTTCTGGCGCCATCACTTCAACACGATGACCGCGATCACTTAAACCCAAAACCAAGTTGTGCAATGTCAGTTCAACTCCACCACCAATGCCAGAGCCCAAAGGGCCAACGGGTGTAGAGCCAATGAGAATACGCAACGCGGTCATGATGGATACCCGACGTCCATTAAGCACAGCCCTTGCGGAGGTGCAATATGAGGCGTATTTAAACGGCTCATTGCGCGCAAAACACCCGACATCTCGCCGGCTTTACGGCGACCAAGACCAACATCAACAAGAGTGCCAACAATGGAACGCACCATCTGATGACAAAAAGCATTTGCGCGAATATCGAATGTGAGAATTCCATTTCCCGCGTCGTGCCACTGCGCACGATGCACACGGCGCATCATTGAAGGACCCTCAGCATTACGGTTCACGCCCGACTGTTGTGGCTGTCGACAGAACGAAGAAAAATCGTGCAGACCAATGAGTGAGTCTGTTGCTAATTGCATGAGAGGCATAGAAAGCGGCCGACGAATATGCCAGCTTGTTGCAGCGAGAAATGGATTGTTGACCGGTGCATTCAAAACGGTGTAGCGGTATTCACGCCATAAGGCAGAATGACGCGCATCAAAATCTTGCGAGACCCATTCACACTCGCGAATCACAATGTCGGGGTCGAGTAACGAGTTCATACTAAAAACAACGCGGTCGAGGTCTGTGGTGTCGGCAAGATCGACATGTACCACTTGACCCCACGCATGTACGCCAGCGTCGGTTCGTCCTGCACCAAGCACGGCAACTGGGCTGCCGGTGATTTGCTCAATGGTGTCGTTCAAAGTTTGAGCAACGGTGGCTGTGCCAGGGGTGAGTGCAAACCCGTGGAAGGCGGCTCCGTTGTACGCAACTAACAAACGAGCCCGCCGTAAGGCGGGCTCAGTGTTTGTATTCATGATTGTTTGTTTAAACCGAAACGGTTATTTATGCATTACACAAGTTCAATGCGCGCCATTGGAGCATTGTCACCGTGACGCTCACCCAGCTTCAAAATACGTGTGTAGCCACCATTGCGCTGTGTGTAACGAGGAGCGACTTCATTCACCAACTTGTTGGTCATTTCTTTGTCACCGAGGTAACCCTGAATTTGACGAATGCGGTGAACACGCATCGGTGATTCTTCTTGAGCCTTTTTTGCTTTGGTGATGAGCTTTTCAGCGATAGGGCGCAATGCCTTAGCTTTAGCTTCTGTAGTAACAATGCCCTCTGCTGCAAAAAGCGATGCAGCAAGGTTTGCCAATAGAAGGCGCTGATGAGCTGCGCTGCCGCCGAAGCGCTTTGAACGACGTGGTGTTGCTGGCATGACTAGTCCTTTAGTACCGAATGATTGTTAATGGAAACGTTGCGCTTATGGGCGCAATGTCAACCCGCGCTCGTCGAGCTTGGCGATTACTTCGTCAAGGCTCTTTTGCCCAAAGTTGGTGATATTCAAAAGATCGTCGTAGCTCTTCATGAGCAGCTCGCCGATGGTGTTGACCTGTGCACGCTTCAAGCAGTTGCGTGGACGCTCTGAGAGATCGAGGTCTTCAATTGCAAGATCGAGGTCTGGTGAACCGATGTTGTGGCCAATGACTTCACCGAGTTCAAGCCCCTGTGGCTCATCGGACAAGCTGGCAACAAGGTCAACAAGTGCACGCAAGGTTGCACCAGCAGAAGACAATGCTTCACGTGGCTCAATGCTGCCGTCAGTTTCAATGTCGAGAACAAGGCGCTCGTAGTTTGTTGACTGCTCTACGCGTGTTGGCTCGATGTCGAACATGACACGACGTACTGGTGAGAAAATGGCGTCGATAGGAACAACACCAATGACGCGGTTCTCTGAATCGCGGTCGCTGGAAACATAACCACGACCACGCTCGACGGTGAGGTCGACAGTGAGCTGTGCTTTTCCGTTGAGCGAAGCAATGTGAACGTCTTTGTTCAAGATTTCAATACCAGTTGGCAAAACAATGTCGCCAGACTTCACTTCTGCTGGTCCTTTGACATCGAGGCGCAAAACAACTGGCTCGTCACTTTCAGACACCACAACGATGTCTTTCAAGTTCAAGATGATTTCTGTTACATCTTCAGCAATGCCTTCGATGGTGTCGAACTCGTGAAGAGCAGCTTCGAAACGCACCGTAGTAATGGCAGCACCTGGGATGGACGACAAAAGCGTACGACGAAGTGAGTTGCCGATGGTATGACCGAAGCCTGGCTCGAGTGGGCCAACAGCAAAACGCTGACGGTTGTTCTCGGGTTCTCCGATTGCTTCGATTGTTGGACGTTGGATGACGAGCATGATGCTCTCCTTCAATTACTGAGATTTATTTCGAGTACAACTCAACGATGAGTTGTTCGCGGACGGGTACATCGATGTGTTCGCGTTGTGGCAGGTCGCGCACAGTTACTTGCTTGCCACCATCGCCAGTTTCCAACCAACCAATGACTGAACGATCGAGAACGTCGAGGTTGTGCTGAATGACGATCATGTTGCGAGCTTTTTCACTGAGGCTAATGACCATGCCTTTTTTCACTGTGAATGACGCAATGTCGACGCGCTTGCCATTGACGTTGATGAGCCCGTGGTTGACGAATTGACGTGCTTGCGGGCGAGTACTTGCCCAACCTGCGCGGTACACAATGTTGTCGAGGCGCTGTTCAAGCAGACGCAAAAGGTTTTCACCAGTTGGTCCGGCAAGACGGTTTGCCTCTTCATAGGTTTTGCGGAATTGACGCTCAAGCAAGCCATAGATGTACTTAGCTTTTTGCTTCTCTTGCAATTGAGCTAAGTATTCGCTGCCTGCACCACGACGACGGGTGCGGCCGTGCTGGCCTGGTGGGAAAGGACGGCGCTCAAGCGCTTTGCTTCCTTTTTCATTTTCGAAAATGTTGACATTGAGGCGGCGCGAAATGCGCACCTTTGGTCCGGTGTAGCGAGCCATGAGTTATGCCCTCCGACGCTTTGGCTGACGGCATCCATTGTGTGGAACCGGGGTGACATCTTTAATTCCTGAAACTTCGATACCAAGGTTCTGAATGGAACGCAACGCAGTGTCGCGACCAGAACCTGGACCTTTTACGTGAACTTCAGCGCGACGAAGACCATGCTCCATTGCAGCCTTGCCAGCTTTTTCAGCTGCCATTTGTGCAGCGAAAGGAGTTGACTTACGTGAACCTTTGAAACCAACTGCACCAGACGATGCCCATGAAATGACATTGCCCTGCGCGTCGGTGATGGACACGATGGTGTTGTTGAAAGAACTCTTGATGTGAACAACGCCGGTTGAGACGTTTTTACGTTCGCGCTTACGTGGACGACGTCCACCTGCTGCTGGCTTAGCCATTACTTCCTCGCTGCCTTTTTCTTATTGGCGACTGTTTTCTTAGGACCTTTACGTGTTCGCGCATTTGTGTGTGTGCGCTGACCATGTACAGGCAGACCTTTACGATGGCGGATACCTTGGTAGCTACCAATTTCGATTTTGCGCTTGATGTCTTGTTGTACATCGCGACGAAGGTCGCCTTCTACAACTAACTTCGCATCGATAAAACCACGAATACGGTTGACTTCTTCCTCGGTGAGGTCACGAACACGTGTGTTGTGATTGAGGTCAAGTTCTTTGCACATCTTGAGCGCGGTTGAGCGACCAACGCCAAAGATATAGGTGAGTGCAATCTCCAACCGCTTCTCGCGCGGGATGTCGACGCCTGAAATACGAGCCATCATTTTTCCTTTTGAATTGCCTGGGGTCAGCCCTGGCGCTGCTTGTGTCGCGGATTTTCGCAAATGACCATCACGTTGCCGTGGCGACGGATGACTTTGCATTTTTCACAAATTTTTTTAACGCTTGGACGGACCTTCATGGCCTTCTCACTTAAATCGGTAGGTGATACGACCACGGGTGAGGTCGTAGGGGGTGAGCTCTACTTGCACTTTGTCGCCAGGAAGAATTCGGATGTAATGCATACGCATTTTTCCAGAGATATGCGCGAGGACTTGATGACCGTTTTCGAGCTCAACACGAAACATCGCATTGGGTAACGACTCGGTGATAGTGCCCTCGAGCACGATCGCATCTTCCTTTGGTTTTGCCAGAAGAGACTCCTTAAGACGGACAGAATTATGAACTGACGGATGAATATTGAGACTTACAATGCCGCCCACCAACCATGACGGCTAATAGGGGCGAAGTGAAATGCTATCGGTAGGCATGAAAAACGCCAATGGCCTTGGCAGATTTGCTACGGTTCCGCCCAAATTATCTTTGGCACGGTTACGAGCCTCCCCCGGCCCGGTCGATGACCTCGGTAATGCGGTCAAAGACCTCATCTTGGCTGCCTACCCCGTCGACCTCGTGAAGTCGCTGGGTTTGGCCGTAGAAGGAGATCAAGGGAGCCGTTTGACTCTCATAGAGGTCGAGACGCAGGTTGATGGCATCGGGGGTGTCATCGTCTCGCAATACCACGTCACCTCCACAGGTGTCACAGCTCCATGTCGAGCGCACGACCCCAGTTGCGGTGTAGTTGGCGCCACAGTCGCGGCACACGCGCCGAGCCGAGAGACGGCTCAGTACGAGGTCTCGAGGCACCACTAAATCGACCGCACCTAATAAGGGGAGATCTTGAGCAATGAGATCGAGGGCTTCTGCTTGCACCACTGTTCGCGGGAAGCCATCCAAAATGTATCCACGTTGCTGTGTATCGGCTTTTTTTAACCGTTCACGTACCACTTCAATAATGAGTTCATCACTCACTAAGCCGCCGCCGCCAATAATTTTTTCGACGCTACGACCGAGTGCTGAATCTTCACGCACTGCTGCGCGCAACATATCGCCAGTAGAGATATGCGGCACAACATAGTGTCGCGACAAACGCAAACACTGTGTGCCTTTACCTGCGCCTTGACGACCAAGTAAGACGATGCGGGTGCCGCTGCTCATGAGCTTGCGAGGTGTCCTACAAAAGTCCTTTTAGTAATGCCGTAGCACTACTTCAAGAAGCCCTCGTAATTACGCAACATCAATTGGCTGTCGATTTGACGCATTAATTCAAGCGCCACACCTACGGCAATGAGCACGGTCGTACCGGCAAATGGGAACGACTGCACGTCGCCAATCCACAAAATGATGTACGGGAGAATTGCAATAAATGCAACGAAAAGTGCACCCGGGAGCGTGATTCGGTTCACTGTTTTTGCAAAGAACCGTTCTGTTTGCGGCCCGGGTCGAATACCGGGAATGAATCCACCTTGACGGCGCAACTGATCGGCCTGACGAATGGGGTCAAACGCAATGGAGTTGTAGAAATAGGCGAAAGCTACGATGAATCCGAAGAACACTGTGATGTACAACATGTTCTGGCTATTCACGAGATAGTCGTTGACGAATTTGGCAATGCTTCCGCGCCAACCTTCGGCACTACCCAACATGTTCGAAAAGAGCACAGGGAGCAACAAAATAGAAGATGCAAAGATAATGGGAACTACACCCGCCTGGTTGACCTTCAGCGGAATGTACGTACTTTGTCCGCCATACATACGCCTGCCGACTACTCGCTTGGCAAACTGCACCGGTATGCGACGTTGTCCTAGTTCTACGCGCACTACTGCAGCAAGAATTCCCATTGAAGCAATAACAAGAATTGCGAACACAATAAATTTCTTACTCTGCAAAATGGAGTAGTAGCTATAAGGCAAGCCGCTCACGATGGAGGCAAAAATGACCATCGACATTCCGTTTCCAATACCGCGTTGGCTGATGAGCTCGCCGAGCCACATGAGAAATGCAGTTCCTGCAACAAGCGAAGGAATCACCAAAAGCGCACGCGGCATGAAGGGATCGAGCAGAACAACATCGGGGGCTTGAGTTGCCGCACCAAAGAATGCTGAACCGCGACCTTGTCCGAAAATGAATGTCAGGCCGGCACCTTGCAAGGTGGCGATACCAATGGCTACGTAACGAGTCCACTGTGTAATTTTGCGCTGCCCAGTTGCGCCTTCTTGTTGCCATTCTTCAAGCTTGGGAATGACTACTTGCAACACTTGCATAATGATGCTTGCAGTGATGTAAGGCATGATGCCCAACGCAAAGATCGAGAACGACCCAAAAGCACCACCCGAGAACAAGTTCAAAAAGCCGAGGGCTCCTTGAGAGTCGGCGGCTTCACGCAGTTGCCGAACAGCACCTGAATCGACACCGGGAGCTCGCAGCGCAACACCGAATCGGTACACCATCACAATAAAAAGTGTGAAGATGATTTTATTGCGCAGGTCAGCGACCTTGAAGATGTTCTTCAGGTTCGACAGCACGGACGCTCCTTTAAGCCTTGTTGAAAGATGATAACGAAGAAACTTTTAACGGTTAGTGAATTGGTTGCCCTTGGCAGGCGGACGTACACCTTTGTACGACGGTGGCAAAATAGTGACAGTTCCACCGGCGGCAACAATTGCTGCCTCTGCTGCTTTAGAAACAGCGTGAGCATGAACGTTGACCGCACGCGTGATTTGACCACGAGCAAGAATCTTCACTGCTTGACCTTTATGCGCTGCACCACCAGCCACCATGATTGCCGGGGTGACGTCGGTTTCGGTGAGTTCATTCAGGGCATCAAGATTCACTGCGTAATATTCCACGCGGAAAGGGTTATTAAAGCCCTTCAACTTTGGTACACGTTGCTTCAAAGGCATTTGTCCACCTTCGAAACCACGGGCAACCGTGTTACGCGCATATTGACCCTTGGTACCACGGCCGGCAGTTTTACCGCCACGACCACCAATACCGCGAGCTACACGCTTGCGACGTTTGTTTGACCCTGGGGCCGGAGCGAGTTCATCGACGCGCATGACTTAGTTCTCCTTCACTTCAATGAGGTGTGGAACACGTGCGATCATGCCACGAATTTCGGGGCGATCAGGCAAGGTATTGGTGTTGCCAATACGACCAAGCCCAAGAGCACGCAAGGTGCCCACGGTCTTTGGCTTTGCTCCAATTTTGGAACGAATTTGTGTAACGGTAATTGTTTTTTCAGACATGACTAGTGAGCCCCTCCTGATGCGCGACGCTCGTTATAAGCGCGCAACATTCCCTTTGGAACAAAATCTTCTGCAAGAAGTCCGCGACGTGCAGCAATAACATCGGGGCGTTGCAAAGCTTGCAAACCCTGAATGGTGGCGCGAGCAACGTTGATTGCATTGGCTGAACCCAACGACTTTGCGAGTACGTCGTGAATGCCTGCTTCTTCCAAAATGATACGAGCAGCACCACCGGCAATAACACCGGTACCAGGTGTTGCTGGCTTCAAAAGAACACGACCTGCACCCATCACGCCAATCACTGGGTGAGTGATGGTGGAACCGGCAAGAGCAACATCGAAAAGATTCTTCTTTGCTTCTTCAGTTCCTTTTTGAATAGCAAGTGGAACTTCTTTTGCTTTTCCGTAGCCAAGACCGACACGACCATTGCCATCGCCCACTACAACAAGTGCAGTGAAAGAGAAGCGGCGTCCGCCCTTAACAACTTTTGCAACACGGTTGATGGTGATGACGCGTGATTCACGCAACCCACCTGGTTCAACAGCTGCTGGTGCATTGTTGTTGGAATTGTTATATGTGACATTGCTCATTAGAACTCCAACCCTGCTGCGCGGGCTGCTTCAGCAACCGCTGCGACTCGTCCGTGATACTTGTAACCACCACGGTCATAAACAACTTTGCTGACACCAGCTGCTTTTGCGCGCTCTGCCACTACCTGGCCAACGCGGGTTGCTGCACTGACATTGGCGCCAGTTTCTGAGCCACGTACTGATGGTTCTGTTGTTGATGCCGAAGCAACGGTACGACCAAGATCGTCGTCGATGAGTTGCACCGTAATATTTTTGTTGCTGCGATGAACTGCCAAGCGAGGACGCTCGGCAGTTCCGTAGACCTTTTTGCGTACGCGACGGTGACGACGCAGGCGTGATTCGCGGCGCTGTTGTCCAACGTTTCCCATAATGCGGTCTCCTTACTTCTTTCCGGCTTTGCCAGCTTTGCGGATGACCCGCTCGCCGACATAACGAACGCCCTTGCCTTTGTACGGCTCGGGCTTGCGAATGGAACGGAT
>Ga0208227_1000069_pt1 | contig 25019 bp, 22 predicted proteins | sample LakMenEpi13Jun11_FD_150692 | JGI IMG/M metagenome (GOLD analysis project Ga0208227, IMG submission 150692) | Freshwater microbial communities from Lake Mendota, WI - 13JUN2011 deep hole epilimnion (SPAdes) | ecosystem: Environmental > Aquatic > Freshwater > Lake > Epilimnion/Euphotic zone ...
CGACACCCCTGGTCACCGTGACTTCTCTGAAGACACATACCGCGTGTTGTCTGCAGTTGACGCGGTCATCATGGTGCTCGACGTTGCAAAAGGTATCGAACCGCAAACACTGAAATTGTTTGAAGTGTGTCGTGCGCAAAATCTTCCTGTCATTACGTTTTTCAACAAGTACGACAGACCAGGTCGCGACCCACTGGAACTACTTGATGAGGTGGAACAACAAATCGGTTTGCGCCCGACTCCAGTCACATGGCCCGTTGGTCAGTCTGGTGATTTCCGTGGTGTGATTGATCGTCGAACCGGAGACTTTGTTCGGTTCACTCGTGTTGCACGCGGCTCATCTATTGCACCTGAAGAAATTGTGAGTCCCGAACAAGCAGCGATTGATGAAGGCCCAGCATGGAAGCAAGCGCTCGACGGATGCGGACTTCTTGATGCAATTGGTGCTGACGTAGACATTGAAAGTTTCCTTGCTGGTGAAAGCACACCCGTATTTGTGGGTTCTGCGATCACCAACTTTGGTGTGCAGATGCTTCTCGACGCAGTCGTTGACTTAGCTCCAGCTCCTGCACCACGTCCCGACCTTGATGGCGATCCTCGCCCACTTGAAGCAGAGTTTGCTGCATTTATTTTCAAGATTCAGGCCAATATGGACCCGAACCACCGCGACCGCATCGCGTTTGCACGAATTTGTTCAGGCAAGTTTGAACGTGGAATGGATGTTGATTGCGCACGTACTGCAAAGAACGTTGGAACTAAATATGCAACGACTGCATTTGGTTCTGAACGCGAAACAATTGAAGAGGCGTACCCCGGCGATGTGATTGGTCTTATCAACACTTCTGGTTTGCAAATTGGCGACACATTGCATGCAGGTAAAGCAGTGTCGTTTCCTGCACTGCCACGATTCGCGCCTGAAGTGTTTGCTACGGCACGCCCACTTGATTCTTCAAAGTTCAAACAGTTCCGTCGCGGAATGCAACAGCTTGATGAAGAAGGTGTTGTGCAGGTATTGCGCGACCCAGATATGGGCGATGCTGACCCAGTGCTTGCCGCAGTTGGTCAACTGCAGTTTGAAGTATTGGCTCATCGATTGCAGCATGAATTCAATGCTCCGGCTGAAATCTTGAACGCCGACTATCAAGCAATTCGCGTTACAGACAAAGAATCAATTCCACGTTTGCGTGAAATTGGTGGCATTCGTATCTTGCGCCGTAGCGATGGCGAACTTGTGGCGCTGTTCCAAAGCAAATACAGACTGCAACGCCTTGAGGCTGACGAACCTGCTCTTACCTTGATCCCTATTCTTGCGGGCAGTCGGGACTGACATGATTCTGATTGATGCTGAAGGGCTCAAGGCGTCTCGACCTGGTCGTCCCTTGTTCGAAGATGTCTCCATTACGTTGAGCACTGGCGACCGTTTGGGTGTTGTTGGTCTTAATGGCTGCGGCAAGAGCACACTGTTTCGTATTCTGTCCGGCGAGCTACGACCTGACGCTGGTGTTGTGCGCACAGGTCGTGGTGCACGCATTGGTGTATTGCCACAGTTGCCCGTGCTGCCAGAGGGAACCGTGCGCGATGCAGTGGGTGGTGGCTGGCAAGGCGAAGCAATGCTGGACAAACTTGGCATGGGCGACATGGTGGAAGCAGATACGCGCGAATTATCTGGTGGCCAGTTAAAGCGTGTTGCGTTGGCTCGACTTTTAGCTGGAGAATGGGACTGTCTGATTCTTGACGAGCCCACTAACCACTTAGACCTTGATGCAATCGGTTTTCTTGAAGAAACACTTGCGCGGTTCCCTGGCGGACTTGCAATTGTCACGCACGACCGACATGTACTTGACCGAGTTACTAACCGTGTGTTGGAAATTGATCGCGGACATGCGTACTTGCATATTCCTGGTGGCGAAAACGCAGGGTCTGGGTATGCGGCGTACTTGGCTGCTCGTGCAGAACGCGAAGAGAACTCCGCTACTGCAGAACAAGTTCGCAAAAACGCTGCGAAGAAGGAACTTGCATGGTTGCGCCGTGGTGCACCTGCGCGAACTGCCAAACCAAAAGCTCGTATTGCGGCTGCTGAAGCACTGATTGCAAACAAACCAGATGGTCCGGCACGACAAGGCGAATTGGGATTAGATCTCGGCAGTAAGCGACTTGGTTCAAAGGGAATCGAAATGCTTGGCTTGGGCTTCACATGGCCAGATGGTCATGAAGTGCTGCATGCTTTTGATCATGCGCTGGAACCAGGCGATCGTTTAGGAATTGTTGGACCAAACGGCGCTGGCAAGAGCACTTTGCTCGACATGATTGCTGGTCGCCTCACCCCAACCGTTGGCACCATTGATATTGGCAAGACCGTGTTGGTGGGCTACTACGACCAGCTAGGTAAAGAACTCGACCTTTCTAAGCGCGTGCGTGATGTTGTTGCAGGCGATAAGGGCTCTCCGTCAGTAGAAGACCTCAACCTGATGAAACGATTCTGGTTTGATGGCGATGCACAGTTCGCGCCGTTAAGCACATTGTCTGGTGGAGAACGGCGCCGTTTGCAATTGCTACTCACGCTGATTGAACAACCAAACGTGTTGTTACTGGACGAACCAACAAACGACCTTGACCTTGATACTTTGCGTGCCCTTGAGGATTACCTTGACGACTGGCCAGGCATTGTTGTGGTCGTCAGTCACGACCGCGCATTTATCGACCGCACTGTGGAAGAGATTTTGGCCCTTGACGGTGAAGGTGGCGCTGCATTAGTGCCAGGTGGAGTTGCGACATGGTTGCAGCAACGATCAGCGCGTGTTGCTACGCCGCGTTCTGCTCCGAACCAACGGTCATCATCAACCAAACCTGCGAAGCAGAAGTCATCACGTAGCCCAAGCACGCTGAACAGACTGATTGCCAACGTTGAGAAAGACATGACGAAGCGCACGACTCGTCAGACTGCGTTGTATCAGGACATTGCTGATGCAGGAAACGACCATAAGAAACTTGCCGCGTTGGGCGAAGAACTTGCACAACTGCAAACAGCAATTGAATCACTTGAAACGCAGTGGTTAGAACTCACTGAAGAACTAGGCAGTTAGTTCACGAAAGAGGCAAGCTCGGCAGCGGTAATTCCTGCGAGAGTGTCGCGGCGAATCATGCGGCCATTCACATCGTGGCGCATTGGCACATCCACATGGTGTGGCACTGCGAGCACAATGGCTCCGGCGGCCAACGCCGATGCAACACCCGTTGGTGAATCTTCAATCGCGACACACTTCGTAATGTCAACGCCCAAACGTTCTGCTGCCAGCAAGTACGCATCGGGGTGCGGTTTGCCGCGTTCAACATCTTCACCCACCACTGATATGTCGAATGCGCCGTTTGGCAATGCGTCGACTACTTCGTTTGCGAACCGACGCCACGACATGGTGACAAGCGCGGTAGGAATTCCAGCAGTGCGAACATCAGCGAGTAACTCACGTGCACCCGGACGCCATGGCACTTCCCGCTTCAGTTCCGTGACCACGCTGTCCAACAGCAGTTCAACAATCTCATGCGGTGTTAAACGAACGCCACCATGTTCAATCATGAAACGGCCGGAATCAAGAAGGTCGAAACCAACAACTGATCGTGCGAGGTCATCGCTCCATGAATCGCCGTGTTCTGCCACGACCGCATATTCAGCTGCGAACCAATACGGCTCGGTATCAACGATGGTGCCGTCCATATCCCACAACACGGCTTGCAACTGATTCGACTCGTGTTTTGGCACCTCATTGACTGTACTTCCCGCCATACTGGAAAGCCGTGAGCAGCATTGTCGTATCCGAATTGGCTTATTCGCCTCCTGGTGCAGACCAATTGTTCTTCGACGTCAGCTTTGGTGTCTCCCCTGGTGAGCACGCAGCAATTGTTGGTCCTAATGGTGTTGGCAAATCAACAATTCTGAAAATTCTTACAGGTCAATATGAAGCAGACGATGGTGAGTACAGCATTGGCGGCACGTTCCTTCAGATGACTCAGGACGTTGGCATGAGCAGACCGGATGACAGTTTGCGCGACATGTTGATTGAGGTTGCACCTACTGCTCTTCGTGAAGCGGGAAAGAAACTCTTCGCTGCTGAAAAAGCAATGATGAGCGGCGAAGACGATGGCATGAAATATGCAGAAGCACTTGGCGACTGGGGCGACCTTGGCGGGTACGACCTTGAGACGCAATGGGCAGCATCAGCGCAACGCAGTGTGAAGACACCCGTTGACAACTTTGCAACACGTCTTGTGAGCCAACTATCTGGTGGAGAACGTAAACGTCTTGTCCTTGACTTGTTGTTGACATCGGGTGTCGACGTGCTGTTCCTTGACGAACCAGACAACTACCTCGATATTCCAACACGTGGTTGGTTGGAAGAACAGATCAAGGCGTGCAAGAGCACGATCTTGATGGTGAGTCATGACCGCACATTGTTAGAGCGTGTAGCAACAAAGATTATTGCTGTTGAAGGTTCGGGGGCGTGGGTGCACGGTGGCTCGTATGTCACGTTCCCTGAAGCACGACAGAAGCGTCAGGAACTATTGGGCGACGACTTGAAGCGCTGGAACGATGAAGAGCGTCGCTTGTTTCATCACATGAAAATTATGAAGCAGCGTGCTGCACAGAACTTCAAGAACGCAACGAAAGCGAATGGTGCAGAAACACGCTGGGAGAAATTCGTAAAGGCCGGGCCGCCTCCCCCGCCGGTTGCAGATCAACAGATTTATGTTCGATTCCGTGGTGCAGACTCTGCTCGCCGCGTTGTGAAGTTCGAATCAGTCGCCATTGGTGATTTATTCATGCCGTTTTCTGATGAAGTGCATTTTGGTGAGCGTCTCGGGTTGATTGGCCCGAACGGAACCGGAAAGACTCACCTTCTTAATGCTTTGAACGGTAAATCAGAAGGCCTTATTGGTGACATTACGTTTGGGCCTCGTACGTCGGTTGGCATGTTCAACCAAGTGAACGACCGGCCCGAGTTTCACGGACGTGAATGCATCGAGATTGTTAGAGACAGATTGTCTGACGAACAAAAGTCAATGGGGGCACTCGCCCGATACGGATTGCGTAACAACGCTCGCCAGGAATTTCAGACTTTGTCAGGCGGACAGAAAGCGCGTCTTGAGATTTTGAGTCTCGAACTTGCTGGACACAATGTGTTGCTACTTGACGAGCCCACTGACAACCTTGACATTGATTCATCTGAAGCTCTCGAGCGCGCTATTGAAGGTTTCGAAGGCACTGTGATTGCAGTAAGCCACGATCGCACTTTCCTTGCGAACTTTGACAGGTTCATCATGATTACCGACGATGGCGATGTCTATGAGTTACCTGATTACGACATTGCATTGGCCGGACTGTCTGCACCTGCAGAACTTGCAACATTGCGCCTTGCAAAGCCGCTCACTGTCTAAATTCATTTCCCAGTAACCCCGTTCGTCGCAACTGCAAGTAGCGTCACTTGCATGAAAGCTGCTGTTTATTACCAGACTGGCGGACCTGAGGTCCTTAAGTACGAAGACGTGGCCGAGCCACTGTTGCGCCCAGGCGGTGTATTGATCGATGTTGCTGCAATTGCAATTCAAGGTGGCGACACGCTCAACAGAACTGGCGGAGCATTGGCGACCAAGCCTCACATCGTTGGGTACCAAGCAGCAGGCATTGTGCGCGAAGTTGGCGAAGGTGTCACAGCGTTTACAAAGGGACAACAAGTTGTTGCCACTATGGGATTCGGATCACATGCCGAAGTGATCAGCGTTCCGGTCGCTGCTGTGTGGGCAGTGCCAGCAGGTTTGTCATTGCAAGAAGCTGCAGGAATTCCCATTGAGTTCGGTACAGCAGACGATTGCTTATTCGAGTTCGGCAAATTGAAGGCCGGAGAAACAGTTCTCATTCAAGCTGGCGCAAGTGGTGTTGGTCTTGCAGGCATTCAGTTGGCAAAAGCTGCAGGCGCAACCGTGCTTGCAACTGCATCAAGTGATGAGCGACTTGAGCGCTTGAAGGAATACGGACTTGACCACGGCGTCAACTACACAAAAGTAGATGCAGCAAAAGAAGTGTTGGAATACACAAACGGTGCAGGCGTGAACTTGGTTGTTGACTCTGTTGGCGGTTCCACCCTGGAAGGCAGCGTTGCCATGTTGGCGTATCGCGGCCGTATCAGTTGGGTTGGCCGCGCAGGACGCGAACCACGTCCACCAGAGATTGGCGCAATCATGGGCAAGAACGCATCAATCACCGGTGTATTCCTTGGCGCAGAGATGGCAATGAACCCAACACGTACGCACCCGATGATCGAGAGTCTTATTGCTCGCGTCGCCAAGAAGGAACTGACAGTTGTTATCGACTCGACATTCCCCCTGTCTGATGCAGAGGGCGCACACCGCCACATCGAAAGCCGTAAGGCATTCGGTCGCGTACTACTTATTCCGTAACTAGAATTCAATCTGTGGCGTCTTCATCAGATCTCCCCATAGTTGGCTTTGTCGGAACTGGTCATATCGCTACGTTCCATTCAAAGATGCTGAAGATCAGCGGAGTGCCCATGACTCGTGGTGGCTGTTTCGACATTGACTCCGAACGTTCTGCGGTTTTTGCACAAGCATCGGGAAGCACTGTGATGGCATCGGCTGATGAAGTGATTGCTTCAAGCGACATGGTGTACATCTGCACATGGACTAGCGAACATCAATCACTTGTAGAAAAGTGCATCGCAGCGGGAAAACCATTCTTCTGTGAAAAGCCACTCAGTATCGGTTTGAGCGAAGCCTCAGAAATGCATTCAGTAGCAGCGGCAAGTGGGTTGACTCACCAATGCGGTTTAATCCTTCGACGATCCCCTGCGTATCTGTGGGCACGCGAACTGATTTCTGATCCGGCAGCTGGCGCGCCGATGGCCGTGGTATTTCGTGATGATCAGTTCATTCCGGTGCAAGGCCATTACAAATCAACATGGCGTGGCGATGTCACGAAAGCAGGTGCTGGCACGTTGTTAGAGCACAGCATTCATGACGTTGATATGTTGCGATTCCTTATTGGTGATGTTGAATCCGTCAGTGCGCGGGCCACGTACCGCCATGGCATTGAGGGAATTGAAGATGTTGTTGCAGCGTCAGTTGGCTTTACAAATGGCGCGGTTGGAACATTGACAACTATTTGGCACGACAACTTGTCACGCCCCAGCCTTCGCAATGTGGAAGTTTTTTGCGAAAACCGCACAGTTGTTATCGCTGGTGATGACTGGTTTGGCCCTGTTACTTGGAGCAACACAGACGGAACAACAGGCTCGCTTGAAGGCACAGAGTTGTTGGAAAGGACGGCACCGTTGGCGATTGGTGACGCGAACCCTGATGGTGCATTCGTAAAGGCATCAGTAGATGGCACGCCAGGTTTCCCCGATTTCTCCATTGCATTGGAAGCACACCGCATTGTGGAAGCCATGTATCGCAGTGCGCGAGATAACGGCAATGCTGTGCGTGTTGCTTCAGTTCAACCGTGACATACACAGTTTCTGAAGTCGCGTTAGCCGACATAATGCAGTTGCGGGTTGCAGTACTGCGTAAAGGCACCCCAGCAACAGATTGCAATTACCCCGAAGACGATTACCCAGACGTTGTGCATTTTGGAATTATTCATGAAGGCACTGCCATCGCCACTTCGTCGTGGTTTATGAAGGAATGCCCTGAGAAACCAGGCATAACTGCAATGCAGCTAAAAGGAATGGCAGTTGCAGATGAACTTCAAGGTGCTGGTCTTGGTGCGTTACTGATTGATGCCGGCATGGCATTAGCGAAAGAACGCGGGGCGACAATTGCGTGGGCACGAGCTCGCGACAGTGCAATGGGTTTCTACGAACGTCTTGGGTTTGCGTCAACAGGTGACGGCTTCGTTGATGGTCCTACTGCAATGCCACACCACATCGTGGTGCGAAGTCTCTAGTCCTGCACTGTTACAACAGTTGTAAACAAGAGCGTCTGATTTGGTGCCGGGGATACGCGCGTGTTCATGTTCCACTCACCTGAAAAAGGAAACTGCACGATACCAATCCAGTGATTCGGGCCTATCTCTGTCATGGACACTGGAATTGCTGGAATGCCGCGAGATGGTAGATCAAATTGCACCGTTGCTGATTTAGCTGGCGTTAATGAACCACCCGGAGGTGTGAGAATTACGTGCACCTCTGCAGTACCCACAACAGCTGGAACAACTGTTAACTCGGCCACGATTCCGTTTTGCACCTTTGTGGCACTGAACGAAACGGACGTCGAATCTGTTGCGGTTGGCGATTGGGCCACCATTAACGAAGTAACAGCGAGAACCAAGACCACAACAGTTGATTCCCATCTAATTATTTTTGAAATAGAAGAGAAGCCACCCAAGCGCAATTGATCACGGGCTTTAGAGCCAAGCAGGACAACACACGCCACAAGCAATGTCTTGAGTAGTAACAATTTTCCAAAGCTTGACTGCGTGATGGTACTAATACCACCCATTAAGTGAAGTCCCTGCACAACGCCAGTTACAACAACCAAAGGCATTGACCATGTTGCCATTCGTGAAAATCTCTTTGCTTCATTCTCAACATCGTTATCGCGATAGATAACTGCGAGTACGAGCAATGCACCAACCCACGTTGAAATTGCCGCAAGATGAACCATGTCTAATGGAACAAATACAGCAGGCAATGTCCCCGCGCTTTGGTGGCCACTAGCGGCATATGTTGCGATAGTTACTACGGCAGTAGCGACCACACCGATACGCCAACGACGAGTTACTGATGCCGATGCTGTGATGGCAATGACAGCCCAAGCAATTGCACAGACGAAACGAATAAGAAGTGCGAGCCCGAGGCGAGTTTGCGACACATCATCAATCAAGACGGAATCAAACAGAGATCCCCATGATTTACCGGCGGTATATGGGCCTTGCATCAGCAACAAACCAATTGATGAAACGGCAATAAACACAGAGGAATACACGAGTGTTTTGCGTACGCGCGAATTTCCAAGAAGTGGTGATCGCCACAGCAATGAAACACAGCCGACGAGAAGGATCAGCCCCAGAAAACCAAGCAGGCGGATAGCCGACATTGGATTTCCAAGAGGCGATGTTGTTCCGGTTCGATTCAGTACTTCCTCCAACAACGCTGCGCTTGTACCCGTGGACTTGGTTCCGATTTCAAAAGGAAATGCACCTGAAACCGGATGACCATCGGCGCTTACAACGCGCCACACCACTACGTAGACACCGTTCTTTAGTGTGGGTACCCCAGCACTAACCACTGATGCGTCAATAGACGAACGAACTGTTTTCTCTATAGATAACTCGCGTTGTTCAGAGTCATAGATACGAATATCGCCCAATGTGGCTTCAACTTGCTCATCAAAATCCAGTCGGATCTCTTTCGGGGAAGATGCAAGAAGTGCCGATGGTGCTGGACTAGATGATTCAAGAATCGCGTGCGCGCTTGCAATTCCAGGAATGAAAGCCAATGCAAGAGCCGTGCTTGCGAATGCTGCTCCAACTATTCGACGAAGAGTGCGGACTGTCACAATCCGGGACCCTTTGGCAGGCCTTCAACATCTGTGCGTTGCAGCAACCATGCAAGGCGATGTTTCTCATTCAGTTTCAATGCCGCTTGAGGAATTTGCGTCAACCCCATCGGATGACTTGCAGCCCATGCCATCTTCTGCCGCTCGAGTTCGAGGCGCACATAGAAATCTGGCCACTGGTCGTACCCAATTCCAACATCAAGATCAGTGAGATGAATGACGCATTCACGCCACCGAAGAAATGGAACATCATGCATTGCTATTACAGACCCTGAAACAACCGTTCCAGTTCCATTCCACATGGCATTTGTTGCACCAGCCCATGCACCTTCCAGCATGTACACGGCTTTTCGCAACTCTTTTGTTGCCTGTTCTGGGCTCCACTGGGACGCTTCGTTTATTCCGGCGTTACGAGCGTCAACCCCACCGGGGTATTGATCGCCCACTTCTCCCCGGCCCGCGCACGCAAGTAGATGCACGTAACTGCGGGCATTCATAGTGAGATGACCAATCAGTGTTGTTCTGTTCCACCCTGGCAATGACGATGGCGCTGCAAACTGTTCAGCAGTCAGTGAGTCGACTACCTCTAGCAAACGTTGGTGAGTGACTGCCACGCCTTCAACACATGAATCAAGTAAACGTGGGTCTAAGGGGTTAGGCACAATACGACCGTACTACGGCAGTACTTTGCGCCTCAATCAGAACGACGTTGTGCGGTTTGGCACAACAATGATGGTGCCATCATCTTCTCGGTGCACACGCACGGAGACGCCGTAGAACTCACCCAAAGTTTCTGGGCGAAGAACTTCTTGGGCGGGGCCATGGGCCACAACGTGACCGGCGTGCATAAGAATCAGGCGATCTGAATAGATGCCAGCCAATGTGAGGTCATGCATTGCTGAAAGAACTGTGAGTCCATGCTCACGGCGCAATTTATCCACTAGCTCTAGTGCCTGCTGTTGATGCCCGATGTCTAGTGCAGCTGTTGGCTCATCGAGCAGCAAGATAGGTGCTTCCTGAGCTATGGCGCGAGCGATAACTAAACGCTGACGCTCGCCTCCCGATAATGTGTCGACATCACGTGTTGCAAGTGTGGCTAGGTCAAGGCGATCAATAACATCATCAACCATTGAATGATCGAGTTCTGATTCGCGACCAAAGTGTGTAACAAAAGGATTACGACCGAGCAGCACGTACTCAGCGCCAGTCATGCCAGATGGTAAAACTGGAGCTTGCGGCACATACGCAATCAGTTGAGCTCGACGACGCGACGAACGCGCGGTGAGTGGAGATCCGTCAACCAAGATTCGGCCTGAATGCGGAACGACACCAGCAATTGAACGCAACAATGACGACTTGCCAGCACCATTTGGTCCGATAATGCATAACCATTCGCCTGGTTTCACTGTGTCAGTAAATGAAGCCACCGCAGTTCGCTTGGCATAATCAACTCTGACCTGATCAAACGTTAAAGATGTCATCGTTCATTCTTTCGTGTACGCAAAATAAGTAAGAAAAATGGAGCTCCGAGAAACGCAGTGACAACACCGATTGGAGTTTCGGCTGGATTGTCGAGCACTCGCCCCGGAATGTCGGCCAGTATCAAAAACGCAGCTCCGAACAACAGGGAAATAGGCAACACAAGTCGGTAAGACGTACCAACAATTAGTCGAACTGCATGGGGAACAATGATGCCAACAAAACCAATGAGACCACTAACGGCCACGACCGATGCAGTACCGAGAGTTGCCGCAATAACAACAGCCAATCGAACGCGTTTCACATTGACGCCCAGTGCAGCTGCCTCTTCATCGCCCACCCGCAATACATCAAGCAGGCGGCGATGCAACAACAGCACAACTGTTGAGAACACCACATACGGCAACACCAAACGAACATCGCTCCATGTGGCACTAGAGAGTCGACCAAGAATCCAGGAATACACCTGACGAACTACGTCAGAGTTACGTTGTAAAAGAAACGTTTGTGCTGCTGTCGCCAACGATGTAACTGCAACACCCGCAAGTACAAGGCTTGTGGAACTACGTTCACCTTTTGCTGTTGTGCCAAGTAGATACGTGACAAGAACAGCAATTAAACCGCCAACAAATGCAATCATCGGCAACGGGTCTATGATCCAACTACTTGTACCAGACCGATTAATAGTGATCACAATGGTGGCACCAAGACCTGCACCGGCAGCAACACCCAACAGATACGGGTCAACTAAGGGGTTACGAAACACACCTTGGTAACTGGCACCTGCAATAGACAATGTTGAGCCAACGATTGCGGCAAGCACCACACGTGGTGCACGTATTTGCCACACGATGGACCAATCCGTAGCGCTCAACCCACTGTCGACAGAGAGAAATGGCAAGCGATTCAATAACTCAAGTGGCACGCGCCACCATGTTGGACCAGCTGGCCCAATCATCAAGCCGAGTAACAATGAGCATGCGAGCGCAACGACAGCAGTGGGAATCCACCACTGACGCGTGTCACGCACACCCATTGAAACCGACATCAGAGATTACTACTTGTTTGCCGCTGCGATTGCTGCTGCAAATTGTTCAACCAAGTCGACGACGCGTGGTCCCCAACGAGATGCAACGTCGTCATCAAGTTCAACAACCTGATTGTTCTTCACAGCATCAATTCCTGCCCAGCCTGGACGCTTAGCGACCTCTGCGGCACTAGTTGAACAGCACTTGGTGTCAGCCAGGAAAATAATGGCTGGGTTTGCCTTTGCAATCACTTCAGCATTGAGTTGTGGGTAATCATTTCCAGCCTCAACACCATCAGCGATATTTGTTAGACCGAAAGGCTTCAACAAAGCACCAACAAAAGTGTTGGAAGTTACTGAGTACAAGGTGTTATCTAATTCGTAGAAGTACGACTTCGCCGCCATCGGCGCTGAGATGTTCTCCGTTGCCTTTGCAATACGTGACTTCATTGACTCAATCAATGTTGCAGCAGCGTCTTCACGGCCAGTCAGTGCACCAAGTTCAGTAATTTGTTTGTAGACATCGTCCAATGTTGTGGCAGCAGCGCCGGTCCACACAGTGATTTTCTGACTAGAAACCGATTGCAGTTGCTCAGTGATCTTGTTCATATCATTTGAAATCAACACAACATCTGGCGTGTAACCAAGAATTGCTTCTGCACTTGGCTCATACGCTGAAATCTTTGTCACTTTGTCTGTTACTTCAGCAGGAAAAGTACTGAGTGAATCAACAGCCACCACTTGGTCACCAGCGCCAATGGCGTACAACATCTCTGTTGCTGTTGGCGACAAGCTCACAATACGAAGCGAGACTTCAGGAACTGTGGTGTCCGGCGTTGAGCTGCCACTTCCACACGCAGCTAGGACAAGGGTTGCAGCAAGTGCTGCGGTAAGTGCTCGTATTCGAGACATTCTGATAATTGACATGGTTCTTCCTCCAGGGAATTGGAGAAAGAAGAGTGGGTCACAGTGAAAACAGCTGACGCTGCACTCTCCGCGGGCCGCCCTTCCTTCGAGGTTCGGTTTTCGCATACACAAACAGGCGACCGGACTTGTCTGGATCGGATTTCTCCGACCAGCATCACCGTTGCGAGACAGTGCCGGAGTTTCGCCGGACTTCGCTGGATTGAGTACTGCACATCATTTCACTGATGCGCTATTTGTCACAGTAGCAGAAACAGATACAGATGCACACAATTCTGTGTGGCTGGTTTACGCGACGTAGTCAATAATGCGCTGAATACCGTCGACAAGATCGTCATCACCTAGCGCGAAAGAGAAACGTGCAAAGCCAGGGGCACCGAATGCTTCACCAGGAACAATGGCCACGTTGACATCAGTAAGAATCATGTCTGCAAGTTCCATGGTGGTCTTTGCGGTCTTTCCCTTGATGTCACGGTTCAACAAACCGGAAAAGTTAGGGAAGCAATAAAAAGCACCTTGTGGTTCCATACACGTAACACCAGGAATGGTGGACAACATCTTGTGCATCAATGCACCGCGACGAGCAAAGGCCTCACGCATCATGTGCACTGCAGTCAAATCACCACTGACTGCGGCAAGTGCTGCAACCTGCGACACGTTGGCAACGTTTGATGTGGCGTGTGATTGGAAGTTTGTTGACGCCTTCATGATGTCTTTCGGACCAATCATCCAGCCAACCCGCCAACCGGTCATTGCATATGTTTTTGCAACACCGTTCACGATGAGGCACTGGTTTGCAAGTTCAGGAACGAGCGTTGGCATTGACGTGAATTTGTGTTCACCGTATGTGAGGTGTTCATAAATTTCGTCTGTAATGACCCACACTTTGTTCTTCACAGCCCATTCGCCAATTGCACGTACTTCAGCTTCTGGATAGACAGAACCACTTGGGTTGTCGGGTGATACAAACAGCAACACTTTTGTTCGTGGTGTCAGAGCTTTGTCTAGTTGTTCAACAGTGACGCGGAAACCGTTCTTCTCTTCCGTGTCGATGATCACAGGCACTCCCCCAGCCAACGTGACGGCTTCTGGGTATGTGGTCCAAAACGGTGCAGGGCAAATAACTTCATCGCCCGGATCACACAACGCTGCAAACGCGGTGAACACGGCGTGCTTTCCGCCGTTCGTAATGAGTACCTGGTCCGCTGTGCATGCAAAGCCACTGTCGCGCATGGTCTTGACAGCCACTGCTTCGCGCAATTCAGGCAAACCAGCTGCTGGTGTGTACCGCTGGTACTTCACTTCGCGACATGCCTTCACGGCGGCTTCCACGATGTGGTCGGGGGTGGCAAAGTCTGGCTCGCCGGCTCCGAAGCCGATGACATTGAGGCCTTGGGCTTTCAGGGCCTTGGCCTTGGCGTCAACCGCCAAAGTGGCGGACTCGGCAATGGCGCCGAGACGAGCGGATACACGTCGCAATTCTTGTGGAGCAGGCATAAGTGAAAGGATTACACGGTGAGCGATAAGAACCAACTTGATTTTAAAATTCCCCAGCAACTTCTTCCTCTAGACGGCCGATTTGGGTGTGGACCATCCAAAGTCCGCCCAGAACAGCTGGAAGCAGTCATGTCCCGCATGAAATCGGTGATGGGCACCTCACACCGCCAGGCGCCTGTGAAGAACATCGTGGGCTCTGTACGTGACGGTCTCTCCTCATTGTTCTCCCTTCCCGAAGGATGGGAAATTGTTATGGGCAACGGCGGCTCAACTGTGTTCTGGGACGTTGCCACATTCGGCCTCATTCGTGAACGTAGCCATCACCTCGTGTTCGGTGAGTTCTCTTCCAAGTTTGCTGAAGCATCTGCAGCAGCTCCTCACTTAGCTGACCCAGTTGTTGTTACATCAGATACCGGCACGCACCCAACACCTTCTAGCGATGCAACGTGCGATGTTTATGCATACCCACACAACGAAACATCAACGGGTGTTGCGATGACTCCAGTTCGTCCGTCCAAAGATGGCCTCGTTGTTGTTGATGCAACATCTGCAGCTGGTGGCCTCATGTGGGACCCTGCAAATGTTGACGTGTATTACTTTGCTCCGCAGAAGTGTTTTGCATCTGACGGCGGTTTGTGGCTAGCAGCATGCTCACCAGCAGCCATTGAACGCATTCGTGAAATCAAAGCGTCGAAGCGTTGGATGCCTGCGTCACTTGACTTGTCAATTGCTCTTGATAACTCCGTTGCAAACCAGACCTACAACACACCGGCACTTGCCACGCTCATCATGTTGGATGAACAAGTGAAATGGTTGAACTCAAATGGCGGCCTTGCGTGGGCAGCGGCACGCACTGCCGAATCAGCACGCAATATCTACTCATGGGCGGAGGCTCGTGAATTCGCATCACCTTTCGTGGCAAACCCCGCGCAACGTTCTGACGTGGTTGCAACCATTGATATCGACGGCGTTGACGCCAACACCATCAGTGCCATCCTGCGCGCCAATGGCGTTGTGGATACAGACAGTTACCGCAAATTGGGCCGCAACCAGTTGCGTGTTGGCATGTTCCCTGCCATTGACCCATCTGACGTAGCAGCACTTACTGCCTGCATCGACGTAGTGGTTGACCATCTTCGTTCGTAGATTGAACATCAATGCCCATCAACGTTGACGAAGTTCTAGAGACCTATTGGGATGATCTCGCGCCACTGCGTAACCCCGTCATGCTCATTGCGCTGCGTGGATTATTCGATATTGGTGGCGTAGCAACATCCGCCCTTGACTGGATGCTGAAAGAACGCGACGCAACAGTTGTTTCTGACATCGACCCAGACCCGTTCTTTGACTTCACACAAGAGCGCCCTGAACAAGTCATTGACGAAGATGGCGAACGACAAATTCAGTGGCCCGAAAATGACTTCATGATTATTCGGTACCCAGAAGGTGCCCGCGACATGATTGTGTTGAACGGCGTCGAGCCCCATGTCTCGTGGGCAACCTTCTCTCAGTGCATTGTTGAAGTTGCACGCGGACTTGGTTGCAACCTTGTTGTCAGCCTCGGCGCTGCTGCTGAACAAACACCACACACTCGCGTGCCGCTAGTTGTTGGCAGCACCACCAACGAAGAACTTGCGTCACGGCTTGGTTTAAGTCGTCCCCAGTATCAAGGGCCAACCGGAGTCGCTGGCGTCATGTTGGGTGCGCTTGATGACGCGAAAATTCCAAGCATCAGCCTTCGTGTCGGTGTGCCGCATTACCTCATGCATGCACAACACCCGAAGAGTGCAGCGGCACTACTTCAGCACCTGCAACATGTTCTTGGTATTCCTACAGATCATCAGAACCTTGTCGACGAAATCTCACGCTGGCAAGAACTACACGATGCAGCAGTTGAAGGCGACCGCGAAGCTTCGGCGTACGTCACCATGCTTGAGCAGCGATACGACCAAACGATGGAACGCAATATGCCAAGCGGCGACGACTTAGCCGCAGAGCTCGAAGAGTTCCTTCGCGGCCAATCTGACGACGATTAGTTATTTGATAGCTGCGAAGCCCAATGCAAGGTCAGCCAAGATGTCTTCAATTGACTCAAGGCCAACTGACAAACGAATCAGGCCTGGTGTAACACCAGCTGATGCTTGCTCTTCAGGTGTCAATTGACTGTGCGTTGTTGATGCTGGGTGAATCACCAAGCTGCGCACATCACCGATGTTGGCAACGTGGCTGTGCAACTTGAGTGCTTCAACAAACTTCTTACCGGCTTCAACGCCGCCCTTGATTTCGAATGCAAGAACTGAGCCGTAGCCCTTTCCACCGAAGTACTTCTTCGCACGCTCGTGCCAAGGAGAAGTTGACAAGCCTGCGTAGTTGATGCTCTCGACACCCTTTTCCTTCTGCAAGTACGCAACAACCTTGTCTGCGTTTGACCAGTGACGGTCCATGCGCAATGACAATGTCTCAACACCTTGCAAGATTGCCCATGAGTTGAATGGGCTTGCAGACATACCGAGGTCGCGCAACATTTGAACGCGCGCCTTGATGATGTACGAACCTGCACCAAGTGCTGGCCAGTATGAAAGGCCGTGGTACGACGGATCTGGTTCTGTGAAGTTCGGGAAGCGACCGCTTGCAGCGAAGTCAAACTTTCCACCGTCGATGATTGCACCAGCGATTGAGTTTCCGTGACCACCAAGGAACTTGGTTGCAGAGTGAACAACGATGTCTGCACCCCACTCGAGCGGACGAATTCCATACGGAGTTGGCACTGTGTTGTCGAGCATCAATGGGATGCCGTGATCGTGTGCAACTTTAGAGACGCCTTCAATGTCGAACACATCGTTCTTTGGGTTCGCAAGAACTTCACCGAAGAACAACTTTGTGTTCGGGCGAATTGCAGCTTTCCACTGTGCAAGATCATCTGGGTCGTCAACGAACGAAACTTCGATTCCCATCTTTGGGAATGTGTAGTGCAACAAGTTGTATGTGCCGCCGTAGAGCGATGGCGACGCAACGATGTGTGCGCCAGCTTCAGCCAACGTAAGGATTCCCAATGTTGCTGCGCTTTGACCTGATGACACAACAAGTGCACCTGGCAAGCCAACTGCAGTGGTGGTACCGCCTTCAAGGTCTGACAAACGAGCTTCAAGAACACCGGTTGTTGGGTTCATGAGGCGTGTGTAGATGTTTCCGATTTCAGCAAGCGCAAACAAGTTCGCAGCATGTTGCGTGTCGCGGAATTGGTACGACGTTGTTTGGTAGATCGGAACTGCGCGAGCGCCTGTCGTTGGATCTGGCTCTTGGCCGGCGTGAATCTGGCGGGTTTCGAAACCCCATGCTGCATTTGTCATAGGACAGAACGCTAGCCCCCAATTCCCGACCAACCAACTCGGGAATTGCCAAACCCCATACAGACAATAAAAAAGGGCCCGCCGAAGCGAGCCCTTTTTCAATTCTTGAAAGAATCAGCCACCTGAGATGTCTGAAACCTTCTGCTTGCCAGCTGACAACCACGGCATCATTGCGCGCAGGCTCTTGCCCACTGCTTCGATTGGGTGCTTTGCTCCGGCTTCACGCAATGCGTTGAAGTTGGCGCGGCCTTCTTCTGATTCCTTGATCCATTCGCGAGCAAACTTGCCCGACTGAATTTCCTTGAGAATCTTCTGCATTGCCTTCTTCGTTGCTGGCGTAATGACGCGAGGACCGCGTGTTACGTCGCCGTATTCAGCGGTATCAGAAATGCTGTAACGCATTCCGGTGATTCCTTCTTCGTACATCAAGTCAACAATCAGCTTCACTTCGTGCAAGCACTCGAAGTACGCCATCTCTGGCTGGTAACCAGCTTCAGTGAGAGTTTCGAAACCAGCTTGAACAAGTGCTGCAACACCACCGCATAGGACAGCCTGCTCACCGAACAAGTCGGTCTCGGTCTCTTCGGCGAATGATGTTTCGATGATTCCGGCGCGTGCGCCACCAATTGCTTCTGCGTAGGAAAGCGCAATTTCTTTTGCCATTCCTGTTGCGTTCTCTTCAACTGCGATAAGGCAAGGAACGCCTCCGCCTTCAGTGAACGTACGACGCACCAAGTGACCTGGACCCTTAGGGGCGATCATGATGATGTCGACACCCTTTGGCGGGCGAATGCGCTTGAATCGAATGTTGAAACCGTGTGCGAAAGCAAGTGCCTTACCTGGCTTCATGTAACGCTTGATGTGTGCGTTGTATGTTGCCTTCTGCTCAGTGTCTGGCATGGTCAACATGATGAGATCTGCCCACTTCGATGCTTCGGCGATGCTCTTGACCGTGAGGCCTGCTGCTTGTGCCTTGGCTGCAGATGCAGACCCTTCGCGCAATCCGACTACTACTTGGACACCGCTCTCCTTCAAGTTCAACGCATGAGCGTGACCCTGTGAGCCGTAACCGATAATGGCTACTTTCTTGCCACGAATAATCGACGGATCAACGTCTTTTTCGTAATACATCGTTGCTGCCATCAGCTTGCCTTTCCTTTGAGGGCACCCTTGCGTGCCTCTCGTTCCAATTTCGGCAGGGCTACTCGCCCCGTTCTTTGGCTCTCTACGATGCCATAACCCTTCAATAATTCCTCAAAATCATCGATTTTCTCGGGAGTTCCGTCCATAGAAAGGCTCATTGCGTCACTTCCGACCGCCAAAACCTTGGCCTCGAAGATATTTGCCAGCTCTACGACCTGGCCCCTCTGCCCCTCCTCGATGCGGACAGTGGCCAGCATGAGCTCGCGCTCGACCGACTTTCGGGGGTCTAGCTCGGTGATCCGGACCACATCGATCAGCTTGAAGAGCTGCTTCACGATCTGCTCGAGCGGAGTAGCCGAAATGTCAACCACGATGGTGATGCGGCTGTAATCGGCGTCGTCTGTTGGGGCGACAGCTAGCGAAAAGATGTTGTAACCACGACGAGCAAACAGTCCAGCCACGCGCGCAAGCACACCAGGACGGTTTTGGACAAGCACCGACAACACATGATGTTGATGCGAATCGCCAAACGGATTGTTCGAGTTAATAGTTTTCATCGGAGCAGCCCTCTCTCTGATTCTTGGGATGGATGCAACAGAACATCATCGTTACTCTGGCCGGCTGGAACCATTGGGAACACTTTTTCAAATTCTTCAACGCGGAAGTCGATAACAACCGAACGATCGTTGATGCTGTTTGCCAATTCAATTGCCCCGTCAATTTCTTCAATTGAATCAACACGAATTCCGACGCAACCCATTGCTTCTGCCCACTTAACAAAGTCAGGGCAACCAGCAAGGTTTACTTCTGAATAACGCTCTCCGTAGAACATTTCTTGCCACTGGCGAACCATTCCGAGATACGTGTTGTTCAAAATTGCAACCTTGATATGAATACCTTCAGTTGAGGCAGTTACTAATTCTTGTGCAGTCATTTGGAAACAACCGTCGCCGTCGATCGCCCACACTGTGCGATCAGGGCGCGCAGCTTTTGCACCAATTGCTGCTGGAACAGAGAATCCCATCGTGCCAAGGCCACCTGAGTTAACCCAGGTGTATGGCTCATTGAATTTCCAGAACAAGCTTGTCCACATTTGATGCTGACCAACACCGCTGACAACAATGGTGCCGTCTGGTGCTGCATCACGCAGTTTTTCCAAGCAGAACTGTGGCTTCAAACGTCCACCTGGCTCTGACTGATCGTATGCAACAGGGAACTTTTCACGCCAACCGCTGACTTTGCTGCGCCACGGATCAATGTCAACTTGCTTCGAACCCTCTGCAAGAAGTTCCTGAACAGACTTCAGGATTTCTTCTACAACAATGCGGCAGTCACCAACGATGGGAACATCTGGCTTACGTACTTTGCCTTGTTCTGCTGGGTCAATGTCAACGTGAATGACCTTTGCATCGGGGGCAAAAGTTGAAACTTTTCCGGTGACGCGGTCATCGAAACGTGCGCCAAAGTTAATAAGTAGGTCGCTCTTTTGCATTGCAGTAATAGCTGTTGCGTTTCCGTGCATACCTGGCATACCAAGACACAACGGATGATTGTCGGGGAATGCTCCACGCGCCATCAGCGTTGTAACAACCGGAATTTGCAATAGTTCTGCAAGTTCGCGAACAACATCTGCTGCACGAGCTTTAAGAACTCCACCACCGATGTATAGAAGTGGCTTGTCAGCAGCCAAAATTAGCTTTGCCGCTTCCTTGATCATCTTTGGATGACCCTTCGTTGTTGGTTTGTATCCGGGCAACGATGCAATGACTTCTTCGTCAGTTGGCCATGACCAGGTCATGGTGTTTTGTAAAACGTCTTTCGGAACATCGATCAAAACGGGACCAGGACGACCTGTCGTTGCAATATGGAACGCTTGACGAACCACCATCGGAATGTCATCAGGATGCATGATGAGTTCGTTGTGCTTCGTAACGCTGCGAGTAATTCCAACGGTGTCGCATTCTTGGAATGCGTCCGTACCAATTGCAGTTGTCGGCACTTGACCAGTGATACAGATCATCGGAATCGAATCCATGAACGCATCGCACAACGGGGTCACCATGTTCGTAGCAGCAGGACCACTTGTCACCATTGCAACGCCAGGACGACCGGTGACGTGGGCATACCCCTGCGCCATGTGGCCTGCACCTTGTTCATGACGAACAAGGACGTGCCTGATGCTCGACTTCAGCAATGGGTCGTATGCAGGCAGAATGCATCCGCCCGGCAGACCAAACATGATCTCCACGTTTTCCATCTCCAGAGAACGAATGAGTGCTTCGGCTCCTGTGAGTGTCTCTTTATTCGACATCGTGTGTCTCCTAGTTGTTATCGATTGTTATGAACTTGGTCTGAGAAATGAAAAAACCACCCGAATGGGTGGTTTTTAGCGCGTTCGGCATTTCGCCGACGCGCTACAGAACTACTACGACGAGTGCTGAGGTATAAATCTCGGTTGTCATTGCGTTCAGTCTGCCACTAGTCGTAGGGCTTGGCAACCCCTAATAGTTCAGCAGGCCGAATAAGACCACCCGCTGTCAGGGCCGCGATGACCAGGAGGAACAGGGTGACGCCGGCATTGGCCTTGACCGCCGCCAGTGGGTCGCCCGACAGCAGGAACAAGCCCGCTCGGGTTCCGCCACAGCTAGGGCAGGCAACCCCAGTGACCCGCAACAGCGGGCACAGGCTTGGCTGATGGTTCAGTTGCTCAGCAACCCAGCGCGTGGCTGGGCTGGCAAGAACCAGGCCTGCACACGACAGAAGCGCAGCTTTAGCCTTCACGTACCACCGTGGTCTTTGAGATGTAATCCCACACGCCTTGTCGGCTTGGCACTACCAGAATCAAAATTGCGCTGACAATCCCCACGATGCCCGTGATGGCACTCAACACAATCTTTCCCAATCCTTCGCGCAACAACATCTGCACCATCGACGCTGGTGCTCCAGTGTTGATGTCGACAATTTTGAGATTCAACATTTTCTTTGCTGGCGATGTGGACTGTTGCCATAACACGATGCTCCAGATGAGCCAACCGATTCCGCATGTCACGACAAACAGCAACGAGTCAAGCAATAGAGCTCCGAACCGGACACCGTTGCCGCACGGCACGACACTGCCACCATACGAACCGGAATTGTTTGATGGTGGCGGAGGTGGCGGTGAAGAAAATGGATCTGACATTGAAGTCTCCTTAAAGATGCTGCAAAGAATGGAGCGTGTTACTTAGATAATAGGTCATCACCGCATAGCGTCAGAGCCGAACAAGGTAGGAACCACATGAAATTCGCACGCACCCCCGATGAACGCTTTACAGATCTCCCTGATTGGCCATATGCACCCGTGTATACAGACGTCTCTGCAGGGGACGGAACTTCAGACTTGCTTCGTGTTGCGCATTATGACGGTGGGCCAAAGGATGCAAAAACAACAGTGTTGTTAATGCATGGTGAACCAAGTTGGTCTTTCCTCTATCGCAAGATGATGGCGTCGCACATTGCTGCAGGACATCGAGTGATTGCACCAGACCTCATTGGTTTTGGCCGCAGCGACAAACCAATAGACACAAGCGAATACACATATGAACGTCATGTTGCATGGATGAACGAGTGGTTGAACAAAAACGATTTCCGTGGAATGACTTTTATTGGTCAAGACTGGGGCGGGCTTGTTGGGTTGCGTGTCGTCACAGCAAACGTGGATCGATTTGATCGCATCTGCGTCGCAAACACTGGCTTGCCCACGTATGGCCGCGAACCAACTGCAGCTTTTCGCGACTGGCAAAAGTTTTCAAAGGAAGTTCCCGTTTTTGAAGTCGGGAAAATGGTGAAGAGCGGTTCGCTGACAAAACTGTCCCCCGAAGTGATTGCTGCATATGACGCACCGTTCCCCGACGAATCATTCAAGGCCGCTGCTCGCATCTTCCCGTCGCTCTACCCCGATGGCGAAGATCACCCATCGAACATCGCAAACAAGATTGCATGGGACGTTTTGCGCTCATGGAACAAGCCATTCCTCACTGCGTTCAGCGACAGCGACCCCATCACGGCTGGCAGCGACAAGTACTTTCAGCGCGAAGTTCCCGGTGCGTCCGGACAAGCACACACCACCATCATTGGTGGTGGGCACTTTCTTCAGGAAGACACAGGCGAAGAGTTCGCAGCCATCGTGAACGCATTCATCGCCGCCAACCCCACATAACGTCACAGTTTCCATATATCGCAACGATTTAGAACCCGTAACCGAGGTGCGGTGGGTCAGGTCGCCTAGCCTGAACACCATGTCTGAACCCCGCATCATTGCCCCCGCCGAAGGAAAGCTTGGTGTTCTCACCGTTGGCCTTGGCGCAGTGGCTTCCACTCTCATTGCCGGCGTCGAGCTCACCAAGCGCGGCCAAGGATCACCCATCGGGTCAATGACCCAAATGGGAACCATCCGCCTCGGCAAGCGCACCGAAAAGCGCACACCAATCGTGAAGGACTTTGTTCCTCTTACAAAACTTGAAGACATCGTGTGGGGTGCGTGGGACGTATTCCCTGACGACGCTTATGTTGCCGCATCACGTGCAGGAGTTCTTGAACAGGGCAAGCACATCGAAGCAATCTCAGATGTACTGCGCGAGATTCGCCCGATGAAGGCAGCGTTCATTCGCAAGTACGCACGCAACCTTGATGGCGAACACATCATGGATACGCCGAGCCGTCGTGAAATGCTCAACACCATTCGCGCCGATATCAACCGTTTCCGCGATGAGAAGAAGATTGACCGTTTGGTCATGATCTGGTGTGCAAGTACTGAGATCTACATCGAGCCAGGACCACAGCACGCAACTGTTGAAGCATTTGAAAAGGCAATCGACGCCAACGACGAAATGATTGCACCGTCAATGCTCTATGCATACGCCGCAATTCTGGAAAAGGTTCCATTTGCTAATGGTTCACCAAACCTTGCTGTTGACATGCCGTTCCTTCGCCAGCTTGCAACCGATACAAACGTTGCCATTTCTGGAAAAGACTTCAAGACCGGACAAACACTGATGAAAACAGTGTTGGCGCCAATGTTGAAAGCTCGTCAACTCGGTCTTGCCGGTTGGTACAGCACAAACATTCTTGGTAACCGTGACGGTGAAGTTCTTGATGCTCCTGAAAACTTCAAGACAAAAGAAGAATCAAAGCTTGGCGTGTTGGAAGACATTCTCGACCCAGCAAACAACCAAGAGCTCTACGGCAATGTGTTCCACAAAGTCAGCATCAACTACTACCCACCACGTGGTGACAACAAAGAGGGTTGGGACAACATCGACATCTTCGGCTGGATGGGTTACCCCATGCAGATCAAGGTTGACTTCTTGTGCCGCGACTCGATCCTTGCGGCTCCCCTTGCGCTTGACCTCATCTTGTTCTCAGACCTCGCACAGCGTGCGGGCCTTGGCGGTATCCAGGAATGGTTGTCGTTCTATTACAAGAGCCCACAAGTTGCACCTGGCCTTCATGCCGAACATGACTTGTTCGTACAGCTTGAAAAACTGCACAACACATTACGTTGGCTGATGAACGAAGACCAGATCACGCACCTTGGTCGTGAGTATTACGACGACGTTGATTAATCAACCATGAGCCGTACTGCGCTTCGGGCATTTGTATTCGATGCGTTATGCGTCTTGCTGTTGGTTGTCATCGGCACTCGTAATCACGAAACAGACACTGGTATCACTGGCATCTTGTTTGTTGGTGCACCGTTCTGGATTGCACTGTCACTCGTGCATCTTGCGCCGCTACTTCAGCGCAAGAACATAAGAGACCCGAATACTTACATGGTGTGGGGATACACAGTGGTGATGGGCATGGTGTTGCGCAACCTTGTGTTTGATCGCGGAACTGCCCTTGCCTTCATCATTGTTGCCACGGTCTTCTTAGGAATCACCATGTTTGGTTGGCGTGCACTATTGGCACGCCGCACAACTGCGTAACTACATCGTTGGGTTTGTGATGGCGCCGGTTTCGGCACCCTGTACGAGCTTTGCGAACTTTGCCAG
>Ga0208227_1000070_pt1 | contig 24905 bp, 26 predicted proteins | sample LakMenEpi13Jun11_FD_150692 | JGI IMG/M metagenome (GOLD analysis project Ga0208227, IMG submission 150692) | Freshwater microbial communities from Lake Mendota, WI - 13JUN2011 deep hole epilimnion (SPAdes) | ecosystem: Environmental > Aquatic > Freshwater > Lake > Epilimnion/Euphotic zone ...
ACTTTTCTTGGTCGGCGATCCGGAGCAATTAGCAAGCGTTGACGCCGGAACTGTTTTGGCCGACATCTCCCTTGCGGCGAAGAAGGAAGGGACCAACCTTCATCGTTGTACTGAGCGACTGACAAGTCAGTATCGCTATGCGGTCGGTTCGCCGATTGAGCAAGTGGTCAAAGCTGTTCAATCAGGTGATGCCGATCAAGTGATCAATCTTCTGAAATCGCACCGAAACAGCAACGGCGTTGTGAGTTGGATTGATCCTTCGAGTAAGGCTCAAGAAGATTTGGAAGCATTCGAAAATGTGGGTCTTGAGGTACAGCGGCACGCTCTTGAAGTCGTCGAACTGGCAGGCTCGTCGCAATATGAAAAGGCTTTAGAGACATTGGGTCAATTGCAATTGTTGTGCGCATCGCGAGTAGGTCAACTTGGAATTGCTGGTTGGAATCGGACGGTCAATAAATGGATCGGTACAGCCACTCGCAAGCAATGGTTTGTCGGTCGACCGGTACTCATCACTAAGAACGATCACGGGAACAACCTGTACAACGGAGACGTTGGTGTTGTTTGCTCCGATAAGAATGGCGAAGTTCGAGTCGTATTTGACGGCTTAGGCGGCCCGCGTGAATTCCCGACGGTTCGATTGCCTGAAGTTGAAACTGTTCATGCCTTGACGATTCACAAGAGTCAAGGTTCTGAATACCAGCACGCGATCGTGGTCTTGCCGACCGGACGATCACGATTGCTGACGCGCGAATTGTTGTATACCGGTGTCTCGCGTGCTCGTGAACAATTGACAATTGTTGCAACCGAAGCAGCGCTACGAACTGCCGTAACCACCGTGATTTCTCGTGCTTCAGGTTTGGCTGATCGCCTCTAGCTACCGGCCCAGTACCAAAGTCACTAGTCCTCCGACGATCAACAGTGACGAAAGAATTCGGCGAAGTCCACTGTCTTCTTTCAATACTTTCCAGCCAATAAATGTGGCGAAGACAACGCTTGATTCACGTAACGCGGTCACGTAACCAACAGGTGCTCGTCGAACGGCTAGCAACACCATCCAATAAGTGACGAGAGATGCCAGCCCAGTCAAAAAATATTGACGCCACATCGGCGAGATGCTGGCCTTCATCGCAACCCAGTTGCGGCGGTAGAGGCCCTGAATAGTTGTGCCGATTCCGCCGGTGACAAAGATGGCCATCGCGTATGCGCTGCCGACTGTCGAGCGTGAACCTTTGCTGTCAATCACGGTGTACACGCCGATAAGACTCGCAACAATGAGCGCAGGCCATACGTGTTTCCAATCAACTTGCCCTGAAAGCGCGACGAGTCCCGCGACAACGATGACAATGCCAATAATTGAAAGTAGGGAGAGATGGTCGTCTAAGAAAAGCACTCCACCGATTGCAGCAACTAGCGCGCCGCCTCCGCGAGCGATGGGATAGGTGACGCTGAAATCCGCGATCTCGTATGTGCGAGCTAAGCGCCCAATGTAAAACGCGTGGACGGCACCGCTTGCAGTTGCCCAACCCCAGGCCGCAAGTCCGAGGTCTCCTTGAAAAGTCGCGACGAGAGCATATGGAAGTCCAATGATTCCACCAGCAACGAAGAGTCCCCACAAAGCCAACCATCTGTCGCCTGACTGTTTAACAGCGAGGTTCCATCCAGCGTGCAGAATCGCAGCACCGAGCGCGAGAAAGGTTGCGATCAACAAGTCGAAACGATTTCAGATTTCAGAGTTCGAACTGAATTGACGCGCGAGTATCAATGAACGGTGCGGTGAACTCGGCGATGAAAGCCTTGTGATCGGGGTGATCGCGATATGTGATGTAATCGTCAACCGAGTCGAAGGTAGCAGTCACTGCAAAATCGTAGGTGCCAGGATTGATGCCGAGGTTGGCGCCAAATTCATACGTGCGAATCTGGGGAACCTTGGGACGAAGCTGGCCGAGGGCTTCAATAGTTCGCTCGGCGTGACCTGCTGGGGTGTCGGATTTCCAGTTAAATAGAACGATGTGACGGTAAGTACTCATGGTTTTACCGTAGTGCGCTTGAGGTAGAGAACTCTCGTTTGGTCGGTTTTCGCCTAGCCTCAATGTCGTGAGTAATGAGATTGATGTCAACGGGCCGATCGGAATTTTCGATTCGGGTTTTGGTGGACTCACTGTTGCGCGGGCTGTCATTGATTTATTGCCCAACGAAGACATCGTCTACATCGGCGATACCGGTCGGTATCCCTACGGTGACAAAGATCCGAACGATGTTCGTGAGTACGCCCGCGAGTTGGCCTGGAGCCTGGTGCGCGACTACAAGGCGAAGGCGATTGTGGTGGCATGTAATACGGCTGCGGCCGCATTGCCCGTACACGAACTTGAAGCCGAGTTAGCTGCCGACGGTTTACACATACCCGTCATTGGTGTGATTGATCCGGGCGCTCAGTCATTGGTGCGAGCAACCCGCTCGGGAACCGTCGGAGTGATTGGCACGATCGGAACAATTGGTTCGGGCGCTTACGATTTGGCGGTCTCGCGAGCATCGCTTGGTGCCCCCGTCAAGCTGATCGGCGCGGCATGTCCTGGGTTCGTTGAGTTTGTTGAACGGGGACGTACTTCGGGACCAGAGGTGACGCTGTTGGCCCAACGTATGTTGGCGCCGATTGTTGACGCGAAGGTTGATGCGTTGTTATTGGGTTGTACGCACTACCCATATTTGGCGCGAGTGATTTCCGATGTCGTCGGTCATGATGTGACCTTGGTGTCGTCGGCCGATGAAACAGCATTTGCGTTGCGAGATCAGTTAGATCAGATCAACTTGTTGAAGCCCCTCTCAGGCACATCAGGTCAGCATGTTTTCATGTCAAGCGGAGACGTGAGTTGGTTTAAAGCATTAGGGACCCGATTGTTGGGACCCGAATTATCAAATGTCGATATATGGAACAAAGGAAACTGAAGACAATGAGCACAACTGGTAGCCGATTTGATGGACGTCAACATGATGAATTTCGTCCGATTTCATTTGAACGCGATTTCACCGAGATGTCGGCAGGAAGTGTTTTGGTTTCTTTTGGACGCACGCGCGTGTTATGCACAGCGAGTATTGACGAAGACGTTCCGCGTTGGATGAAAGGCAGCGGTAAAGGCTGGGTCACCGCCGAGTACTCAATGTTGCCTGGTTCATCGCCCGATCGTGTTGATCGTGAAGCTGCCAAAGGAAAGCAAAGCGGTCGCACTGTCGAAATTCAGCGGTTGATCGGCCGGAGTTTGCGAGCTTCATGCGATATGGGCTTACTCGGTGAGCGTCAAGTCGTTGTTGACTGTGACGTTCTGCAGGCTGATGGTGGTACTCGGACCGCAAGTATTTGTGGCGGGTATTTGGCGCTCCATGATGCGCTCTCACGTTTGGTACAGAACGGCGTGATTTCTCAGCACCCGTTGACGTCGTTGTGCGCCGCGATCAGTGTGGGCATTGTGAATGGCACTCCAGTGATCGACCTTCCGTATGTTGAAGACAGCACTGCCGAAGTTGATATGAACGTGGTGATGTTGCGCGAAAAGGGTTCAACGCTGAACCGCTTTGTAGAAGTGCAAGGAACTGCAGAGGGTATGGCGTTCTCGCGCAGCGAACTCGATTCATTGTTGGGTTTGGCCGAGAATGGTCTTGCGCAAATTTTTGACTTGCAGAGTGAGTTGCTCGAGAGTCAGCCTTCGCGTCGCGCCAAGTGACTCGAAACAAATGAGTGCTGATCGTGTGTTGCATACTTTGGTGTGTGCATCTGCTAACCCCGACAAGGTGCACGAGATTGAGCAATTGCTTGATGGAGTTGTACATCTAGTTCCGCGTCCAGCAGAGATACCAGATGTCGTTGAAGATGCCGACACTTTGGTGGGCAATGCACGATTAAAGGCAATGGCAATTTTGCAGGCGACCGGGTTGCCGGCTGTTGCTGACGATACGGGAATGTTTGTTGATGCTTTGCCGGGCGAACTTGGTGTTCGAACAGCGCGGTATGCCGCTGATCGGCCCGAGCACGCAGAAACTCCATATGCGGCGAATCGCGCGAAATTGCTTGATGCTTTGCGTGAAAAGAATTGCGTGAGCGATGTTGAACGGGCGGCCCATTTTGTGACCGTGGTGATCGTGTGTTTTCCAGATGGCAGCGAACTAATTGTGGAAGGCCGCTGTGATGGACATATCGCGATGGCCGAACGGGGGAGCCGTGGGTTTGGCTTTGACCCACTGTTTGTGCCGACGCCGGGAGTCTTTGCGGGCGATCAGCGAACGTTTGCCGAGATGAGCGACGACGAAAAGAATGCGTTGTCTCATCGTGGTCGAGCCTTCCGCGCCCTCGCCTCCCACTCCATTTTCGCCACTCTGTACTTTTAGTTCCACCTGTTGGAACCAAAAGTACAGAGTGGCGAGTTGGTTCCAGAAAATCTAGGGGAAGGGTTACCAGTGGCGGAGGTTGACGGGCCAGGTGTCGATAACGGTCCCGCCTGTTCCTGTTTTGTCGGTTTCGCTTGGCAGCACACCAATCACAGGAATCTGGTCGACGACATGCATTGCTTCATGGAGCGCAATCGTCGGATCGATATGGGCGGGTTGAACCAAGACTCGCGAACCAACTACAGGTAGTGGTCGACCGTCCTTCATCGAAAATGTGATGTGTTCATCGCTGCAGAACCACACGCTCGCTCCATCGATCGTCGGATTGCCGTGGTCCATTCCTAAAGATTTCAATCCAACGTCAATCACGGCCCATCCGTCGCTCACTGAGATCACGGTTCCGATGACATACAACGCCTGCACAAACGGAAGTTCTAAAGCCCCGTAATGCGAGTCCATCAAGGCGTAACTTCCGGCTTGCACTTCATTCACTCGCGCAAGTACTGGGTCAGAAGGGTCGTACAAATCGAAAGTTCCGGTACCACCCGCCGAAATGATTGTGCAGTCGTCTCCACTCTGCGCACGCACGTCGTCAAAACATTCAACCAAGGCACCCATTGCAGAGCGCACTTTCGCACGTTGTTCATCGCGATCGGCAACCGCCATCAGATGTCCTTCGTATCCCATGACTCCACGAACATTGAGTCCGAGCGATACTGCCAAGGTCGCAAGAGCAGCAGCGCGTTCGGGTGCGACACCGCACCGTGGCATACCGACATTCACATCAATCAACACATCTTTGATTCCGTTCTCGGCGGCCATTCGTGCAGTGACGTCAGAATCGATAGCGACGGTGATGCGCGAGTTGTTTAACAAAGCTGCCATCGTGCGCAACCGCACCGGATCGACAGTTTCATTGGCGAGTAACAAATCTGTTCCGAGTCCTGCCTGGGCCATCCCAATGACTTCGCGTGGAGTTGCACATGTAAACGCGGTATGCCCGACTGCCGCGAGTTGAGCCGCGAGTGCAGTTGACTTGTGGGCCTTGATATGTGGGCGCAAAGTGAGTCCGGGCCGGACCGCAGTCATGATCGCAACATTGGCGTCAAATTTTTGGCGGTCAACGACCAGCGCAGGTGTGGACAGGTTGACGATTTGAGTCATGGCACAGTTCTAGCGGTTCTTTGAGTGCGGGCGGAGGGACTTGAACCCACACTCCTTTCGGAACAGGAACCTAAATCCTGCGCGTCTGCCAGTTTCGCCACGCCCGCAAAGTCGTGTTAGCGGTTGACAGACTACGGGGAAGTAATGGCGAAGTAGTACGGTCACTCTCATGATTCGAGTATCTGTTCTCTACCCATCAGGCGAAGGCACGACCTTCAACCACGATTACTACCGCACCACCCATGTGCCCTTGGTGGCCAAGGCCTGGAACCCAGTTGGCACCCAGATCGACAAGGTCATTAACGGACCTTACGAAGCGGCTGTGCACATGACCTTTGATTCGCTTGATGCGTTCCAGGGTGCCATGGGCTCGCCATTGACCGGCGATGTGATGGCTGACGTGGCCAACTACACCAACATCACACCAGTGATGCAGATCTCCGAGATCATCGAGGGCTGATGCGATAACTGCATCGGCCATCACCGGCTGGTGCAAATTGAATGCGTTCAACGGTCGTATCTGGCCCAAGAGCAGTGCGGAAAACGACTAGTTCTGATTCGCATAGACCAGCGCACGCTGCTGCCGCTTCGGCGATCGCGCAGTGATGCTCGGTTAAAACATGGCTTCCATCAGCATCAGTAGTTGATTCAGCACGGTAACCCTCGGCATCGCGAGCTGTAGCCAAACGACTGACTCGCTCGGCAAGAGGAAGGCCCGTCATCAGGGTTTGATAGTGGCTGGCAAGGCGTTCGCCACGACGTGTTAAGACGGCGTCTAACGCGTCAGCCCCGAGTGATTCGTTGATGCCGATTAACAGATCGACTGCGAGATCGTGGTGGCGATCGGGGAAGGTCTCGGGGAAACTCTCAGAGATACTTTGCTGTTTGTCGGGGTTGAGCACCCAGTGCACGGCGGGGCGACCTCGGGTGGGACCAGAGCTGGGTTGAATCGAGCGACAGACCAGCCCCTCAGTCTCGAGCTGTTCAAGATGTTGGCGCATGGCGGCATCGGTCACCGCACACAATCGAGCCATTTCGGGCGCTGTTGACGACTGAACTACCTGCAAGTGCTCAATAACGCGTTGTTTGGTGTGTCCGGTTGCCACTTTGATCACGATATCTGAATAACGCAAGTAGTTACTTGGAAAATAGTCGGAACAAATCCAGCAAGACAGTGCGAAGGGCAGTTTCTTTGACAAACTGTAAAGGTGACGACCACCGTGAGTTCAGAGACAACTGCCGCCCTCGAGAATCAGTTCGGCCTCGCTGATCGAATTGTTGACCCGAAGGCCCTCGCAAACAGTGTCACCCGATTTCGTGAACAGGGCATCGTTCTGCCCACCTTTGCCCAGTTGGCCAACCCATCTTCGGTTGATCCGACAATCGTTGGCGATGCCAATCCGCAGGGGCCAGATGCTCGCAACTTGTGGCGCGTGCATTGGTACAACGATCTTGCGGGCAATCGTGTCAAGGTCCCCGACCATGTCGTACTTCCGTCATCATTAACTGGCGTACCGAACCCGATCATTGTCGTTTTTGGTGATCGCTTTCCGATGATCACGGCGCACAAAGTGTTGGCCGCTTATTCGTGTCTCGCCCCGCGTGTTGTCACCGGCCAATTCGATCCGACCTATCACCGCGCAATTTGGCCCTCAACCGGAAACTATGCGCGTGGTGGTGTGGCGATCAGTCGCATCATGGGTTGTCGTGGTGTTGCAATTTTGCCAGCCGGTATGAGTCAAGAACGTTTTGATTGGCTCGACGAATGGTGTGCGAATCCGGCCGAAGATGTCATTAAGACTGTCGGCACCGAAAGCAACGTCAAAGAAATCTATGACGCGTGCAATGAACTTGATAAAGACCCAGTGAACTTCATCTTTAATCAGTTCTGTGAGTTCTCTAATCACCTTGGTCACTACGAAGTGACGGGTCGCGCATTGGGTCATGTCTTTGAAACAGTGCGTGACTCAATGAAGAAGTCTGGTCGAGATATTTCTCTCGCCGCATTCACATCGGCTACTGGATCGGCCGGAACGATCGCCGCTGGTGATCGTTTGAAAGACGATTACGGCGCGAAAATTGTTTCTGTCGAAGCGCTCGAATGTCCGACCATGCTTGAAAATGGTTTTGGTGAGCACAACATTCAAGGAATTGGCGACAAGCACATTCCTCTGATCCACAACATCACCAATAGCGATGTCATCTGCGGAATTAGCGACCGCGCAACTGACGAACTTGATGTGCTTTTCAATACGCCCGCTGGCCGCGCTTTCCTCGCCGAGAAAAAAGGCTTGTCTGCCGAACTCATTGATGCGCTGGCCCACTTCGGTTTCTCGTCAATTTGCAACACGCTTGCTGCGATCAAGACTTCGAAGTTGCTCAACCTCGGACCCGATGAAGCTGTGATCACTGTTGCAACCGATGGTGGCGCTTTGTATCCAAGTTCACGTGTCACTACTCTCGCCGAGCGATTCAATGGCGAAATGACTGCCGTTGATGCAGCAGAAGTCTTTGGTCGTCATTTTGGTCATGTCACAACTGAAGACATGATCGAATGTACCGAGCGCGATCGCAACCGTATTTTCAACTTGGGCTACTACACATGGGTTGAACAGCAGGGAACACCATTTGAATTGTTCGAAGCTCGCCGAGATCAATCGTTCTGGCGCGGCTTGCGCCGTTACTTGCCAGTGTGGGACGAAATGATCACCGACTTCAACGCCCGCGTCGCCAAAGGCTGAAGTCGCAATATGTCTGGATTCACGTGTGCAACGTGTGCCGAAACTGTTTCGGTTGACACGTTTGCACCGTGGCGTTGCCCTAATGAACAAGGTGATCGTCACCATGTTTTGTTGATCAACGAGAACAATCAACATGTTGTTGAAAATCATCACAATCCGTTTATTGCATTCCGGCGCAACATGATGTGGTGGCAATTCGCTCAAGCCCGTGGGATGAGCGATGAGCGAGCAGTAGCGCTCGTTCAAAGTGTTGACGACGAAATTGCAAAAATCGGCGGCGTAGGTTTCGCCATAACTCCGATGTTGTTTCAATCTGCTTTGAGCAATCACCTGTCATTTGAATCTCCGGGTGGGGTTTGGGTCAAGGACGAAACTCACAATGTTGGAGGAAGTCAGAAGGCTCGACATTTGATGTCAATTCTTTTGCACCTTCTGGTTGCCGAAGAATTAGGTATTGCGCCCTGGGCCAATTCGGCGTCACGACCAACTCTCGCCATCTCGTCGTGTGGCAATGCAGCGATCGCTGCTTCCACTTTGGCGGCAGCCGCGAAGTGGCCAATTGACGTTTTCATTCCAGAGTGGGCCGGTGGCGTGGTTGTTGAAACACTCACTGCACTCGGTGCGCATATACATCGTTGTCCGCGTCGGGCTGAAGATCCTGCGGGCGACCCAACGGTGCTCCGATTCCGAGAAGCCGTCAACAACGGTTCAATTCCATTCAGCGTGCAAGGTCCCGAAAATGCTTTGTGCCTTGATGGTGGACGCACTATTGGCTGGGAAATGGCCCAGCAATTTTTACGCGAAGGCGTTTCCGGACTCGATGCAGTTGTCGTGCAAGTGGGTGGTGGGGCTTTCGCCGCATCGCTATCGCGCGGTCTTGGTGAGGGCGGAATCACCGCGCCTTTAGTTGCCGTGCAAACAGAAGGTTGTGCTCCGCTGGCCCGAGCTTGGGCAAGCGCTCAATCTGATTCGACTGCAGCGGCGCATTGGACGCAACACATGTGGCCTTGGGAGAAAGAGCCGGTTTCATTGGCTGATGGAATTCTCGATGACGAAACTTATGACTGGGTTGCCGATGTTGCTCAGTTGCAACGCACTGACGGCAGAGTTGTTGTCGCATCAGAACGCGATGTCGTAACAGCTTCTCAAATAGCACTGCAGTTGACGGCTATCGATGCAAGCCCCACGGGCACTGCTGGTCTGGCTGGTCTGCTCGCAATGCGGAGCGAACTGAATTCAACGGGAAATGTGGCCGTGGTGTTGTCGGGTATCAGGCGCTAGGCGCTTCGTGCAGAAGGCCATCTTCGACGTCGTACACAAAACCGCGAATATGCATTTTGTGTTTGATAAACGGACTCATCGCTAGCCGCTTCATGTTTTGCGTGACGCTCTTGAATGGGTCACGGAAAGATTCGAGAGCCCACCAGGGGCGAATGCCACATTCGTCTTCGATCTCGTGCTTGAACTCGTCTTCTTCAACGTTGTGTAGGCCGCAATTGGTGTGGTGGATCAAGATCACTTCTTGCGTGCCGAGACGCCGTTGAGAAAGTACGAGAGATCGGATGACATCGTCGGTCACCACACCGCCGGCATTGCGAATGATGTGGGCGTCGCCGTGGGCGAGTCCGAGCATCTGGAAAATGTCCATGCGGCTGTCCATGCACGCCACGATGGCTAAATGGCGCTTTGGGGCGAGGGCGAGTCCACGATCGGGAAAATTCGCCGAAAACTTCTGGTTATTGAGGAGCAGGTCGTCCGTATTTGGTGTGAATTTTTCAGGTGTTGCCACTCCGACATTGTGTCATACCGAGAGGTAGTCTCGTCGTATGACTTTTGATGCAACTGCTCCCATGGGCCTCGACTCCGGCGACGGCGCTGGCCGTGCCGACATCTTTACCCGCCTTTTGAAGAATCGCGTCATTATGTTGGGCACCGATGTCAATGACGATATGGCGAACCAAATTTGTGCCCAGTTGTTATATCTCGAAGGCGAAGATCCAGCGGCCGACATTTGGTTGTACATCAACAGCCCTGGTGGTTCAGTCACCGCCGGAATGGCGATTTACGACACTATGCAATTCGTGAGCTGCGACGTCGCAACTGTGTGCATGGGCCTTGCTGCTTCGATGGGTCAATTCTTGTTGACTGCCGGAACAACTGGTAAGCGTTACACACTTCCTAACGCCCGCATCATGATGCACCAGCCACTCGCTGGTTTGCGTGGCCAGGCCACCGACATTTCGATTCAGGTCGAGCAGTTGGGTTACACCAAGCTCCGCATGGCCGAACTCACTGCATTCCACTCGGGTCAAACTCTTGAGCGCATTCAGGCTGACGCCGAACGCGATCGCTGGTTCACTGCCGAGCAGGGTCAAGAATATGGTCTCGTTGACAAAGTGATTTTGAAGCGCGGCGAAATTCGCTGATTGTTGTGCGCTACGGCGCAAAAATTGTGGTCTCGGGTGCAATGCTGCCCTCAAGACCAATCACATCGGGCATGGCCAAGCCGCACGTTGATTCGACCCACATTGCAATATTGCGTGCGGGTCGTTCGGCTTTATACGCCGCATCAGCAAGTTCTTGCCGACTGAGCGGATCTTCGGGGTCAACCACAGCCGCTTGATCGATGAGATCAGTTACGGTCTTCCAGTCGTCTTCAATTGCCAAGGGTGTGATCTTGGCCAAGCTTTTGTAACGGCTGAGTAGATCGCCAATGTCTGAGGTCGCTACTAGCGGACCGGTTAAGCCAGGTAGTTGCTTCTCGAGTGCTCCACAAAAATTGGCACCGGTGCGTTCGGTATCGCTGCAAGCAACAGCCGAAATGCTCAAGGCAAGAGCACATCCAGATACTGCGAAAGCTTTTCGAATGTGGCCCGTGAAAATCATGAATTCACAGTCTCTCAGAACTCGGGGTCAGAGTGATGTCACGCGCTGGGTCGCCGAGAAAATGGTGTGATCCCCACAGTGCTCAGCGCAGAAGTCTCTGCTCATGAACACTTTGGAGGAAATGATGTTGTCTGCTGTACGTGCGGCGAGTGTGGTGGCGGCGACGGGTTGTCAAGTCACAGTTGAAGCCCATATCGGACTCGGCTTGCCTGGATTTACAATTTTGGGTCGACCCGACGATGTCTGTCGTGAGGCTCGCGACCGAGTCCGAGCCGCCATTGTCACGAGTGGTTTTTATTGGCCGAGTCGACGGATCACACTGAACCTCGCGCCATCAACGCACAAGAAAGTCGGCAGCGCTCTTGATCTGGCAATCGCGATTGCGTTGTTAATTAGCGACGAACAGATACCTGCAGAATGTGCCGAGGGTTGGGCATTTATTGGCGAACTCGGATTAGATGGGCGTGTTCGTGCAGTCAGCGGCGTCGCGCCGATGGTGATGGCTCTTCGCGAAGATTCTCACCAACGTGATGACGAAGATTTCTCGATGCCACAGTTGACTCCATTGCGCGGTGTCATCGTCCCGAACGGAAACGTGTCTGAAGCACTGATCGCTCGACCACCTGCATTGCGAGTTGCACAAACGTTGCGCCAAGTTGCTGAGTGTCTCGTTGGCAATATGGCGTGGCCTGAAGTCAACATTCAAAAAGCACTTGATGAGCCTTCCGAGAAAATTCCTGATTTGTCTGATGTGCGTGGGCAGACCGCAGCCCGACTTGGTCTTGAACTTTCTGCTAGCGGAGGTCATCACTTGTTGTTGGTTGGTCCACCTGGTTCGGGAAAAACAATGTTGGCGCAACGACTGCCCGGCATTTTGCCGTTACTCGACGACCAAACTGCACTTGAAGCGACGATGATTCGTTCGGCCGCCGGCGAACCACTTCCGCCAAGTGGTCTCATCACCCGACCACCGATTCGTATGCCACATCATTCCGCGAGTGCGGTATCGATTGTCGGTGGTGGGTCGGCTTCGATGCGTCCTGGTGAAGTTTCGTTGGCCCATGGGGGAGTCTTATTTCTGGACGAACTAGGAGAATTTGCCCCATCGACTCTTGATGGACTTCGCCAACCACTTGAAGAAGGTGTCGTGCGGGTTGCACGAGCGAACACACGCCTGTCGTTGCCGGCACGATTTACGTTGATCGGTGCAACTAACCCATGTCCTTGTGGAGGTGGTGCTCCAGGTTCGTGTGAATGCGATGAAGCGGCACTTGCTAAATACCGCCGCCGCTTCAGCGGCCCGTTTCTCGATCGATTTGACGTTCGCGTTTTGGTGCACCGTCCCGGTGTCGACGAGTTACTCGGCGATGATCTAGGTGAGAACACCGAATCAGTGGCGCAACGAGTTGTGCGAACGCAGTCAATCGCACTTTCACGTCAAGGCATGTTGAACGCCCGATTATCTGGAGAATTACTCGATCAATTCGCTCCAGTTTCTGATTCGGGGATGAGCCTTTTACGAAGTGAATTAGAAATTGGGCGCCTAACCGGACGTGGCTTACACCGAGTGCGTCGTGTCGCTCGAACTTTGGCCGACCGCGATATGCACGAAGGCGCAATCACCGATCGGCATATTGCTGCAGCACTCGCACTCCGTGCGCGCATCGCACCGCGTCGCGGTGACGATTTGCGCCAAGTGGTCTAGAGATGTCGGATGATTCTCACAAGATTGCAGCGACTCAGATCGCGATGTTGCCGTGGATGACGCCCAAACGTCTCCGAACTTTGTTGTCAATGGGTGATCCCCAAGAAATCAGATTGATCTTGAGTCAATGGTCGTCGCAACAACGAGCACCGATGGTTGATATTGCGGCGCATATTCACGCTCTGCTCACAACGCGCTGCTCTCAGAAGGTGTTGCGCCTGCTTGGTGATGTTTGGTGTGAGGCTCTCAACAATTCTGTCGATCTTCCCGAATCTTTGACAACGATGGATCTGAACGTTTTCGGGAGTGCCAACTACCCGAGTCAGTTGATTGACGATCAGAATGCTCCACCTTTGTTGTACTCACGAGGCGATCTTGATCTGCTTCAGCGTCGACGAGTCGGAATTGTTGGCACACGTAATGCGACCGAGCATGGGCGCAGCACCGCGTTCACTTTTGCCAAAGTGTTGTCACGTCATGGAGTCGCAGTGGTTTCGGGTTTGGCGCGCGGAATTGATGCCGCAGCACATCGTGGAGTGTTGGCGGCAGTCAAAGAATCGACAGACAACGCCGGCCCCATAGCGGTTGTTGCAACTGGTCTCGACGTGGTCTATCCGCGAGAGCACATCGGTTTATGGAACGAAGTCGGCGAAAGCGGATTATTGCTTTCTGAAAATCCTCCGGGAACCGGACCATTGCCATTTCGCTTTCCGTTGCGTAATCGCATCATTGCGGGATTGAGCGAAGTCTTGCTTGTCGTTGAGTCACGCCTTGACGGCGGATCACTGATCACTGTTCGTGAGGCGCTCGCTCGGGGAGTGACAGTGATGGCCGTTCCGGGAGCGACTTCAACCAAGGCGGCGCAGGGAACAAACATGTTGATTCGTGATGGGGCGCTCGTTGCGCTTGAGCCCGATGATGTGCTGATGGCGCTTGGCCTCGACACTCGTCGACAAGTAGAACATTTTGATAGTCGCTTACTGCCGGTCGGAGCAGATTCGGGTGTGCTCGATCTGATTCGATCCGATCCACTCACACTGAACGACATTGCACGACTAGCCGACGAAAAGCTCGCGATGTCATTTGGCGACGTCGCTCTCAGTCTCGGCCGGCTGGAAGCCCAGGGTTGGTTGATGTGTACTGCAGGCTGGTTTGAACGCATAGGTGCCCAATAGGGGTCGCATCGACTCTGTACTCTGAAGATGTGAACGAGCCGATCAACACAACCTGGGGAGTCGACGACTTCATTGGTTCGTTGACGTCGGTGTCCGAAAATACTTTGGCGGCATATCGCAGTGACCTTGTTGATTTTGCGACCTGGGCCGAACGGGGTTTGGCCGATTCTCCCATCCAAGTTGATCGTTTAATTCTGCGTCGTTATCTGGCGTATCTCGGTTCGCGTTCGTACGCCAAGCGCAGCATTGCGCGTAAGGCCTCATCGTTGCGACGATATTTTTCGTGGGCACGACGCACTGGTTTAGTTGAGATCGATCCCGCTGTGGCATTGCGCGCGCCAACGGGAGAAGGCCGTTTGCCGCGAGTTCTTGACGGGCCCGAATTGCAGACGTTGCTTGAGCCAATCGACATTGACGAAAGCGAACCCTTGTGGCGCCGTCGCCGCAATGATGCATTGCTCGAAGTTCTGTACGGAAGCGGATTGCGCGTGAGCGAGCTCTGCAATCTTGATATCGACAGTGTCGACCTCAAGCGAAGTGTTGTCACGGTGTGGGGCAAGGGCGGCAAAGAGCGCCGAGTCCCGATGTCACTTGCCGCAGTCGAGACCATTCGTGACTGGTTGAAATCGCGCCTCGAGGTTGTCGGGGACGAATCTGGGGTTGCGCTGTTCTTGAATGCCCATGGCAAGCGCCTCGGCACCCGCGATGTTCGTCGTGTCCTGGATGAACGCTCGATCAACCCCACGCATCCCCATGCGTTGCGCCATACATATGCCACGCATTTGCTGGACGGCGGGGCCGATTTGCGGTCGGTACAAGAACTTTTGGGCCACAGTGACGTCGCCACGACTCAGCGATACACGCACGTCAGTAAAGAGCGTCTACGGTCGGTGTATACAAGTACTCATCCTCGGGCCTGAAGGCCCGACCATGAAGCATCTTTATCACCATGACCGAGCCTGAAAAAAACTCCGACAATCTGGATGCCCCAGTAGAGAAACCGTCGCGTACAACCCCGGCGATTGAACGCGCGTGGGTGCGCTGGGTCGAAGAACGCGATGAGTCGGCTCGCGACCAATTGATTGTGCACTATTCGCCACTCGTCAAGTTCGTCGCTGGTCGTGTTGCCGCTGGTTTGCCTGCAGGTATTGATACTGGTGAACTTAATGGCACTGGTGTCTTCGGTTTGATGGATGCGGTTGATCGATTTGATCCGAGCCTCGGATTCAAATTTGAAACTTTCGCGGTGCCGCGAATTAAAGGTGCAATTCTTGATGGATTGCGTGCTCTTGATTGGGTGCCTCGTTCGGTACGTTCACGTTCGCGCCAAATTGAAACTGCAGTTGCCAAATTAGGTAACGAATTCAAACGCGCCCCAACAGATGAAGAGATATGTGCCGAACTCGGAATTGATACCGATGAACTGCATAAGTGGTTGTCGACCATTTCAGTAGCAAACGTTGGCCCACTTGATCATGTTGTCGGTGGTAGCGATGGTGAGCAACGACAACTGCCGGCGTCGCCCGATCAGGGCCCAGACGCAATTGTTGAAGATCAAGAATTGCGGCAAACGATGCGTTCTGAAATTCGCGGTTTACCCGAGCGCGAACGCACTGTGGTCGCCTTGTATTACGACGAAGGAATGACCTTGGCCGAAATTGGTTCGGTGCTTGGCGTCACCGAAAGTCGAGTGTCGCAAATTCACTCGAAGGCAATCATCATGCTGCGCGCTCGAATGTCGGCAGCTGGCGTTTAGGGCCGCGCCCGCAATCTCCGTTAACAACCGATCATTGCGCACAATGTTCGGTGATTGTTTTTTCTTTACTTCTGTCGGTTCAATGTTTGCTCGCCCCCGTTCAGACGCCGGTGGCATTTCCGTATGTCGAACCTCCGTGCGAGTATTGCGCGGGGCGTCGGACGATCGATTTTGCGCAGTCGGTCGGCCAATCGGTGCTTGCGCCAATTGCGGGTCGCATCACATTTGCCGGAACCGTGGTCGACCAGGGGTACGTCACGATCGATCCAAGTCCTGGCACGGGATACGGTCCAGAAGTGCTGATCACCGTGGGCGGTCTCGTGATCGATGCAAACATCGTGTCGGGGCGAAATGTGCAGGTCGGGGAGCGGATTGGTGTATCCAACGGACTCATTCATCTCAGTATGCGATCCATTCGAGAAGGTAAGTCGGCTCGCTACGTTGACCCCACTGCGTATTTAGGCCGGCGCCGTCCTCGTGTGCGACTCATTCCGTACTCGGGTTTTGGCGCCCGGCGAGCTCAGATTGGTCTGACTTGTCCGGCCTCTTTTGGCAGGTGAGATGGCAGATTCGGGCAAAGCCCCGCTAGTCTTCGACACGCAAGAAACAAGTTCTTGCAGAAAACCACAACGCATGGTCCTCATCCTGCGGTCGTCACTTTGTGATGCGAGGTCCCGTGCCCCTAACCGCAGAATCAGGAGGACAGTGCTATGGCCATCGTCACGATGCGTCAACTTTTGGAAGCCCGAGTTCATTTCGGCCACCAAACCCGTCGTTGGAACCCCAAGATGCGTCGCTTCATCTTTGGTGAGCGCAACGACATTTACATCATCGACTTGCAGCAGACCCTCGAGCGCATCGAGACCGCTTACGCATTCGTGCGTGACTTGGTCGCCGGTGGCGGTTCGGTTCTGTTCATCGGTACCAAGCAGCAAGCACAAGATCCGATTGCTGGCTTCGCCGAAAAGTGCGGCATGCCGTACATCAACGAACGTTGGTTGGGTGGAATGCTCACTAACTTCGAAACGATTCACAAGCGCGTGCAGAAGATGCTCGAACTCGAGCGTCTCCAAGAGACCGGCGATTTCGCTTTGATGCCGAAGAAAGAAGCTCTTTTGAAGAGCCGCGAATTGGCTAAGTTGCAGAAGAACCTCAGCGGTATTCGCCACATGACCAAGCGCCCGCAGTGTGTCTTCATCATTGACACCAAGAAAGAGCACATCGGCGTGACCGAAGCGAACAAGCTTGGTATTCCGATCGTCGGCATCGTTGACACCAACGTCGATCCCGATCTCATTACGTTCCCGATTCCGGGTAACGACGACGCAATTCGTGCCAACGAATTGATGTCAAAGATGATTGCTGAAGCAGTCATCGAAGGTCGTTACATCGCATCGAAGCGCAATCCTGGTTTGGTTGCCCCCGAAAAGAGCGACGCCGAAAAGGCCGAGTTCGCTGCCAATCAAGCAACTGCTCGTACGCAGGCTGCTGCTGCACAAGCCGAGCGCGAAGCTCGTCTTGCTGCGACAAAAGCACCTGTTGCCGATGCATCAGTTGAAGCCCCTGCCGTTTCTTCCCCGGAGGCCTGAGAAATGTCGTTTACAGCCAAAGATGTTCAGAGTCTGCGCCAGTCCACTGGCGCCGGCATGATGGATTGCAAGAAGGCCCTCGAAAATAACAATGGCGACATTGAAGAGGCCAAGCAGTGGTTGCGCGAAAAGGGCTTAGCTGCATCAGCAAAGCGCGATGACCGCGACAACAACCAAGGCGTCGTTGCTCTCGTTGTTGCCAACAATGTCGGTGCCATCGTCAAACTCAAGTCAGAAACTGACTTCGTTGCCGGTAGCGATCAGTTCAAGGGTGAAGCTCAGGCTTTGGCCGAACTTGTTGCGGCAAAGGGCGAAGCAGCCGTTGCTGAGCGGGCAACAATTCTTGATGACCTCAAGATTGTTCTCAAAGAGAAGATTGAACTCGGTGAAGTTGTTCGTATCGAAGCTGCTGCTGGCAACATCGTCGACAGCTACCAGCACATCCAAGGTGGACGTGGAGTCAATGCTGTGCTCGTCGAAATCGAAGGCGGTTCAGTTGAACTCGCTCACGACATCGCTGTGCACATCGCATTCGCTCGCCCCAAGTACTTGAATCGTGAAGACATTCCGGCAGATGTTCTTGAAAAAGAAAAGGCCACTCTCGAAGCGATTAGTCGCAACGAAGGTAAGCCCGAAGCTTCTTTGGCCAAGATCGTCGAAGGCCGAATCAACGGTTTCTACAAAGACGTGTGCTTGGTTGAACAGCCATATGCCAAAGATGACAAGCAGTCGGTCACCCAAATTTTGGGCGGCGCGAAAATCATTCGTTTCGCTCAAGTTGAGATCGGCTGATTGATCATGGCCGGAACTGACGCTGGTTCATCCCGTCAGGCCGACCGTCCCGCATGGAAGCGGGTCGTGCTGAAACTGTCGGGCGAGGCTTTGGCCGAACCGACTGGTTTTGGACTTGACAATGGTGTCTTGCATCAAGTCGCAACCGAAATCAAAGACGTTCGTGAGAATCTCAAGATTGATATTGCGGTCGTCGTTGGTGGCGGAAACTTCTGGCGTGGACTCAAGGGTGCTGGTCAAGGTATGGACCAGGCTCAAGCCGACTTCATGGGCATGATCGCCACTGTGATGAACGGTTTGGCATTGCAGGACGCCCTCGAACGCGTGGGTCAGCAAAGTCGTGTGATGACTGCTATTGAGATGCCCAAAGTTGCTGAGCCCTATATCCGTCGGCGCGCCGAACGCCACATGGAAAAGGGTCGCGTCGTGATCTTCGCTGGTGGAACAGGCAACCCGTTCTTCACAACAGATACGGCCGCTGCCTTGCGGGCCGCCGAAATCGATGCTCAGGCCATTTTGAAGGGCACCCACTCGGGAGTGGACGGCGTCTACACCGCCGACCCCAAACTCGATCCCACGGCCACCCGTTACGACCGAATTTCCCACAAAGACGTGATCGAAAAAGAACTTCGGGTCATGGACGCCACAGCCATCGCCTTTTGTCGAGACAACAAAATCCCGATCGTCGTCTTTGACGTGAGCACCCCCGGAAACATCAGATCCGTTCTTGAGGGTCAAGCCATAGGTACGCTGGTCGGGTGACTGACGACATTTTGCTCGAAGCCATCGACAAGATGGACAAAGCCGTCGAGCACGCCCAAGTTCAATTCACGACGATCCGCACCGGTCGGGCCACGCCTGCTCTCGTCGAAAAGCTCATCGTGAATTACTACGGCGCCGACGTTCCGTTACAACAATTGGCTGGTTTTCAGGTTCCTGAGGCCCGCACGCTGGTCATTAAGCCCCACGACCGCGGATCATTGAATGCCATCGAAAAGGCCATCCGCGACAGTGATCTCGGAATGTCCCCGTCAAACGACGGAGTCATTATTCGGCTCAATTTCCCGATGCTGACCGAACAACGTCGCCGGGACTACGTGAAATTGGTCAAGAATATGGCTGAGGAGGGTCGAGTCGCCGTACGAAATGTGCGTCGAGATGCCCGTAAACAGCTAGAAACAGCAGAAAAAGACGGGGAAGTTTCAGCAGATGAACTAGATCGGGCTGAAAAAGAACTAGACAAGATTACGCACGATCATGTTGAGCACATCGACAAGGCCGTGCAACGTAAAGAACAAGAACTTCTGGAAGTCTGATAGGACGGGACCATGAGCGATGACATGTGGCGCAAGGGTTCTGGCTCAGGCCAGGACGATGAATTCGAAGACTTCGGCGAACTCCGTTTCGCCGACGACGAAGGTGACGATGAGCCGGCTCCCTTGAGTTTTGGCGACAACGACACTGGGTCGCTTCCGCATTGGACCGAGAAGCCCACGGGCGAGTTGCCGCGATTGTTCGGTGATGATCCTTCAGGCTCAGTGTCACGTCCGATTCCGCGTGACTCGTCGCGCGATGTTTCTCGTGAAGTGTCGCGAGAAGTTTCACGCGACAGCGCACCCGTCGACGAAACTGGCGAAGTTGATGTGTGGGGTTCTTACTCCGGAACGGCTCCTCGTCCCATTCCCGATCGCCCTTCGGGTGCAACTACTCGTCCTGATGATTCGGGAAGTAGTGGTCGTCCGCGTGTTCGTCTCGGTGAACAGACTGGCGGAACGCGTCGTGATGACACCACCGGTACTTCAACGCGTCCGATTCCGAATGTGCGACGCGACGACACTGCGGGTACGAGCGGAACAAGTCGCAGCGGCCGAATTTCGATTAGTACTGACGATACACAAGGTCGTCCCGTCACTGGTAGTCGTCCCCGTCCAACCACCGAGCGTGGACCGCGCCCGCGTCCCGATGCGCAACCTCGTGAACGTGGTCAACGCAGCGTTCCGGCCCGTCCTGGCGTCGCTGGTCGTGACATGCCAACAGCAATCGCTGTTGGACTTTTGATGGTTGCTGCGTTTATTGCGGCGCTTCTTTGGAAGCCCGTTGCAGTGCTGGCCATTGTCGTTTTGGTCTGCGGACTTGCCGCTGTTGAATTCTTTGAGAAGGTTTCAGACAAGGGATATCGACCAGCTTCAATCGTCGGTATTACTGCATCAATTTGTGCACCGTTGGCCGCTTACTGGGTAGGCGATGGCGCGTTGCCGTTGGTCTTCACATTGGCGCTGATGGCCTCGGCAGTTTCATTCGTCGGCGCAACAAATATTCAGGCGAGTCCGATGCCCAATATGGCCATCACCTCGCTCGGAATGTTGTGGATCGGAATGATGGGTTCGTTTGCTGCACTCTTGGCTGGCGTCTCCAATGTTCCTGGGCTTGCCAACGTAGGTACAGACACCTTGTTCATTGTGGCTGTCGGTGTGATTGCCAATGATGTTGGCGCATTGTTCGTCGGATCATCGGCTGGTAAGACTCCATTACGTGCCTGGATCAGTCCGAACAAGACTGTTGAAGGCTTGATGGGTGGATCACTCGCAACGTTGATTTCAATGTGGATCATTAGTTTGCAAAGCGACACCTGGAACAACATCGGTGAATTGTTGATGCTGGCAATATTGGTCGCAGTTCTTGCTCCGCTCGGAGATTTAGTCGAGAGCATGTTCAAGCGCAACCTTGATATCAAAGACTTCGGCACCGTCATTCGTGGCCACGGTGGAGTCCTTGATCGTTTTGATGGATTCTTGTTTGTCTTGCCGGCTGCTTACTATTTGTTGATGGTGCTCCAGCCGTACGCTTCGTGATGTGAACGGTGAGTACCGTTCGCATTTCAATAGCTGGTAGTTCTGGGTCGATTGGCACGCAAACACTTGATGTTGTGCGTGTCGAGAATCTTCGATGTGCGCAAGGCCTTTCTGATATTGAATACATCGTCAGTGGTTTAGGTCTTGGGTCAAATATCGATGTCCTCATTGCCCAGGCCCGCGAATTCAAGCCGAGCGTTGTTGCAGTTGCTGATGTTTCGCGACATAAAGAAGTACAAGTCGCACTCCCAGGCGTCACTGTCGTGCGCGATATGGCCGACCTTGTGCGAGATGCTGACGTCGTCGTTAACGCGGTCGTCGGATTTGCTGGTTTGCCAGTCACGCTCGAAACTTTGCGCCAGGGAAAACGATTAGCGCTAGCAAACAAAGAATCGCTCATCGCTGCTGGTCCAGTAGTTCAGCCCTTGCGTTCGGTGCCTGGTGCCGAAATCGTCCCTGTCGATAGTGAACATTGCGCAGTGCACCAATGTTTGCGCTCGACGGTACGGCCAGGTGTTGAAGTTTCACGCATCGTTCTGACCGCAAGCGGTGGGCCATTCAGAGGTCGCACGATTCAAGATTTGGCTGAAGTGACAGTTGAACAAGCTTTAGCTCACCCCACGTGGAGCATGGGTCCGAAAATCACGATCGACTCGTCGACGCTGATGAATAAGGGATTAGAAGTCATTGAAGCGCATGAACTTTTTGGTGTGAGTTACGACCAGATCGAAGTTGTTGTTCATCCACAATCTGTGATTCATTCAATGGTTGAGTTCACTGATGGTTGCACCATGGCGCAGTTGAGCATGCCCGACATGCGACTACCCATTGGTTACGCACTGGCGCATCCGAATCGCATCGGTACGCCGTTTGGTCGCATTGATTGGTCGACATTGACGCATCTTGATTTCAGTGCACCCGATACATCGACGTTCCGTTGTTTGTCGTTGGCATATCAAGCAGGTCGCGCGGGCGGCACGGCACCAGCATTTTTATCAGCTGCCAATGAAGTGGCCGTTGAAGCATTTTTGGCCGGATCACTGAAATGGCCCGATATCGCGGCCGTGGTTGACGCGTCATTACAGGCCCATGTTGCGACTGATGGCACGCTGTCAAGCGCCGACATCATCGAGGCCGACCGCACAGGACGCGAAGTTGCGCATAAAGTGCTCTCTCAATGACGCTGTATCGATCTTTCCGTGACGAGATGATGGCTGGTGGGGCCGTTGACGAGCCTGGCGCCGGTCCCAAGTCACCGCGTCAATCGGTTGCCGTGATTTCGGGTATCACTGTCGTTGCCTTGTTGATTTGGTTGGGAATGAGCAACAAGTGGAGCCTGGTATTAGTCGCTGGCCTCTTGATCTCGGTCTTCCTGCACGAACTCGGTCACTTCGCAACTGCTGGCTGGGCTGGTATGAAGCGCACTCAGTTCTTCATGGGCTTTGGACCCAAACTCTGGAGTACTCATCGCAATGGCGTCGAGTACGGAGTTCGAGCTTTGCCGCTTGGTGCATTTGTGCGCATCGTCGGCATGAACAATCTTGATCCAGTTGAAGCAGGTGACGAAGACGTTGCGTATTCATCAAAGCCATACCGCTGGCGCATGTTGGTCATCACCGCCGGATCAATCATGCACATCATCATCGCGATTCTGATCATGATGTTTGTGTACAGCTTTGGTGGTCGTTATCAAGAGACCGGAATAGTCAAGGTATTTGCAGTTACTGAAGGTTCACCAGCTGCAGCCGCTGGCATCGGACTTGGAGACGAGATTGTTTCGGTCAACGGAACAATGTTGGCGTCATCGGATGACTTGAGAAGTACGGTTCGCTCATTGCAAGCAGGTGACGAAATCACGGTGGTCTACACAGAAAACGGCACTGGTGATAACGGCTCAGAAAAAGCCGTCAATGTTGTGTTGGCTCAACATCCCACCGATGACAATCCAGGTATCGGGTACTTAGGTGTTGGTACCGATAGTTACGGTCGCGAGAAGCTGGGTCTCATTTCTGCTTCGGGTCATGTCGCAAGCGATTTGTGGAGCGGCATGGGCAGCACAATTTCAGGAATCGGAACCGTCATTAACCCGTCTAATCAATGGACGCAACTGACCGACGAAAACGCCGACCCCATGAAGCGTCCAACCACTGTGGTCGGTATCACACAGGTCGCTGGCGATATTGGTAATCGAGATGGGTTATTCGGAGTCCTTGAAGTCTTGGCATCAATCAACGTTTTCGTCGGACTCTTCAACTTGCTGCCGTTGCTGCCCTTTGATGGAGGCCATGCCGCAATTGCGACCTACGAACGAATTCGCAGTCGTAAGGATCGCATGTATCGCGCCGATGTCGAAAAGATGTGGCCAGTCACTGTGGTTGTTTTGACGCTTTTGCTGTTTTTAACTTTCACTGGTTTGTATCTCGATATCACGCGACCGTTCTAAACACTGACAGAATGTAACTAATGTCAACCTCCGCTGGTTCGCTCAACAATCGCCGCCCCACCCGTCAAATCATGGTGGGCAAAGTTCCCGTAGGCGGGGGAGCACCGATCACGGTGCAGTCGATGACGATCACCAAGACCGCCGATGTTGAAGGCACCTTGCAGCAGATTTACGCATTGGCCGCTGCGGGTTGCGACATTGTGCGCTGCACATGTAACGAGATCGAGGCCGCTGAGGGTCTTGCGCAAATTGTGCCGCGTTCGCCTGTTCCGATCATCGCCGACATTCACCATCAATACAAGATGGCGCTCGCAGCGATGGAAGCCGGTGTCCACGGTCTGCGTTTGAACCCGGGCAACATCCGTCGACCCGAACACATCAAGGCAGTGGCATCTGAAGCAAAAGATCGCGGCATACCGATTCGTATTGGTGTCAACGGCGGTTCGCTCGATCCCGAGTTGTATGACAAGTACGGCGGCAAGGTGACCCCCGAAGCAATGGTCGAATCGGCGTTGCGCGAAATTGCATACTTTGACGAAGTTGGTTTTGATCAGATCAAGATCAGTGTGAAGGCATCAAACGTTCCGCTCATGGTTGAGGCTTATCGTCAACTCAGTGAAGTGACTGATCATCCGCTTCACCTTGGTGTGACCGAAGCTGGTCCGTTGCCGAACGGTTTGCTGAAGGCGACCGCGGGAATCGCCGCACTTCTTTTGGAAGGTATCGGCGACACGATTCGTTATAGCCTCACTGCAGATCCTGTTGAAGAAGCACGCGCTGGTCGTCAGTTACTTGAAGCGCTTGGTCTGCGCGAACGAAAGAACGTTGATCTCATTGCCTGCCCAAGTTGTGGTCGCGCCGAGATTGATGTGATTGACGTAGCAAATCGTGCGATGAAAGCTTTTGGCGAGCGCCAAATTCCGTTGCAGGTTGCCGTGATGGGTTGCGTGGTGAACGGGCCCGGCGAAGCGCGCGAAGCCGACCTCGGTATTGCCGCTGGCAACAAGCGCGGTCACTTATTTGTGAAGGGTCGCAACGTTGCGGTTGTTCCCGAAAGTGAAATGGTTGAAGCATTGGTCGAATGGGCCGAGTTCATCCACGAGCATGGAGCAGAAGCAGCCATCGCTCGAGTTGATACCGAAAAAGCCGAACGTGAAGCGGCAAAAGATCGCTCGATGTTGCTTGACGCCCAAGGTGATGATGTCAATCGTTCGCAAGAACGCATCGTCGAGATCCGCAAAAAGAGTTAGTCGTTCAGAGATCTAGCTGTTTTCGGTGACTCTGAAAAGAGTTGCTTTACCGTGCAAGGTTATTTCTTCGCCTGGTGCGAGATAACAGACTTCGCCGCGGTGCAACAGATTGGTGGCGCCAACTCCGCACAATGTGAGTTCACGGGTACGGGCTCGCAAAGTTTCGGTGCCGTCA
>Ga0208227_1000071_pt1 | contig 24873 bp, 23 predicted proteins | sample LakMenEpi13Jun11_FD_150692 | JGI IMG/M metagenome (GOLD analysis project Ga0208227, IMG submission 150692) | Freshwater microbial communities from Lake Mendota, WI - 13JUN2011 deep hole epilimnion (SPAdes) | ecosystem: Environmental > Aquatic > Freshwater > Lake > Epilimnion/Euphotic zone ...
AGCCTCAGTTACAAAAACCAGACGCTTACGGCAACTCTTCGCATCGCGGGTAGGCATAACGCAATTAATGTCGCTGGTGCAGTTGCCACTTTGATTGGTTTGGGTTTTGATTTCGAAAAAGCACTTGAGGAGGTTGCAAAATATTCGGGCACTGAGAGGCGTTTCGAGCTTCATGGCGAGAGACGAGGTGTGAGAGTCTACGACGATTTCGCACATCACCCGACTGAGGTAACGGCAGCTCTAAGCGGTGCCCGAGCGGTAGTGGGTAGCGGAAAACTTGTCACTGTTTTTCAACCTCATCTTTATTCAAGAACCAGATTGTTTGCTAAGGAGTTCGCACAGGCCTTAGCTGCCAGTGATCAAGTAGTTCTTTTGGACATCTATGCAGCCAGGGAAGATCCCGAACCTGGAGTAACCGGGGAGCTGATTCTGAACGCTTTCGTTGATCAGAAAAAGATTCACTACGTCAAAACTTGGTCGGAGGCTCCGAAGGTGGCATCGGATTTGGCTGGCCCTGGGGATTTCATCGTCACAATGGGCTGCGGAGATGTTTACAAGATGGTCCCGGAAATTCTCGAAGCTTTAGAAGGCTAGTAAAAGCTATGGAACGCCCGAATCAAAAGAAGAAGCCAGCAAAAGGTGCCATGTATGGCACGCCACTTGCCAGGGCACCTCGCAGAGTAATGGCTCGTGATCTCGAGAATTCTGTTTTTTCAAGAATTATCTCAGCGCGGCGAGCTAAGCGCATCGCGGCGACTTTAACGGTTGGTTCGATCATGATCTTGGGAATTTTGACTGCAGTCGCGACATTTTCTCCGCTACTTGCCATCCAAACAGTGAGCGTTGTCGGGACCCAGCGTTTAAACCCGGAGGATATCTCCAAAGCGCTTTCCGAACAAATTGGCAAACCTCTGCCACTTCTGAATCATGACGAGATTGCAAAATCACTTGCGGGTTTTACTCTCATTGAAAGTTTTGCCGCTACCGCCGTTCCACCAAACGGTTTGCAGGTGAGCGTTTCAGAGCGCCAGGCGCTTTGTATAGTCGAGTATCAAGGTGCGTTGTGGTTGCACGATCCAGCGGGCGTGCGAATTGCTGTGGCAGAACCTACGGATTTACTGCCGCGAATTTTGATTGCTGGAGAACCTTCGAGTTCGCAACCATTCAAAGATTCCGTTGATGTGTTGCTTGCCTTGCCTGTTGAGTTGCTCGCCGAGGTGGAGATTATTCAGGCAAACACCAGAGACGATGTTCAGATGAGCTTGCGTGGCAGTTTGGGTCAGCGAATCAGCTGGGGTGATAGCTCCGAAGCGGTTTTGAAATCTAGGGTTTTGCAAGCACTCATGGCAAATAACCAGGGTGTCACTGGAGTGACATTTGATGTTTCTTCACCAAACGCGCCCGTGGTGCGCTTCGACAATTTTTAGACACGCCAACCCCTCTTGCCCTAATTCAGGGCACTTAGGGCCTACTTTTTTGTCGCGATGTATAAAAGCACTCGTAGCTTAACCCTATACGCGAGCTTGAGGGTTTGGGCTAGCATGCTTTATCTCTCGCGAGACTAAGGATTTGAAGGAGCATCATGGGCTTGAACCAGAACTACCTGGCCGTTATAAAGGTCGTTGGAGTCGGGGGCGGTGGCGTTAACGCACTTAACCGCATGATCGAATCAGGTCTTCGCGGCGTTGAGTTCGTTGCTATCAATACCGACGCACAGGCACTCTTGATGAGCGAAGCCCACGTAAAGCTAGACATCGGTCGTGAACTGACTCGTGGCCTTGGAGCAGGAGCCGATCCTGAGGTCGGCAAACGAGCCGCAGAAGATCACGAGGACGAGATTGAAGCGGCACTTCGCGGTGCTGACATGGTTTTTGTAACTGCGGGCGAGGGTGGAGGCACCGGAACCGGTGCAGCCCCGATTGTTGCTAGGGTCGCCAAAAGAGTGGGGGCTCTAACTGTTGGTGTTGTCACCAAACCATTCGGCTTTGAAGGCAAGCGTCGCATGCAACAAGCTGAGATCGGTATCGAGGCCATTCGTGCAGAAGTTGACACTCTAATTGTTGTTCCAAACCAGAGACTCCTGGAGATTGCAGACAAAACAGTTTCGGTTGTTGATGCATTCAACACTGCTGATGATGTTCTTCGCGCTGGTGTCCAAGGTATTACTGATCTGATCACCACACCTGGTCTTATTAACCTTGACTTTGCAGATGTCAAGTCAGTAATGCAAGGTGCCGGTTCCGCGTTGATGGGTATTGGAACCGCAAAGGGAGAAGACCGCGCAGTACGCGCCGCCGAGATGGCGGTTTCTTCGCCACTTCTTGAATCAAGCATTGATGGTGCTCACGGTGTTCTTTTGTTGGTTCAGGGAGCTTCTAACCTTGGACTACACGAAATCGATGAAGCCGCCAGGTTGGTTCAAGAGGCAGTATCACCAGAGGCAAACATCATTTACGGAACCACCATTGATGACACCTTGGGCGACGAGGTTCGCATCACGGTTATTGCGGCCGGATTTGACGGCGGAGCGCCGAAGCCAAGAAAAATTCCTAGAACTGTATTCGCTGAGGTAGCTGAGGCCAAGCCGCTTACTGCAACAGTTGCTGCGGAACAATTAGTCGCCGAGCGGAATTCATTTTTTGACATAGTGGAGTCTGAGCCAACCCCGGCCCCAACACCTTCATTTGCTTCCGAGTATGAGTCGGACGATCAAATCGAGATTGACGAGTCGCCAGAGCTTCCTCGCAGACCACAAACTGCGGATGGGACTTTCGGGGACGACCTGGATATCCCAGAATTTCTAAGAGGGTAAGTGAGCGAATTAGCTCAACGATATAACCAAATAGTTGAACAAGTTGCCGCAGCCGCTGCCACCAGTGGAAAGAGTGCAAGCGACATAACTTTGGTTGTTGTCACCAAGAATCACCCACCGCAACTTGTTTTTGAACTTATCGCGCTGGGCGCGAGGGACTTTGGCGAAAACCGGGATCAGGAAGCCGCCCCCAAGGCTCAAGAGGTTCTGGGGTCTTCGAGCGAAGAGATGCGCTGGCACTTCGTAGGTCAACTTCAGACCAATAAGGTCAGGTCTGTGCTCGACTACGCAGACGCCATTCATTCTCTGGATAGAGAGTCTCTTCTGGTTGAGCTTCAGAAGCGAACAGCCGGAAGGGCCAAGGCTCTTGGTGTCTTTATTCAGGTTAATCTGACCGAGGATCCTGCTAGAGGAGGGGTCCAGGTTGACGATTTGGACGCATTTGCCACTAAAGTGCTTGAGTCCAAAGGTCTTTTGCTTGAGGGGCTAATGGGCGTTGGGGGCCTAGATAAGGACCCCAAGATTGAGTTTGACCGCCTGGCAAGGCTCTCTTCCAAGCTCCAGAGCATTGCCCCTGACGCCAAATCTCTCTCAATGGGCATGTCATCCGATTTCGAGGCGGCAATTGGCTTCGGTGCGACACACTTGCGCATTGGAACGGCAATAACGGGCAAGCGGCCCTAGTGGGCATATTCTTGGGTTGTACCAATAACAGGAGGAACTAATGGCCGGAATACTAAAGCGCAGCATGGAATTTCTTGGTTTTGCCGAGGAGTCCAGTGACTTGCCAAGCCGTGCGGAGCCGGTAACGAACACCCAGCGTCCGGCAAGAATCATGCCTCAAAGATCTCGTCGCGGTTCAAGCGACGTTGCAGAGATTTTCACAATTGAGCCCCGAACTTACGAAGAGGCTCCAATGGTCGCAGCTCACTACCGAATCGGTATCCCGGTGATCGTGAACATGGGTGAGATGAGTGAAGTCGATTCACGCCGCATGCTTGATTTCATGTTGGGCTTGAAAGAAGGTCTTGAAGGGCACATGCGTCGCGTGACTTCAAAAGTTTTCTTGCTGACCCCGACTCATGTATCCGTGAATCAGGAAGAGCAAGAACAGCAACCAAACGAGGTGGACGAGCTTCTAGTTCGTCCCTAAATTCCCACTATGAGCATGCTTGCTCTGATTGCTTACTGGGCTCTGCAGGTATATTTCTATGCCCTAATCGGCAGATTAATCCTTGATCTATTGATTTCGTTCAGGCCTGGATTCAGACCTATGGGCTTGCTTCTTCCGGTTTCGGAGATTCTTTTTACCGTTACTGACCCACCACTTAAATTTCTGAGAAGGTTCATAAAACCTGTCAGATTTGGGGCTATTTCTCTTGACTTTGCCTGGACTCTATTGGTTTTGGTGGTAATTTTCCTTCGAAACTTGGTCCTGAGCCTCGTCTAGCCCAACAGAGAATCTTGCGTTAGACTTTTTGAGCTACGGCCTAGACGGCCAACCGAAAGAGGATATCCCCAATGTCACTTACACCCGAAGACGTTGTCAATAAGAGATTTCAGCCAACCAAGTTTCGCGAAGGCTACGATCAGGACGAAGTTGATGATTTTCTAGATGAAATCGTTGTTGAGCTAAGGCGCGTTTATCAGGAGAACGAAGATCTTCGAAGAAGACTTCTTGCAGCCGATGGCCGCATTGCCGAGCTTCAAAGAAGTGGCGCAGCCTTGCCAGCCCAACTTGCCTCAGCCCCAGCGGTTAGTGCTCCAGTTGCGGTAACCCCGTTCCCAGAGGCAGTATCTGACCCATCGACTCTTGATTCTTCCAACACCAACAACTTGCTACAGCTTGCTCGTAAGCTCCACGACGAGCACGTTCGCGAAGGTATGGTCAAGCGCGATGAGCTGATCGCCGAAGGTCACGCGACCGCTGCCAGAATCGTTCGTGAAGCGGAGGCCCAGCAGCGTTCCGAGCTAAACCGCCTCGAGCAGGAGAAGGCTGTTGTTGAGCACAGAATTCAAGAACTAAAGAGCTTCGAGCGAGAGTACCGGGCCAAGCTAAAGAGGTACATTGAGTCACAACTTACTGACCTTGATGTAGCGGGAGTCGCCCCAACTCAGGCCCCAGGATATACCCCTGGCCTTAGCTTCTAGTTTTCTTGATGAGCTCTAGAGCCAAAGGAAGTGGTTGGCTGTATCTGGTCATTGCGTTAATTGCGATAACAGTTGATCAATTCACTAAGAACCTCGCCATAGCAAATCTTGAGCTAGGAACTAGCTATCCCGTTCTGGATGATTTGTTGTCGTGGAGGCTTTTGTATAACGACTCTGCCGCCTTTGGTTTGGGTTTTGGCTACACCTGGATACTGGCCGTTATCTCAGCAATTGCGGCGCTTGCAACCATTTGGTACTCAAGAAAATTGGATTCAATCTCATGGTCGCTCATGATTGGCGTTTTTCTAGGTGGTGTAGTTGGAAACCTGATTGACAGATTGATCCGCGAACCAAGTTTTGGCAATGGTCACGTTGTAGATTTCATTCAGATTCCAATGAACTTTCCCATTTTTAATTTGGCGGACACATTTATCGTTTCCATGGCAATCCTCACAGTCGTTCGAGTCATGAGAGGTGAGAACCTAGGCGGCATCGAGCCTAAGACCAAATGACTCTCCGATTTGAAATAGATGCTTCACTTTCTGGTGAGAGAGTCGACACTGCTCTGGCTAGACTGCTTGGCATCTCCAGATCCGTTGCAGCCGAGCTGTGCGAGCGCGGCGACGCTCAGGTGTCGAACAAGGTACTTTCCAAGTCTGACCGAGTGAACCTGGCAGATGTTCTGATTGTCAAACCACCGGTCGCTGCAGAACCTCTTAGGGTCATCGAAACTCCAGTCGATGAACTCCTTGTTATTTACCAAGATGAAGACATTGTGGTTGTTGATAAACCCGCGGGGGTGGTGGCCCACCCCACGGTTGGTTTTAACGGCCCAACCGTTGCCGGCGCTCTGCTAGCGCGAGGAATCCAGCTTTCGACCTCCGGAGCGCAAGAGCGTCAGGGGATAGTGCAGCGATTGGATGTTGGCACCAGTGGACTAATGATGCTCGCGAAATCAGAGCTTGCCTATTCGAGACTAAAGCAGGCGTTTCGCGATCGAGCGGTTCACAAGATTTATCACGCAATTATCCAAGGCCAGCCTGACCCTTCTGAGGGAACTCTTGATGCTCCGATCGGACGACACCCGAAAGCTGAGTTCAAGTTCGCAATCGTCGAAGGCGGCAAGCCATCGGTTACGCACTACAAGACACTTGAGCTTTTCCCAGCCAGTACTTTGTGCGAAGTGAATTTGGAGACCGGCAGAACCCATCAAATTCGAGTTCACTTTTCTGCTTTCAAGCATCCGCTTCTGGGTGACACCATGTATGGCGCGGACCCAAAGTTGGCCAAGAGTCTTGGAATTGCGAGACAGTGGCTTCACTCCAAGGAGTTGGGGTTCACGCATCCGATCACAGCCGAGCAGGTTAACTTGATTTCTGAGTATCCTGCTGACTTGGCGGCAGTGCTTGAACGTTTGAGGTCGTAAATAGCCTTAGGCTAATTTTCAATCACTCAATCACCTAGGCGGGGTTTCGTTGTCGACAAAGGATTCTTTTGTGCACCTTCATGTGCACAGCGAGTACTCCATGCTCGATGGAGCGGCCCGAATTGGCCCCCTAACCCAAGCCGCAGCCGAGATGGGCATGCCGGCGATTGCTATCACCGATCACGGCAATAACTTTGGTGCCTACGACTTCTATCAAACGGCCAAGGCAAATGGCATAAAGCCAATCATCGGTATCGAGGCTTACCTGTCTCCTGGCACCGCAAGAACCGATCGCACCAGAGTCAAGTGGGGAACAGGCGGGGAAGATGACGTATCTGGTGGAGGTGCCTATACGCATCTAACGATGCTGGCTGAAACCACCGAGGGAATGTACAACCTATTTAAGATGTCATCAAAGGCATATCTGGATGGTTTCTACTTCAAACCCCGCATGGACCGCGAGCTACTGCAGGAGTATTCAAAGGGAATTATTGCAACTACCGGTTGCGCCTCAGGCGAGGTCCAAACCCTCATTCGACTGGGTCAGTACGACAAGGCGATTGAGGCAGCTGCTTTCTATAGAGATGTCTTTGGCAAAGACAGCTACTTCGTTGAGATCATGGATCACGGCATCGACATCGAACGTCGTGCCACTTCTGACCTGCTGAGACTTGCTAAAGACTTGGGACTACCTTTGGTCGCTACCAATGATCTGCACTACACCCACGCATCCGAGGCCACCGCTCATGAGGCGCTGCTTTGCGTGCAGTCATCAACCAACTTGCTCGATCCCAATCGATTCAAATTTGATGGCGCTGAGTATTACTTGAAATCACCCGCGGAAATGCGGGAACTGTTCCGCGATCACCCAGACGCCTGTGACAACACTTTGTTGATTGCCGAGCGCTGCAATGTGGAGTTCCAAAAGCGAGATCTCATGCCCAAGTTCCCGTTACCGGAGGGGGAGACCGAGGCTAGCTGGTTTGCCAAAGAAGTAGATCGCGGCATGAAGCGCCGTTATGGCCAGAATGTGCCAGAACTGCAAGCCAACCAGGCCAAGTACGAAGTAACCGTCATCGCACAGATGGGATTCCCAGGCTACTTCTTGGTAGTTGCTGACTTTATTGCTTGGGCTAGAGCTCAAGGAATCCGTGTTGGTCCAGGACGAGGTTCTGCTGCAGGTTCAATTGTTGCTTACGCTCTTGGAATAACGGAACTTGATCCAATTGTGCACGGTTTGATTTTTGAGCGTTTTTTGAATCCCGATCGAGTATCACCACCAGATATTGATGTCGACTTTGATGATCGCCGCAGGGGAGAAGTTATTCGCTATGTCAGTCAAAAATATGGCGAAGATCGCGTTGCACAGATCGTTACCTTTGGAACCATCAAAGCCAAGCAGGCGCTGAAGGACTCTGCTCGAGTACTAGGCATGCCCTACGCGGCAGGTGAGAAGCTAACCAAGCTGATGCCGGGCATGGTGCTTGGTAGAGACATCTCTCTGGGAGAACTTGTCGAAAAACCCAAGGACAAAAAATCAGAGGAGACCTCGAGATACAAAGAGGCTTCCGAGTTTCGGGAAGCCCTCGAGTCCGATCCGGACTCGGCAAAGATCTTCGAGTTGGCAAGAGGGCTTGAGAACCTTAAGCGCCAGTGGGGGGTTCACGCAGCAGGTGTAATCATGTCTGCAGAGCCACTAATTGACGTGATTCCGATTATGCGTCGCGATGATGACGGTGCGGTGATTACCCAATTTGATCAGCCGCCTTGTGAAAAACTTGGCCTACTAAAGATGGACTTCTTAGGCCTTAGAAACCTCACTGTTTTGGATGATGCTCTAGTGAATATCAAGGCCAACCGGGGAGTGACGGTTGTGCTGGAAGATCTTGACCTGAACGCTGATAAAAACACCTTTGACCTTCTTTCACGCGGCGAAACGCTGGGTGTTTTTCAGCTAGATGGTGCGCAGGTTCGGTCTCTGCTTCGAACCCTAAAGCCCACCGAGTTTGAGCACATTTCAGCCGTTATCGCGTTGTATCGACCAGGTCCGATGGGTGAAAAATCCCACACCAACTACGCGCTAAGAAAAAACGGTCTTCAGAAATCCGAACCCGTTCACCCAGAGCTCGCCGAAACATTAGCTGACATTCTTGATCCAACCTATGGCTTGATTGTTTACCAGGAGCAGGTAATGGCTGTTGCACAAAAAGTAGCCGGCTTTAGTTTGGCTCAGGCTGACTTGCTGCGTCGAGCGATGGGTAAAAAAGACAAGAAGGAACTAGACCGTTCCTATAAGGACTTCAGTGGTGGAATGCTTGCGCAAGGGTTTTCAGAAGCAGCAATCGAAACTCTCTGGAAGACTTTGTTGCCTTTTGCCGACTACGCCTTCAACAAGGCTCACAGCGCCGGCTATGGAGTTTTGAGCTATTGGACTGCCTACTTAAAGGCAAACTACCCGGAAGAGTACATGGCCGCCCAACTAACTTCCGTGGGGGACTCAAAAGACAAGCTCGCCATCTATTTGAACGAGTGTCGAAGAATGAACATTCAAGTTCTTGCTCCCGACGTGAATCAATCTGTAGAGGCCTTCACTGGAATTGGCGAGAACATCCGATTCGGCTTGGGTGCAATTCGAAACGTCGGTCACAACGTTGTTGATGGAATCATTCAGGCTCGTAGTGAAAAACCATTTGGTTCATTTAGTGACTTTTTGGCGCGGGTTCCGCAGCAGGTTTGTTCCAAGCGCACCATTGAGTCGCTGATTAAGGCGGGCGCATTTGATTCCCTAGGTCACACCAGACGATCACTTTTCGAGATCTACGAAGAGGCAGTTGACGCATCCTCTGTAACTAAGCGCAATGAATCTGCTGGCCAGGTAGACCTATTTGGCGACCTGTTTGATGGAATGGGAACTTCGGTTTCAGTTCCTGATAGACCCGAATGGCCAAAGGCCGAGAAATTGGCTCACGAGAGGGAAATGCTTGGACTTTACGTGTCTGACCACCCGCTTTCTGGAAGAGAGAGTCAGTTGGCACAGTTTGCCGAGTTCACCATCGGGGATCTGCTAACAAGTGAAGAGATTAAGGATGGCGAAACAGTAACTATTGCCGGTTTGATCTCCAGCGTGACCCATCGTGTTGCACGCTCGTCAGGTAACCCTTACGCCAATGTCTCTATCGAGGATTTCGAGGGTGAAGTCAATGTCATGTTCATGGGTAAGACATACCGCGAGTATTCGGAGCAACTTATCAACGACGAAGTTGTGGTCATAAGGGGCCGCATCAATATGCGAGATGATGGCGTAGCCATCTCCGCATTCTCGCTTGAGCCAATTGCCATTGGAGCCCAGGGACTATCTAGTGGTCCGCTTCGCTTGCAACTGCAGGAGTCTGAAGCGACCAGATCTGTTTTGGAAAATCTTGATTCAACGCTCAAAGCTCATCCTGGAAGAGAAGAAGTTCACTTAACGTTTGTAGACAATAGCAATCCTCGCAGCTTCAAACTACAACCAACAGTAAAGATCACCGATGATCTTCTGGGTGAACTAAAGGCATTACTTGGCACTCAAGGTTTTGTTCAAAGAGATTCATCTGAGGTAGTGAAGTAAGCACGCTGGTTATAAAGCAAGGCTTTGTCGTTGTCGCCTGTGACTCCCGAAACTATTTGAATAACGAACACCGCGTTTTGTTCTACGAGGTGAAATTCCCGGACTTGTCCAAAAAGCACTGCCGTTACGTTTTGAAAAACCGGTAAATCAAATTCAGATCTTTCCCAGTCTGAGTCAAGAAATCTTTTGGTGTTGTCGCTAGCCATTTTTTGAGCTAGGTCAAAATTGCTTGCTCCGAGCATGTGAAGGGCGACATGTTTTGCGGTTGATATTGCAGGCCATGATGATGATCCTTGAGAGACATTGAAGGTCACCAGCGCTGGGTTAGAGCCCAGAGAGGTCATGGAAGTGGCAGTGAAGCCCACTGGGTTCCCAGCGGGGTCATTGGTCGTAATAACGGCCACTCCAGAGGCGTGGCGCCTGAACGCGGCCTTTAGGGCCTCGCTGGAGTCTGGGTTTATCTTGGGGTCAAGCATCTACTTCAGGGTAGTAGAGATTTTGGGGTTCAAAAACCTAAGAAATCATTGATTTTTGGAGCAAAATTTCCGACACGCCGAATATCGGACAAATTTGCAAATATGCCCCTTAAACCACAAGATATAGGGACGGAAGAGCGAAAAGTTTCCACATCTAGTGGAAGGTTATCGGGGAATTCGGCCAAAATCCAACAAAATCAAGGTTTTTACGACAGAAAGGCATCAGCTCATGAACTGTCCTTTCTGCCGTAATACGGACTCAAGGGTCACAGACTCCAGAGCTAGCGAGGATGGCACCAGCATCCGCCGCAGACGCCAGTGCCCAGAGTGTGGCAAGAAGTTCACCACCTCCGAGACCACCTCGTTGAGCGTTCTAAAGCGAAGCGGCGTTACTGAGCCATTTAGCCGAGAAAAGGTCGTAAACGGAGTTGGCAAGGCTTGCCAGGGCAGACCGGTTTCAGACGCTGACCTAGCCTTCTTGGCCCAGCAGGTAGAAGAGACGATTCTTTCCACAGGAGCAGCTCAGGTTGAAGCACACGTGATCGGGCTAGCTATCTTGGAGCCTCTGAGACTGCTAGACGAAGTGGCTTTCATGAGATTTGCAAGCGTTTACCAGGGCTGGGAAAGCCTAGAAGATTTCGAAGCGGCAATCAACGTCCTTCGAGCAAGCAACACCCAAGCAACAGATTTAGACAAAGAACTAACCAAGTAGTAAACCAACAACCATAAGTATCCAAAACTAGGAAAGGCAACACTCGTGACTGACGCAACTGCATTTAGCTCCACCTCTGGCTTCGTAAGCGGCAAGGGATTAACTATTAACCGCATATACACAACAGAGGGCGTGCACCCATATGACCAGGTCAACTGGGAGTTCCGAGATGTTGTCCAGACAAACTGGAAAAATGGTGAAACCATTTTCGAACAGCGTGGCGCTGAGTTCCCAGATTTCTGGAGCTTGAACGCTTCCACCATCGTCACAACCAAATATTTCCGTGGAGCACTAGGAACTGAAGAACGTGAATTCAGCCTGCGTCAGCTGATCAACCGCGTTGTTCTTACCTACACTCAGGCTGGTCGCGAGAATGGATACTTCGCAAGCGAAGAAGATGCAACAATCTTCGAGCACGAGATGACCTACATGCTTTTGAACCAGGTGTTTGCATTCAACTCACCAGTTTGGTTCAACGTGGGAACCAAGAGCCCACAGCAAGTTTCAGCTTGCTTTATCTTGTCCGTTGATGACTCAATGGAGTCAATCTTGAACTGGTACCGCGAAGAGGGAATGATCTTCAAGGGCGGTTCCGGTGCAGGTCTAAACCTTTCCAGAATTCGTTCATCGAAGGAACTTCTAAAGTCCTCCGGTGGATCAGCTTCTGGTCCAGTTTCTTTCATGCGTGGCGCTGATGCTTCCGCGGGAACCATCAAATCTGGTGGTGCAACCCGCCGTGCAGCCAAGATGGTTGTTCTGGACGTTGATCACCCAGACATCGTTGAGTTCATTGAGACCAAGGAACTTGAAGAAGAGAAGATCCGCGTATTGCGCGATGCAGGTTACGACATGGAGCTTGGTGGCAAAGACATCAACTCCGTTCAGTACCAGAACGCCAACAACTCAGTTCGGGTAAACGCAGAGTTTATGAACGCTGTCGAAAGTGGCGGCAAGTTCGGATTGCGAGCTAGAAGCAATGGTGAGGTTGTAGAAGAAGTTGACGCAAGAGAGCTTTTCAACAAGATCTCGAAGGCAGCTTGGGCTTGTGCGGACCCTGGAATCCAGTACGACGACATCATCAACGACTGGCACACTACTCCAGAGTCAGGCCGCATCACTGCGTCCAACCCCTGCTCTGAGTACATGCACCTTGACAACTCAAGTTGTAACCTAGCGAGCTTGAACCTACTGAAGTTCCTAAACCCAGATGGTTCATTTGATTCCGCTACCTTCACCAAGGCTTCCGAGCTCATCATCACCGCGATGGATATCTCAATTAGCTTTGCTGATTTCCCAACCGAGGCAATTGGTGAAACCACCCGTGCTTACCGTCAGCTAGGTATCGGTTACGCCAACCTAGGTGCACTACTGATGGCAATCGGTGTTCCTTACGACAGCAAGGAAGGTTTCGCTCTTGCTGGAGCAATCACCTCCTTGATGACAGCCGCCGCGTACCGTCGCTCCGCAGAACTTGCAGGAGTGGTTGGTCCATACGATGGCTACGCCAAGAACAAGGCCGGTCACGACCGCATCATGGCAAAGCACGAGGCTGCTAACTCACTAGTTACATCAGTTAGCGAAATCGACCGCTCAGTTCACGTAGCTGCAACTGAGCAGTGGGCATTGAACACCAAGATCGGTTCACAAAACGGTTGGAGAAACGCTCAGGCCTCATTGCTGGCCCCAACCGGAACCATCGGTTTCATGATGGACTGTGACACAACTGGTATCGAGCCTGACTTCTCCTTGGTGAAGTACAAGAAGCTATCAACCGGTGGTTCGATGCAGATTGTTAACCAAACCATTCCATTCGCGTTGCATCGTCTTGGATACTCTCAGGAGACCATCGAGGCAATTGTTGATCACATCTCACAAAACGGTCACGTAGTAGACGCACCGGGACTCAAGGTTGAGCACTACCCAATCTTCGACACCGCTATCGGTGTTCGTGCGATTGAGCCAATGGGTCACGTGCGAATGATGGCTGCTGTTCAGCCGTTCCTTTCTGGAGCTATCTCAAAGACTGTAAACATGCCTGAGACAGCAACAATTGAGGAAATTGCTGAGGTCTACTTCCAGGGCTGGAAGTTTGGACTAAAGGCACTAGCTATTTACCGCGACAACTGCAAGGTGGGTCAGCCACTTTCCGACGGTAAAGCAAAGACCGAGACCAAGACAGATAAGGCAGCTGTTGCTACCGGTATGTCTCACCCGGTTCGTAAGCGCCTACCAAAGTCACGCCCATCATCAACCACCAGTTTTACTGTTGGTGGCGCTGAGGGTTACCTAACTGCAGGCTCTTACCCAGACGGTGGTTTGGGCGAGGTGTTCCTAAAGCTTGGTAAGCAAGGATCCACTCTTGCTGGCGTAATGGATGCATTCTCAATCGCAGTGTCGATTGGTTTGCAGTACGGCGTGCCACTAGAAAGCTACGTTAAGAAATTCACCAACGTGAGCTTCGAGCCAGCTGGTCTAACCGACGACAAGGACATCAGAATGGCTAAGTCTCTGATGGACTACATCTTCCGTCGCTTGGCGCTAGATTACCTGCCATACGAAACCAGATCAGCAATTGGAATTCATTCCACCGATGAGCGCACAGCAGAACTGGATGCAAACTCCAGCTACGGGGCTCCAGCGGCTGTTGAGAACCAAGCACCTGCTATTGAGTCAGAAGCTCCTGTAGTTTCTATCACTCAGTCGGTAGAGATCACAACCAAGAAAGAAGTTCACTCTTCTGCTGAATTGTTTGAGCTACTGCAGGGTAAAGAATCAGATGCACCACTTTGCTTCAACTGTGGAATCAAGATGAGACCCTCTGGCTCATGCCACGTGTGTGAAGGTTGTGGATCAACTTCTGGTTGTAGCTAGAAAAGAAGTTATAGCCAAAGGGTCAACGCTTTCAGCGTTGACCCTTTGGTCTATCCCGAGGGAAGGTAATCTAAGTAGGTGCTATACAAAGCCCTGTTCAAGCTGGTTTTCTCCAAACTAGATCCCGAGCAAGCGCATTACCTTGGGATGTTCGTTATCAAACTTCTTGGCCTAACCGGGCTAGCAAAATTGTCACAACTCGGAGTAAAGAAAACACCAACTCATGCATTTGGGCTTACATTCTCTAGTCCATTTGGTATTGCCGCAGGGTTTGATAAAAACGCAATGGCCGTCAAGGAACTTGGTCAGCTTGGGTTTTCTCATGTTGAAATTGGGACTGTAACCAGACATCCACAACCTGGTAACCCCAAGCCAAGACTCTTTCGACTGGCCAAGGACCAAGCGCTAATCAACCGCATGGGATTCAATAACGAAGGTGCGGACCAAGTTGCCAGTCGCCTTACCAAGCTTCGTGCATCGGGTGCGAGGCTTCCAATCATTGGCGTGAACATCGGAAAAAGCAAGATTTCTGAATTGGCTGACGCCGTTTCGGATTACGAATACAGCACGAAGGCCCTAGCCCCGGTTGCTGATTACATCGCTGTCAATGTTTCCTCGCCAAATACCCCAGGGCTTCGTTCGCTACAGGAAGTTGATCAACTGGAACCAATTTTGGTGGCAGTATCTCGGGAGGCGCTTGGAAAACCCGTTTTGGTGAAGATTGCTCCTGACTTAGAGGACAGTGCCGTTATAGAAGTAGCTTCGTTGGTTCGAAAGCTCGGCCTGGCAGGAGTGATTGCAACCAACACAACAACAAGGCGTGAGGGTCTTGTGACAGCAAGTGAGAAAGTCGATTCTTTTGCCGCAGGCGGCTTATCAGGGCCTGTGTTGGGCACCAGATCGAAGGAGGTTCTCGTTCTTTTGCGAAAAGAGTTAGGCGAAAAGTTCGTGGTGATTTCTGTCGGGGGAGTAGTCACCGGCGAAGACGTTTTAGAGCGCCTAAGACTCGGTGCAGATTTAGTCCAGGGATATACAGGCTTTGTCTATCAGGGTCCATTGTGGGCTAGAAAGATAAACGCTAGCTTACGTTCCTAAACAAGCCTTGCCGGCGGACTCTTGGTTTCCGCTGGGTCCGAGACAATCAAGCCAGCAAGAATCTGGTCAACCTGTTTCATGATTTCATTTGGAATTTCAACACCCACAGCTTTGACGTTGTCGGTGATTTGTTCCGGGCGTGATGCACCAACAATTGCGCTCGAGATATTCGGATTAGCAAGTACCCACGCGAGGCCAAATTGCGCCATAGTCAAACCCAGAGACTCAGCAAGAGGCTTGAGCTTTTGAATTGCAGTCAATGCTTGCTCGGTCATGTACTTCTCAATTCCACCAGCTGATGCTTCGGTGTTGCTAGCTCTTGAGTCTTTCGGGGAAGGACTTCCTGGAAGATACTTTCCGGTTAGTACACCTTGGGCAAGCGGAGACCAGACAATCTGTGTCATACCGTTTTGCTTTGAAGCAGGAATAACCTCAGCCTCAATAACCCGCCAAAGCATTGAGTACTGAGGTTGGTTTGAGATTAATTGGAACTGGAGTTCCTTGGCTAGCTTTGCTCCCGCGTTGATCTGTTCTGCATTCCACTCGGAAACGCCGATGTAAAGAGCTTTTCCGGCGCGAACGATGTCTGCGAATGCTTGCATTGTTTCTTCTAGGGGAGTTTCGTAATCGAATCGGTGAGCTTGGTAGAGATCCAAGTAGTCAGTTCCGATTCTTGTGAGGGAGCCATCAATAGATTCCATGATGTGTTTTCTGGAAAGCCCATGATCGTTTGGCTTCTTGTCAGCTACCGGCCAGTAGACCTTTGAGAAAATTTCTATTCCTGAACGGCGTTCGTTCTTAAGTGCCTCACCCAAAATAGGTTCGGCTTCTAGATTGGCGTACGCGTCTGCAGTATCAAAAGAAGTAATGCCAGATTCGAGAGCGGCTTTTACAGTTTTGACTGCTTCTTTGTTGTCGACTTGACGAGCGTGCGTTAGCCAGTTTCCGTAGGTGAGTTCACTGACTTTGAACCCACTGTTTCCTAGGTAGCGATGCTTCACTTGGAGCCCTTCTATTGCTTAGAGAATCTTCGTTCCGCGCTTGATCTGGGGTTTCGGAAGTCTCATGCCACGCATTTGAATCGAACGCATAGCAGCGTACCAGCGGAGACCCTTTTCACCTTTTCCTGGATATTTTGTCTCAACAACCTTCAGCGCTTTTTTTCCGATGATGTAACCGTCGATGCCAATTAGAACAAATAGTCCCCACATCGCTACTAGAGTTCCTAGCTGAATTGTTAGATCCAGCTGCGGGTCATCAGGTCTGATTGAAGAAACAATGATGACCAAAAACAGCATTGGAAGAACTAGTTCTCCAACTGTAAAGCGTGAATCTACGACATCTCTGGCCAGTCTTCGCTGAGGCCCACGGTCTCTAATGGTTAGGTAGCGATCCTCACCGTTAGCCAAACCTTCGCGTGCTTTAGCCCGCTCTGCGGTAAGAACCTTCTTGGCAGCTCTCTTGGCCTCCGGACTCTTGTTCCCTACAACAGGCTTTTTTCTAAGCTGTTCCTGCTGCTTTCTTGCTGGAGTTGGGCGACCTTTTCCGGTCTTGGGGGTCTCGGGTTGCTGCTTAGGTGTCGAAGACATCAATTCTCAATTCTTTGGGTTATGCCTTTAAGATTACCCTTATGACAATCACCCCACCGCCGATTAGCAAAACTGGCGTTGAAGCCGCTCAGAAATACACTGATGGCGCCTTTGCTAAGGCCCTAGAAACGCTATCCAGTTTGGTGAGTATCCCGGGAATAGCTTGGGACGCTTTCGATGCCAGTGAACTTGAAAGAAGTGCAGAGGCAGTTGCGGGATTGCTTCGCGAAACAGATGTTTTTGAATCAGTTGAGATTTTTCGGTCAGCAACCCCAGCTGGGCCAATGGGTGCACCAGCTGTAGTTGCAACTAGAGCAGCCCGAAACTCTAAGCCAACTATTTTGCTTTACGCCCATCACGATGTTCAGCCGCCTGGAGCAGATAATCTCTGGGAATCTGAACCGTTCAAAACCGAGATTCGAAATGGTCGCATGTATGGTCGCGGGGCCGCAGACGACAAAGCTGGCGTCATTTCACACGTCTACTCAATAAAGGCGCTTCGAGAGCTAACCAACAATGATTTTGATCTTGGACTTGTGGTCTTTATAGAAGGTGAAGAAGAAGCCGGCTCCCCTTCTTTCGCGAATTTCTTGATTGAACACAAGACCAAACTGTCCTCCGATGTGATCATTGTTGCGGACTCGGGTAACTGGACAACAGAGGTTCCAGCCATAACAACCACGCTCCGAGGTCTCGTTTCGCTTGAATTTGAGGTCAGCACCTTGGATCACGCCGTCCACAGTGGCATGTACGGAGGGGCAGTTCCAGATGCAATGCTCGCGCTGACGAAGATTTTGGGTTCAATGTGGGATGAAAATGGCTCAGTCTCCATTTCAGGTCTAATTTCTGAGAATTCTGTCGATTTAGCCTATTCAGAGCAGGATTTAAGGGTAGATTCTGGCCTTTTGCCCTCCACTCTTTCCATAGGTGAAGGGGGCATTCTTGGCAGGCTTTGGACCAAGCCTTCGCTGACCCTGATTGGCTTGGATTATCCGTCTGTGGCCATCTCTTCAAACACCCTGGTTCCAAGCGTCAGAGCAAAACTGAGCCTTAGGATCGCCCCCGGACAAGGGCCCAGCGAGGCTCTAGAGGCTCTAAAGACACACATCTTGACCCATAACCCTTTGGGTGCCCAAATCGATTTTGGGGCGGTTGAGCTTGGTAAACCCTTCAGTTTGGGGGAGTCCGGTTGGGCCAAGGACCTAGCTTCCAGAGCTTTGAGATCCGCCTATGGGTTCGACAGTGTGGATATTGGCATAGGTGGCTCCATCCCGTTTATTGCCGACCTGGAGGCAGTATTTCCTGGGGTGCAGGTGCTTGTGACGGGAGTTGAGGACCCAGATTCCAGGGCTCATTCTCCGAACGAGAGCCTTGACATCGAGACCCTGCGCAAAGCAATCATTGCCCAAACCCTTATCTTGCTTGGCGCAAACCAAGTTCAGCTCTAATTCCAAGAGCTGGGATAGACTGAAACAACAAAGAAGCTACTCCAAGGAGATTTCAATGGAACAAACCCTTACCCACGGCGTAAAGCTCACCGATACTGCGAAAAGCAAGGTTAGAAGCCTCATAAGCGCAGAAGGGCGAGATGATCTTCGCCTGAGAGTTTCAGTTCAGCCTGGTGGTTGCTCTGGATTGATCTATCAACTTTTCTTTGATGAGGTTCTAGAAGAGACCGATGCAATAGCAAAGTTTGACGATGTTGAGGTCGTTGTCGACAAAATGAGCGTTCCATATCTTGAAGGTGCATCGATTGATTTTGAGGACACTATCCAGAAACAAGGCTTCACGATTGACAACCCAAACGCAGCTGGTTCATGCGCTTGTGGCGACTCTTTCAACTAACTAATGATTGCCTAAAGCTCCAAAACCCCAAGTGTTTGTTGGTGTATTGGCGCGGATTCGGAAGTCACTGACTTAGACTTAAGCAACAAGCTATACACAGCAAAAGGACTAGTTTTAATTGAAGAATCGTTCAAAATGGTTAGCCATTCCAGCAGCCACGGGCCTAGTTCTTCTATTAAGTGGTTGCACCGCTGAATTTGCGCGGGGATGGCTGCCTGGCGTGCCAGGGGTAACAAATCACACGGACCGAATTGTAGGGCTTTGGACTACCGCCTGGATCATTCTCTGGCTGGTGGGAGTAATTGCTTGGGCTCTAATGGGTTGGGCAATCCTGGTTTATCGTCGACGCAAGGGCGAGACGGGCATACCAGCGCAGCTTCGCTACAACAACCCAATTGAAGTTCTTTTTACAGTGATTCCATTGGTTCTGGTCATTGGGTTCTTTGCCTTCACGGCCAGAGATATAGCCGCAATCGAACAACCCACGGAGAACCCAGACGTCGTGATCCAGGTTATTGGAAAGCAATGGAGCTGGGATTTCAACTACGTTGATGCCAACGTTTACGACTCAGGAATTCAGGCACAGTTTGACGGGCAAGCTGGAGTGCCTGAGACATTGCCAGCACTGTATCTTCCAGTTGGAAAGACTGTCCAGATAGATCTTTCCTCTAGAGACGTCATTCACTCGTTCTGGGTGATTGATTTCCTATACAAAAAAGACATGTTCCCTGGAAAAACAAACCACATGTACGTAACTCCTCAAGTTGAAGGTACATACGTAGGTAGGTGTGCCGAGCTGTGCGGTGAGTACCACTCGATGATGCTCTTCCAGGTAAAAGTAGTTTCCCAAGCTGAGTACGACAGTTATCTTTCTAGCTTGGCAGCCAAGGGACAAACCGGCCAGCTTGACACTTCACTCGGTAGAAACCAAAATCTTCCTGGTGACGACCCTGAAAATAGAGATTAGAGGAAAAGGCGAATGGCAACGTTAACCGACAGTCGAACCAGCGGGGGATACCAATTCCCAGGCAAAAAGTCCAAGGGTCAAATTATTGTCGATTGGATAACCACAACTGATCACAAGAAAATCGGCTACCTCTATCTAATTACTTCCTTCATCTACTTCCTCATTGCTGGAGTTATGGCTCTGCTAATTCGAGCTCAGTTGACGCTTCCAGGGCTAGACATCGTGCAGACCAAAGAGCAGTACAACCAGCTCTTCACCATGCACGGAACCATCATGCTTTTGATGTTTGCAACCCCGCTGTTCGCTGGCTTCGCTAACGTGCTTATGCCCGTCCAAATTGGCGCACCAGATGTTGCCTTTCCTAGGCTAAACGCAATCGCTTTCTGGTTCTTCTTCTTCGGAAGCCTGGTCGCGGTATCTGGATTCTTTACCCCACAAGGTGCAGCATCGTTTGGGTGGTTTGCCTATGCGCCATTATCCAATGCGACGTTCTCACCGGGACTAGGTGGAGACCTCTGGGTATTCGGTCTAGCTTTGAGCGGTTTTGGAACGATCATGGGTGGAGTGAACTTCATCACAACCATCTTGACCATGCGTGCTCCGGGAATGACCATGTTCCGCATGCCAATCTTCACTTGGAACACCTTGGTTACTTCGATCTTGGTAATCATGGCCTTCCCGCCGCTAGCAGCGGCGTTGTTTGCTCTTGGAGCAGATCGAAGGTTTGGCGCACATATCTTTGATCCCGTAAATGGTGGCCCAATGCTGTGGCAGCATTTGTTCTGGTTCTTTGGACACCCTGAGGTTTACATCATCGCGTTGCCATTTTTTGGAATCGTTTCCGAGATTTTCCCGGTCTTTAGTCGAAAGCCAGTATTTGGTTACAAGACACTGATTTTTGCAACGATTGCAATAGCCGCCTTGTCGATGACTGTTTGGGCCCACCACATGTACGTAACCGGTTCTGTACTGCTTCCGTTCTTCGCTTTCACGACGATGCTGATTGCGGTTCCGACTGGTGTAAAGATATTCAACTGGATTGGGACTATGTGGCGAGGGTCAATTACGTTTGAAACTCCAATGCTTTACAGCCTTGGCTTTCTAACCACATTTATCTTTGGTGGTTTGACCGGAGTTATTCTCGCTTCACCTCCGCTAACTTTCCACTTGTCAGATAGCTACTTCGTCGTGGCTCACTTTCACTACGTGGTGTTTGGAACAGTGGTGTTCGCTATGTTTGCAGGATTCTTCTTCTGGTGGCCAAAGTTCACCGGCAAGATGCTGGACGAGCGCCTTGGAAAGATCCAGTTCTGGATTCTGTTCTTTGGTTTCCATATCACCTTCCTAGTGCAGCACTGGCTTGGTGTTATTGGTATGCCAAGAAGGTATGCAACTTACCTTCCAGAGGATGGCTTCACCTGGATGAACATGGTTTCCACGGGCGGGTCTGTGCTGTTAGCAGTTTCGATGATTCCGTTCTTGTGGAACCTATACGTCACCGCTCGTAGGGCACCTACCGTTACCCTGGATGACCCATGGGGCTATGGAAGAAGCCTTGAGTGGGCCACAGCAAGCCCATTCCCTCGTCACAACTTCCACTCAATTCCAAGAATTAGATCAGAATCGCCTGCTTTCGATCTGCATCATCCGGAACACGCATCTGCTGAAGCGAAGGCTGCAGCTAGCGAAGAAAGGAAGTAGGGAAATGAAGGCCAATGTGAGCATGTGGTCGATCATGACCGCTTTCTTTGCGTTGATAACGGGCGTTTACGCAGTCTGGTGGTCTCTTACCTACGGGGGTTGGGAGCCAATTGGGACAGCAGCCCTCGGAATGCTCACGTTGATGAGCACATTTATTACCTTCTACCTTTGGAAAACAGATAGAACTCAGGGGTTTGTTCCAGAAGATCGCCCAGATGCGAATATCGAAGACGGGGAGTCCGAGCTGGGCTTCTTCTCGCCCTGGAGCTGGTGGCCGATATTTGTTGGAGCTGCTTCAGCTCTTGCTTTTGCGTCGTTGGCCGTGGGTTGGTGGCTGACCTTTATAGCGGTGCCATTGGCGTTGATTGGTGTTGTTGGTTTCGTTTTCGAACATAACCGCGGACATTTTGCACACTAGTGGCTGCAGATAAGAAAATCTCCTCAGGAGGACCCTGGGAAGAATCAATTGGTTATTCAAGGGCGGTTGCAGCGGGCCCTTACATCCACGTTTCCGGTTCGACGGCCACCGTCGATGGTGTGCTGCAGCACGAGGGAGACGCCTATGGACAAGCTAAGGTCGCATTCCAAGTCATCGAGAAGGCTCTTTTGTCCGGAGGGCACAGCCTCCAAGATGTTGTGAGAACCAGAATGTACCTAGCAAACGCTGAAGACATGGACGCCGTAGGCCGTGTTCACGGGGAGCTTTTTTCAGCAATTAGACCAGCTGCGACAATGCTTGCTGGAATCAAATTTATCAACGAGGCAATGTTGGTTGAGATCGAAGTCGATTCATACAGGCCCTGATAATAAAATAACCCCAGCCTTTGGCCGGGGTTATTCTATTTAGCTATTTTGAGAGCTGCTCTTGCTTTGTTGCCTCAATAGCAGGTGAATGATCATGGGCCTGCGCCTCATTCAATTCAGACTGGGAAACCGGCGAGATCCGGTCCTCGAAGTAGATTCTAGATAGAGCAGATCGGATTCGGGTGCCAACCGTGATCTTGCCCTTTTCATTGGGCCTAACAATTGTTGGCCTGTAGTCCTTGAAGTCAACTAGTTTGTACATTTCAAATTTATCCAACGGCTCGTGCACCTCGATGTATTCACCGTGTGGCAGACGGACGATGCGTCCTGTTTCTCTACCGTGTAGGACAATCTCTCTGTCCTTACGCTGCAAGGACAAACAGGTTCTCTTAGTAACGATGTAGGCAAAGATCGGTCCAACAATCAGCATGACTTGCATAGAAACCAGAACCTGGTTCAGTGAAACCTGGAAGAAGGTAGCGATCAAGTCTGTCGAAGCTGCTGCCCAGAGCACACCGTAGAAAGTTACTCCGGCAGCACCGATAGCTGTGCGGGTAGGTGCGTTTCTTGGCCGGTCTAGAACGTGGTGCTCACGCTTGTCAGCAGTAACCCAGGCTTCGATGAACGGATAGACCGCAACCAACCCTAGGAAGACAAGGCTTCCTACCAGTGGAATCAGAACACCAAACGGGTAAGTATGGCCCAAGAAAGAAATGTCTAATCCAGTTGGCGCTAAACGCAGGGCGCCATCTAGCCAACCGATGTACCAGTCAGGCTGGGTTCCTGCGGAAACGGGGGAGGGGTCATATGGACCGTAGTTCCAAATCGGGTTGATTGTGAAAGTTGCAGAAATCAACATCACAACCGCAAACACGATGAAGAAGAATCCACCAGCCTTAGCTACGTATACCGGCATCAACGGATAGCCAACGACGTTCTCGTCAGTTCTACCTGGGCCGGAGTAGTGGGTGTGTTTGTGAATGACCACCATGAAAAGGTGAATGGCAATAAATATAAGAATAAGCGCAGGGACCAAAAGGATGTGAAGACCATAGAGTCTGGCGACAATTTCAGTTCCTGGGAACTCGCCACCAAACAACCCGGCTGAAATACTGGTTCCAATAACCGGGATTCCCTTGATCATTCCATCGATAATGCGAAGACCGTTTCCAGACAAAAGGTCGTCTGGAAGTGAGTAGCCAGTGAATCCGGCTGCCATACCCAAGATGAAGAGCATGAAACCAACCAACCAGTTAATTTCGCGTGGCTTGCGAAATGCTCCGGTGAAGAAAACTCTAAGCATGTGAAGCCCCGCAGCGGCAACGAACAACAAGGCCGACCAATGGTGGACCTGACGCATCAGCATTCCGCCTCGGATTTCAAACGAGATGTCAAGCGAAGAAGCGTAGGCAATAGAAACTTGGGCGCCCTTTAGTGGCACGTAGGAGCCATCGTAGATAACCTCAGTCATCGCTGGTTGGTAGAAGAAAGTTAGAAAGGTTCCTGAGATAAGCAAAATGACAAAGCTGTAAAGAGCTACCTCACCGAGCATGAAGGACCAGTGGTCGGGGAAGACCTTCCGTCCAAAGTTTTTTAAGATACTTCCAACACCCAGACGCTCGTCAAGGTAGTTTGCGGTTGAGGCTAGTGCGCCTTCTGGTTTCTTTTCACTAACTGCAGTTGTCATTTTCTAACGCTCCCAAAAGCTAGGGCCGACTGGTTCTAGGAAATCGCTTTGTGCGATTAGGTAACCTTCTGCATCAACCGTAATTGGAAGTTGCGGAAGTGATCGAGATGCTGGACCGAATACCACCTTGCAGTGTTCAGTGACATCGAATGTTGACTGATGACATGGGCATAGCAAGTGATGTGTGTGCTGCTCGTAAAGAGCAACCGGGCAGCCAACATGTGTGCAAATCTTTGAATAAGCAACGATGCCATCGTATGACCAACTCTTCTTGGCTTCATCTTCCTTTAGATCTTCCTGGTTCAAACGAACAAGCAAAACAGCAGCCTTGGCTTTTTCTTCAAGCTTGTGCTCGTGCATCTCGGCGAGGCCTTCTGGAATCACGTGGAATACAGAGCCCAAGGTTACATCGGAAGCCTTAATTGGAATCCCAGTTGGGTCCTTAGTTAGCCTGGTGCCCTTCTTCCACATTGTGTGTCTCAGGCTGTCACCGACAACGGGACCCAAATCACCAAACACTATTAGTGCTGGGAGGGGGAACAAAGCAAGAGCTCCGTACATCGTTCTGCGAATTAGCTTCCTGCGAGAAAAACCAGATTCTTGATCGGCTAGCTTCACAATCTCAACCGCCGCGGCACGGACATCTTCGCTACCACGAGTTTGGTGACGCGCTTCAGAAACTTCGAAGTCAGGCATCAAGGTTTTCGCCCAGTGCACCGCTCCAATTCCGATTCCAAGAAGTGACAGTGTCATGCCAAGACCTAGCCACAAGTTGTTGGCGCGGACGGTTGCAAGGTCTTCTGTAATTGGGAATGCAACGTAGGCCCATAACGCAAAGAAGCTTCCAACTACTGATAGCAAAAACAGAACCGCTACCTGGCGCTCGGCGTTTTTGGCATGCTGGGGGGACTTGTCAGTCATTCGAACCCGGTGAGGTGCAAGACCTGGATCGCTTATCTTGGTCTCGGAAATTACCGCAAGACCCGATTCGAATTCATGCTCGAAGCCTTCAGCTTCTTTGCTTTTTTCTAAGTCCTTGCCAGCCAACTAAGTTCTCCCTCTAATTCGATTTCGCTGCGAGCCACACGGTAATCGCAATGATTCCACCGAGGCCAAAGATCCAGACGAAT
>Ga0208227_1000077_pt1 | contig 23922 bp, 24 predicted proteins | sample LakMenEpi13Jun11_FD_150692 | JGI IMG/M metagenome (GOLD analysis project Ga0208227, IMG submission 150692) | Freshwater microbial communities from Lake Mendota, WI - 13JUN2011 deep hole epilimnion (SPAdes) | ecosystem: Environmental > Aquatic > Freshwater > Lake > Epilimnion/Euphotic zone ...
CGAACCACCTGCGGCGCCAACGGCATCAAGCAAAACCGACGTAACTCCTGCAGGAACCCTGTACGACTGAACTGCCCCTGTGTACGCGAAATTGGTGCTTGCCAAAAATTTTGTTTGCGCAGAAACCACGCTGGAAAATGCGCCCGCGCAATAACTTGCGCATGGCAGTGCATTGTCCTGGTACTGAAAAGCAATTTGGTAGTAGTACGTCTGCCCAATGGCCAGTGACTGAGATTTCTGAGCAACCCCAGCGTAAAGCAATGTTGTCGCCGCCACATTTGTGGCTACCCGGTCATACGTGAATGTTGTCAACGTTTTACTTTTCACAACATAGGTTCCGTCGAATATGGCATCAATTCCGCTCACAAAAACAGAGTCGCCAACTGCCAAACCGTGGGCAACTTCTGTTGTGAGAGTTGCAACATTAGAGGTCAGTACCGTATTGGTTACTCGTACAGGGTTCCCCGAATGAAGGAAACTCCGCCCAGTTGGCCCGGGCACAATGAATTCATTTGTTAGCGAAGTTGCTGAAGTTCCCCACCTCACAACAGCTCGCAAAACCGCTGGGTCTGTTGAAGGTGTCCACTTCATTGATACTGAACGCACACCAGCGTTTACGGTAAAGCCCGTTGGGGCTGTGGGGGCCGAGGCAATAGCGACTTTCCCATCACGACATGTTTCAGAGAAACTCAGCGCGCATTCTGTGTCAGACGAAGTTCGTGTTGATGATGTGATACCTAATTCGTTGCGGATGTCACCAATTGACATTGTTTGATCAGACGAAATGATTCGCGCAACGAGACCCGATACATGTGCCGCCGCCATTGATGTTCCCTGCTGATTGGCATATGACTCACTAATTGGTTCACGTTCACCAGTGTTGGACAACGAATAGATTCCGCGGTCATCACTGGCATTGAGGTTGCCGCCGGGGGCATAGATATCTACGCCATCACCAAAGTTTGAATAGCTTGCTCGATCACCCTTTGCATCATTCGCGCCAACAGAAATGACATTGTTGCAATTGGCGGGTGAAAAGTTACGAACATCACTAGTGCCGTTGCCCGCAGCGACAACAACAACGCTTCCGTTAGCAGTTGCAATGTCAATTGCTGACTGAAGGGTGGCACTGCATTGACCACGTGAAGAAACAGACAGGTTGATGACCCGCGCAACATTTCTGTTATCAGCGACACCTGGCACCCGACCACCAGATGCCCAGATAACGCCGGCAGCAACATCCGACGAAAAGCCGCCATTCCAACTCAGGGCACGAATGGGCAAGATGCTCGCAGCTGGTGCGATGCCGGAAATACCCACGCCGTCGTTCTTTTTGGCAGCGATGATTCCAGCGACATGAGTTCCGTGCCAACTACTCGTGCGCACAGGTGCCCTGTCTCGCCAATCGCCTGGGTCTGCCGGGTTGTTATCCCACCCGGTCCGTCCGTATTTCTTCGTATCGACGTAATCCCCATCGAAACTGACGGGATCCCCATTCACTTCACGTGGGGTAACGAGTTCAGGTCGATCACTAACAAAGTCATAACCCCTCAGCGTCGATTTACCCATGCCTGAGTGCCTCGTGCTCCCGGTATCAATAACTGCCACCACGGTTCCCTTGCCGTCATTGCCTGGCAGCACGGTCCCCACAGAGACGTCGCCAAACCCGAATCGAGGCCCAGGTAAAGACGCGGTCGTCAGAATGTGGTCGGCTTCAGCCCAAGCCACCCTTGGGTCCGCCTCCAAGATGTCGATGATTTCAGCGGCTGCGTCATAAGAAACCGACTCACTGAGTTTTATTGTCTGCAGCCCATTGCCAAGGTCTTTCACAGCAGTTAAATCGACCTCATTGATTGCGTCTGAACCAGTCGCAGCTCCATTTGATTGAGCCGGACTTACATCGTCTTTGTACTTGACGATGAGCTGAAGTACTTCCCCATCAGTACCACTAGATGGAGTGACAAGCAATGGCCCGACAACAGTGCTTGCACCAAACTCGTTACGAGCAACGACGCTTACCTCATACTCTTTTCCATTCACCAAACCAACAACAGAAGCTGTGCTGGCAGAAGCTGCCACGTTCACTACGACATCACCAGGATTCACTCTGACTTCAAAAGAGTCCGGTGCGTTGGTGGCTAACTTTTGTTGTTGCGCTGTCGCACTTGAGATTGCTACCGAATCCCACTTCACATCAAAGCCGTTATCCGTTGCCTGCACGCTGACGTTCGTCGGTTCATCCGGACAAGTGACAGTGGTGTTAGGCGCAACTGGTGAATCAAATTCTGAACAACCAGATGGAACGGCGCTTGCCATTGTCATTGACACCGGCAGAAAAGAAAACAATGCAGCGACAAGCAAAGCACCACACATAAAAATGTGCGCGCGAGTACCAATTCTGAGGTCAGATTTCCGCGCAAACATCACCTATAAATTATAAATGGTGCTTAATTTTCCACACTAAAAACAATAGAACTAAGTCTCTAGTAGACCTTTAGAGTTCCCGTAAATCAACGGATTTACGCATGAATTCGTCAAGAAAGTAGTGCTTTCAACACAACTGCCCCTGCAATGTGCGATGCAGCTTTTCGCTGACTCGTACCCAAACTGAAATTGTGCGTCGTTTTCAACAAGCCAGTCGTGGATTTTCCGACACACACGGCGATACCTGTAGACCGGCATTCGTGAATACAAGTGATGAATCAGATCGATGCTCTTGCCCGAGCAACATGATTGTGCAGCCCAACCAACCACGAATACGTGTATTCCGATAACGCAAAGTTATGTTGAAATCATGATGTGGTAACCACACAAACCACACTTACAAAATGAGTGCATCAACTTGCGCTGATTAGTCAAGATGTGAATTTCTTATGACTATGGTTAGGTACTAGATGATTCCTCCCGTCCTTTTAATGAAACGATGATTCCAATGAACAACTCTCCATACATTCTCTACGGCGGACCTGTATCGCTGTACACCGGAAAAGTTCGTTCATACTTACGCAAGAACAACATCAACTTTGTTGAGGTGCACCCCAATAGTGAGCGCTACCTAAAGCACATCGTGCCAACAGTTGGCCGTTGGATCATGCCGTGTCTTGAAACACCAGATGGCCGCATCATTCAAGACGGCGCCGACATTATTGACTTTTTCGACAATGAAGTGAAGTTGTCGCAGTTTCCTATTAGGCCGACCACTCCTGTTCACAGAGCTGTCAGCCACTTGTTTGAACTGTTTGGTGGTGAAGGCCTACTACGTCCTGCCATGCACTACCGCTGGAACTTTGACGAACAGAACATTGCGTTCTTGGAGAGCGAATTTTCTATCAGTGTTATTCCGAAGATGACTGAAGGAAAAGAGCACATCAACTTTGCTCGCTCAAGCGGACGTATGCGCAAAGCTGGAGTCACTTTCGGAGTTGGCCCACATTCGATAGAAGCAATTGAAAGTTCATTTGCAGAATGGCTCGAACTATTCAGCGCACATCTTGCAGAGAACGCATACCTTCTCGGCAATCAACCTACGCTTGGCGACTACTGCCTCATGGGGCCAATGTGGGCTCACTTATTCCGAGACCCTGCGCCGACCGCACTCATCAAAAAGACAGCGCCACGCGTAGGTCGCTGGGTGGAACGCATGAGTACATACGAGCCATACGACGGTGAATATTTCGAATCGGCAACTGCGCCCCGCGAACTGATTGCCAACGACACCTTGCCCGACACCTTGGTAGCAATGATGCGTTATGTGGCCGAAGAGTACTTGTCAGAGATAACTGCGCATGTGGAGTTTGCAAACAACTGGTTGGCCGATCAAACAGACCTTGTTACCGGCACCAACGGATTACCAGACCCAGGAGCTCGTGGTATTGGCAAGACTTCTTTTGCCTGGCGCGGCATCGAAATTGAGACTGCTGTTATGCCATATCGCTTCTGGCTCTTGCAACGTCTTCATGATGCAGTCGCTGAATGTGACGCTGCATCTCAGGCTGCAATTCGAACCGCATTTCGCGATGCCGGCCTCGAATCAATCCTTGACCTGCGCACCATTCGTCGGGTTGAGCGGGTAAACCACCTTGAAGTGTGGGGCCACTCCTCTAATACACAGGTTATTCGGACCGCATAACGGCCGTCTGGTGGCTGTGGTTTACGATTTCTTCGTCGGTTACAAACCCTGGAGAACGCAATGTCAGACAAACCTCGCCTCAGTCATAACTACGGAACAATCGATAAGGAATACGGCATGTTCCTAGCTACTCGTCCACCTGAAGAAGATGGTCCGTTGTACATGGTCAACCTGATGAAGTATCACGAGGTTGCTCAGTATTCAGAAGATGGCGTCGTTGATCATGCAATCAGCGGTCGCGAAGCAGATGATCGTTATAACCCAGCTTCAATCTTGAACAAGATTGGCGCAACAATTGTGTTCGCAGGTGACGTCACCAGTAACAATGTAGGTGACGAAGACTGGGATCGTATTGCCATCGTTCGTTACGCCACACGTAAGTCTTTTATTGAAATGCAAAGCCGCAAAGACTTCGGCGACAAGCACGTGCATAAAGCTGCCGGAATGTTGCGCACCACATTGGTCTGCTGCCGTCCGGAAGATGAATCACTTGATTCACGTAACCGTCCTACCCCACTTGAGCTTCGCACTGTTGCAATGATCGTGCGTCAGACCCCGGACCGTGCGGGCGCATTTGCTGCCCTTCCCGGAGCGATCAACTTCTCTGCAGAAGGAACCGTCATTGGCGATGGCCGTAAATGGGACACCGTGCAGTTTGTACCAGTGAATTCAGAGGCCGAAGTTGCTGAACTCGCGGCAAAACTTGACTATTGCAAGCCTGGCGAAAGCTACGTAATGGGTATTCAGGTAGTTCTGGATTCAATTACACTTCCGTAAACCATGGTTCTTCAATCGCTCTCAATTTCTCGCACAGAATTCGAAACCGCTACAGGCTGGCAGTTGAAGCCTGAAGGTGCCTGTCACGGAGAAATCTGCGTGCCCCTTCCTCAATCAGTGAGTGCAGATATTGCTCGAGGGATTGTCGATGTCAGTGCGGTTGCAGAACGTTTAGGTATGCCCATTGTGCATGATGCAGAAATGGGCCTGTGGGCTCTTGGACCTGCTTCGATGTCTGGTCGTGCTCTTGCAACTGCAGTTGCACCAGAGTTAGAACTTCCAGACATCAACGGAAACATGTTTCAACTGTCATCGTTGCGTGGCAAAAAAGTTGTCATCGTTTCTTGGGCGCCTTATTGAGGTTGTTCACGTGACTTGCCAGTGTGGCAAGCCTTTCGAAATGAAGTACACACACGAGGACTAGAAATAGTCACTGTAGGAATGGACACCTTGGGTGCCGAATCGTGTCGCCCATTTATTGAAGCGGCTAACGCAGAACACCCATCACTAATTGACGTCAACCATGTAATGGCTGAACGATTTGGTGTTATCAATATTCCGAACGGAATCTGGATAGACGAAGAAGGAATCATTGTTCGTCCTGCAGAACCAGCGCCAGTTCCCGGCGGAAAGACTCCTCCACCGAGCGCTCCGCCTGTTGGCCTTCCGCAACGCATGGCAGACATCATGACCGAGGCCTCAAAGATAGTGACAGACAGAGATTCATATAGCGCTGCGCTGTATGACTGGATTGAGCATGGCTCCAACAGCAAATTTGCCTTGCCTCCTGAAGAGGTCATCGCACGATCAGGAAACCGTGACACTTCAACGGCTGAAGCTTCTGCACATTTTTCTCTTGCTCAATATTTATGGAATGCCGGGCACAAAGATGCCGCGATTAATCATTTCCGTGAGACTCATCGTCTGCAACCAGACAATTTCTCGTACAAGCGTCAAGCATGGTCGCTAATGGCTCCGCCAGAAGCCGGCCCGTTTGCACGATTCATCCAAGGCCCAATGGAAGGCCAGGAATCTGATTGGCCGTTCGAAAGCGACTGGGTCACTGACGTACGCGCGATGGGTGCCGAAAACTATTACCCCTTGTTCAAGGAATAGTTAGACGCAGATCTAGCCGCGTCCGGCCATTCCGGCGCCCACGGTAATTGTTTGTGTATCACGAACGATGCGCCCCATGAGATGACCGCGAATAACTTGCAAAGCCGTATCGCCTTCTGGGTGCCCAGCACGTTGTAAAACATCAAGGTCTGTCATGCAATCTTGTAGCGCAAAACTTAATTCACGGTGAGCTGCACGAATCGGCTCCTGGTCGAGAGGAGTTGGCACATCTGCTTTGGCTCCCAATGTGGCAGCTCGGTGTCGTATGCGGTCTGCTTCGGGGCCGTTAACACTACCTAATGCAGTTGCAACATCGCGCAAAACTTTAGTCATGTCATTATGTTCGTCAGCTATGTAGGTGTCATACACCGGCAACACCTGTCGAACTTCTTGAATCAATGATTGCAACATCTGACACATTGCTTGCGCCTTGGGACTGTCAACAAACGGCATAATTTCATTTTGTAATGCGACGATGAATCCCTCGAGAAGGTCGTCGACAGTTGGATTGGTCATCATGCTGGAACCCCCGCGTATCCCATCAGTTGCGCCATTGCAGGAAGCGCCGGCATGCTTGATTGAGCTACGTATAACGGAAGAAGAAGCATGTACTCCTTATTCACGCGACGTGAAACAAATTGTTGAACTGGCACCGCAATTTGCATTGTGCCGAAAAGCGTGAAATAGCCAAGCTCTTCTGGCGTGATGTCATTGCCCGTCAGTTTGTTGTAGTACGCCAGGAACCCGCCTTCCTTTTTCGGATAATCCATGACGTGGGTATTACTCACAACGTCCATCAGGACCATCCAGCCAAGATCTTCTCGCGGGTCACCAACTCGACTTGCTTCCCAGTCAATAAGTGCTGACACTTGTCCGTCTTGGTACAAGAAGTTCGCTGGGTTGAAGTCACCATGAACGATTGACAGTGGCATAGCGCGGGGCTTGTTACGACGCAAGGTGTACACAGCATCGAGAGCAATCATAAGAATTGGGTCGTAATTCATTGAAGAATATGACGTCTCAAAGAACTCGATTGTGGAATCCATAAATGAATCCCACGAGTCAATCTTGATACCACGGTGAAACGGATCCGCTAACGCACCGTCGGGATCGATTTTGTTAATTGGACATCTGTGTAGTTCAACAAGAACTTCACACAAATGCTTGATCACACTTTCTGCTTGGTCTTCATCTGCGCCGCCGTTAAACAAAGCAGAAGTTTGACCGCTTCCAGATGCGCGTTCGATAATCATGGCCGGCTCACCAAAATGTTTCGGATCCATTTCGAATCCATAACTTTGACTGACTGGAATTGTGGTGCGCAGCCGCAATGACTCAATGAGATTGTGCTCAACAGATCTATCAGTGTGAAGAATTGCTTCAACGTCTGGTGGGTCTTTACGCAAAATCAAAGGCATCAGTTCCTCTTTGTTGCCCCTAGTTACTCGTGCCTCACATTTAAATGTTTCCCGTGAGAAACCACCAGCAATCTGTTGAAAATCTTCAACAACGACGCTGGTGGCATCTGGCAAAATGCGTTCTAAGAACGCCACAATTGATTGCTCCATCAGACCCCCCGGATGATTAAACTTTTTACGAGTGTAGACCAGATGAACGAGGGGCAAAATCAGGGTGTCCTCGCGGGGGCCACGGTAGTCGCCTAGGAGATGTAGGCAGTTAGCCTTGCGCTATGGCAACACCACGCGAGGTCTGGCAGAAGGCTTTTTCTGAATCTTCCGTGCGCCCCGGTACATACGAAACCATGTCTGGCATTCCCGTACAGCCGGTGTACGGACCTGACGATGGAGAATTTCCCGGCGTGTACCCGTATACGCGCGGACCGTACGCCTCTATGTACAGGTCCAAGTTATGGACCATGCGCATGTTCGCTGGCTTCGGAACTGCAGACGACACTAACAAGCGATTCAAAGACATCATCAACTCAGGCGGAGACGGACTGTCAACCGCGTTCGACATGCCCACACTTCTTGGTCTCGACAGTGATGACACCATGTCACTTGGCGAAGTTGGCCGATGCGGGGTTGCTATTGACACCGTTGAAGATATGGATGATCTGTATCGCGACATTGACTTAGGCAAAATCACCACGTCAATGACCATCAACTCACCAGCTGCGGTGTTGTTTTCTATGTTCATTGCTCAGGCTGAACGCAACGGCACTCCCCGTGCGCGCCTTGGTGGCACGTTACAGAACGACATCTTGAAGGAATACCAAGCGCAGAAGGAATTCGTCTTCCCTCCACGCCAGGGAATGCGCCTTGTGCGAGACACCATTGCATTTACTGCTGCAGAAATGCCGAAATGGCATTCAGTGTCAATTTCTGGATATCACATTCGTGAAGCTGGCTCTACTGCAGCCGAAGAACTGGCATTTACTTTGGCAAATGGTTTTGCATATGTAGAACTTGCTGCACAAACAGGACTATCTGTTGATGCATTCGCACCGCGACTGTCGTTCTTCTTCAATGCACACATTGACTTCTTCGAAGAGATTGCAAAGTATCGCGCTGCTCGTCGTATTTGGGCACGCTGGTTGAAGGAACGTTATGGCGCTACCAGCGAACGTTCATTGCAGCTTCGCTTTCACACCCAAACCGCTGGTGTTTCACTTACAGCACAACAACCAGAAGTAAACATTGTTCGTACTGCTATTGAGGCATTGGCTGGTGTGCTCGGCGGAACACAGTCATTGCATACCAACTCAATGGATGAAGCAATGGCCTTACCAACTGAGCGTGCAGCCCGCATTGCATTGCGCACGCAACAAGTAATTGCCAACGAAACAAATGTGACAGCAGTTGCTGACCCACTTGGTGGCTCGTGGTACGTGGAAGAGCTCACCAATGAGATGGAACGCAGAGCTGAAGAGATATTTGCCGACATTGAAGCGTTCGGTAATGGTTCAATGCTTGATGGTTGCATCAACGGCATTGAAGAAAACTGGTTCCAGAGCCGTATCGCCGATTCTGCGTACGATCTTGAACGCAAGTTCAACTCAGGTGAACGCATCATTGTTGGTGTTAGCCAATTCTTAGAAGGTAACGACGAGGACGAAATCGACCTGTTGCGTATCACTAATGAAGACGAACAAAAGCAGCGCCGTCGCCTTGAGGCCGTGCGTTCGTCACGCAATGCCGCTGCAGTCGCCGAATCACTTGCAGTGCTTGAAACTGAAGCAGCTGACCCAGAAATCAACCTCATGCCAGCTCTGATTAACGCATCGAATGCGCAAGCTACGGTGGGCGAAATGATGAAGTCAATGGGCACCGTGTTTGGTCGCCATATCGAAGTGCCGACAATCTGATGACTCTTCGTGTGCTCGTTGCAAAGATCGGACTTGATGGTCACGACCGCGGAATCAAGATTGTTGCGCGTCTCCTGCGTGATGCAGGTATGGAAGTTATCTATACCGGGCTCTTTCAAACTCCCGACACTGTGGCATCCGCCGCAATTGATGAAGACGTTGATGTCATCGGATTGTCAATGTTGTCAGGCGCTCATATGACTCTTGCGCCGTTAGTTGTCGAGGCATTGCGATCACGTGGAGCATCAATTCCTGTAGTCGTGGGCGGCATTGTGCCGAAACAAGACATACCACTGCTGAAGGCTGCAGGTATTTCTGAAGTGTTAGGTCCTGGTGCACCAGGAACTGCAGTTGTCGACACTATTCGTGAGGCTGCAAACGCGTCGTAACTTACTGACGATTCATTTCTGCTTGTGCTTCAGCTTTTGCAGTATCAACACGTCGTGGTCCCGATTCAATAATTATTTCGTGTAGTACACCTGTGTAGGCATACGGCGCACTGTATCGAGTTGACACCGGAGAACCATGGTCGAATCCGACGCTTGGCCCCACTGACGAAATCATGCGCATGTACAACGACACTTCAGCTGAACCACCTGAGACTCCGTCAATCGTGACTTCCAAATAGCCAGACATTCCGTCACCACGGCGAAGGACCGCACGAAGTTCGTGATCACCTTCTGGCACTAGTGCGGATGACTCGATAATTGTGTGATCACCAAATGCGTTGTAGTCAAGAAGCAGTCGACCGTTCTGTATAAACACTGAAACTCCGGAGTTCTGCGTGCCTGATGCATACAACACACCTTCGTCCCCCTTTTTGTAGGTGACTTTGGCAACGATGTCAACATTGCGACCGCCGACACCACCCGATGCTTGTGGCGGCATTGGCGACATTGGCGGACGGTACACGTAACGACGATCTTCAGGATGTGGTGAGTTCTTGCGGAAGCGTGAACCGAAGAGTTCCACACCTCGGTCATCAAGTGGCAAGACGCCATGAATCTCTGCTTGTTCCCACCAATGAGCAATCATCTCTTCAAGCTTCGCTGGTTCACTATCGGCAAGATCATTGCACTCTGAACGATCTATCGACAGGTGATACAGCTCCCACTTTTCATTGCTGTATGGCTGACCAGCGGTGTGCTTCAAGACGGCTTTCCATTCGCCAACAACAACTGCCAAACTGCCACCATTTTCAAAATGTTGAACAGTGTTTGTGGCAGGAGCCTTCGGATCATTGAGGAATGACTTAAAGGAATGTCCGGTAACAGGCATTTGTTCAAGACCCTTGCGAACCTTTGGCGGCGTGACACCAATGATGTCGTACATAGTTGGCACGATGTCGGCAACGAACACGAACTGGTCGCGCTTGGTTCCCCGCTGGTCTTTCGAAATGCCGTTTGGCCAATGCATCACCATTGGCACGTGCACACCGCCTTCGTGCGTGTTCTGCTTGTACCAGCGGTAAGGCGTGTTACCTACTTGTGCCCAACCCCATGGGTAGTTGTTGTGGCTGTTTGGACCACCAATGTCGTCAATGTCTTTGATTGCTTGGTCAGGTGTTTCGAAAATGCCGTTGAAAAACTTCATCTCGTGCATGACTCCGTATGGGCCACCCTCTTGTGACGCACCGTTATCAGCATGAATCACAAGAACTGTGTTGTCGAGTTGTCCGAGCTTGCGCAGACCTTCAACCAAACGACCAATTTGATCATCAGTGTGATCAAGGAATGCTGCGAATGCTTCTTGCAATCGTGCAGCAAGACGCTTTTCGTTATCCGACAAATTTTCCCACGGCTGTACGCCAGGGTTACGTGGCGACAACACGGTGTCAGCCGGAATAACGCCAGTTGCAATTTGCTTCTTGAACCAACGCTCGCGAATGATGTCCCAACCTTCGTCGTACTTGCCACGATATTTCGCCATGTACGAAGCAGGTGCTTGGTGAGGGGCGTGTGTTGCACCAAATGCAATGTAACCAAGGAATGGTCTGTCTGGTCGCACACCTTTAAAGTCAGAAATAATGTGTAGTGCTTGATCAACAAGATCTTCTGAAAGGTGGTAGCCCTCTTCTGCTGTGCGAGGGGCATCAACAGGGTGATTGTCTGCAACAAGTTCAGGGTGGAACTGATCTGTTTCACCATCAAGAAATCCGTAGAAGCGGTTGAAGCCGCGTGCTAGTGGCCACTGATCAAACGGGCCTGCAGCCGAGCATTGCTCCATTGGTGCAAGGTGCCATTTACCAACTGCAAACGTTCCGTAGCCTTCATCGCCAAGAACTTCGGCAACTGTTGCAGCATGGTTTGAGATGTGACCAAGCTGGTTTGGAAAACCTGTGATGAAGTTCGACACAGTGCGCATACCAACTGCATGGTTTGAACGACCACTTATAAGGGCCGCACGTGTCGGTGAGCACAGTGGTGTTACGTGGAAGTTGGTGAACTGCAAACCATTGGCCGCAAGGGCATCGATGTTCGGCGTATCAATGTCAGAACCGAAGCAGCCCATTTGCGCAAAGCCGGTGTCATCAAGAAGCACAAGGATGACGTTTGGGGCATCGGCGCCAGGGTGTGCTGGAGTCGCGAACCACGGCTCTGACTCCGCCAATGTGCGTCCAATTTTTCCTTCAAATCCGTAGTTCTCAGCCATGGTCTCCCCTATCACTTACGAGACACCATCTTTGCTGGCGCCTGACCCTTTATGGGGTGTCGAATCAGAATAGATGCTGTTCCTGTGGGATTATCAATGGACCCCTTACAACCCATAAGTTCAGTACGAACAAGGAGACCCCATGCACCTCGAGATCGATCGATCCAACCTTCGCAATCACCGCATTGTCACAACTGCAGCGCCCACCAGCGCGCCCGAAGGTTCCGTTGTCCTGAAACTTGAGCGGTTTGCGCTCACTGCAAACAACATCAGCTATGTCATGTCGGGCGACGCACTTGATTACTGGGGTTTCTTTCCCACAGAAGATGGTTGGGGTCGCTTGCCCACTATGGGCTTTGGTGTTGTCACCTCATCTGGCGTTGCTGGGGTAAATGTTGGCGAACGGTTCTTTGGTTTCTACCCAGCCGGCGACCACCATGTGGTGCAAGCAGAAGCAATCAGTTCTGGATTTGTTGACGCATCACCTCACCGCGAATCTCATGCCATGGCATACCGCGGTTTCGACAGAGTGTCTCCAACTGAGACCGAAAAAGACAATGCAACTCTTGTACTGCGCGGTCTCTTCATTACATCGTTCTTGGCGGAAGACTTCCTGCGCGAAGCAGATTTCTTTGGTGCAACACAGGTTCTTGTTACCAGTGCATCCAGCAAGACTTCAATCGCATTAGCGCATTCTCTTCGTGAGAATTCAAACATCAGAGTCATCGCACTCACTTCGGCTGCCAATGTGGATTTCACCTACGGCGTTGACCTGTATCACCAAGTCATCACATATGACGACATTGAAACCCTTGACCCATCTATTCCAACCGTCATCGTTGACATGGCGGGTAACGCCAGCGTTATCTCGCGCGTGCATAACCACTTCAACGATGCACTGAAGTATTCATGCCGCATTGGTGGAACACACTGGGATCAGTCAGGTTCAACAAAGGGCATTCCTGGACCACGGCCAGAGTTCTTCTTTGCACCGAGCCAAATGGCCAAGCGTGGCAAAGAGTGGGGACGCGACGTATTCAATGAGCGCATTTACACCGCCTTGTCTTTGTTTCTTGATGATTCAACGCGCTGGTTGACTATTCAACATTCACACGGCGCAGATGCATTATCTGATGTCTACATGCAACTTGTAGAAGGGCGCGTGCGCCCCGAAGCCGGACACATTCTTTCTATCTAACCACTACCAAAAGGAACATCACCATGTCACCAAACAAGCCAACATACGGACAAGTCGATCGTGAATACGGAATGCGCATGTTCACTACTCCTCCAGAAGAAGACGGTCCTGTCTGGATGGTGAACTTCATGAAGTACAAAGAAGAAGCCACGTATGCAGATGGCTCACGAGGTATTACGGGTCAAGAAGCTGACGACAAGTACGCCCCGACTGAAATTCTCACCGAATTAGGCGCAGAAGTTCCGTTCTTTGGTGACGTTGTGTTGCAACTTGCTGGAAAAGATTACAAGTGGGACCGAGTTGGTGTTGTGAAATACCCAACACGCGCAGCATTTCTTGGCATGCAGAATCGTAAGGATTTCCTCGACAAGCATGAACACAAAGAAGCTGGAATGGAATTCACATTCGTCATCGGTTGCCAACCAGTTGAACTCGGTAGCAAGTTCCGCGTGAAGCCAGAATCATGGGACAGCATTGAACATGCACCTACCGAAGAAGACGGCCCCGTCATGGTCGTTCACCTTTTGAAGTTTGTCGAAGGTGGTCGTCAAGGCGACATGGAGGAATACCAGTCAAAGGCATTCACTGTTGCTCAGAAACACGGTGGTGGAGCTGCTGCAGTATTTGCTGTTGAAGGCACAATCATGGGCGATGGTCGCCAATGGGATGAATGCCGCTTCATTGCGTATCCATCAATGCGTTCATTCATGGCTGTGGTGCAAGACCCAGAGCGTCTTGAAGCACAAGGCAACCACCGTGTTGCTGCAATCGCAGATACCTACACAGTGATTGTCCGCCCACGAAACGATACGTTCACTACTCACGGACCAATCTGATGGAAGTAATGCGCACCCCCGATAGTTGCTTTGAGAATCTCCCCGATTACAACTTTGCACCCCATTACACAACCATTACCGCCGCAGACGGTACTGCACTTCGGTTTCACTTTGTAGACGAAGGCCCTCGTGACGCAGCACCAATTGTGTTGATGCACGGAAACCCTTCATGGTCGTACTTGCATCGCCACATGATCACTGGGCTAGTAGCGCTCGGACATCGCGTATTGTCACTTGACCTCATGGGCCTTGGCCGATCAGACAAACCAAACGAAGCGTCGTACTACTCACTCGCCAGCCATGTTGACTGGGTAACGAAATGGTTCGAGGCAGAGAACCTCACCAACGTCACCATGTACATGCAGGACTGGGGCGGCCTCATTGGCCTCAACGTGTTGCCACATATTGCAGACAGAGTTGATCGCGTCATTGCATCAAATACCGGATTACCTGTTGGCGAAGGTGCCAATAAGGCAATGCGCGACTGGCTTGAATTTTCCAGTTCCGTTCCTGAACTTCCAGTTGGAAGCCTGGTGAACGGTGGCTCAACTCGCAAACTCAGTGCTGCAGAGATTGCTGCCTACAACGCGCCATACCCTGATGGCAGTTACCAAACCAGCCCAAAGATATTCCCGAGCCTGATTCCTGTTCAACCCGAAAACCCTGGTGTTCCACAAAATAGAGAAACGTGGAAGTTCCTTGAGACATGGACCAAGCCATTCCTCACTGCCTATGGTTCAGAAGACCCAATTGCGTTTAAGCCTGGTGCTCACCTTGCATTTCAAAATCGTGTTCCTGGCGCTGCTGGCCTTACGCATCATGTGATTGAAGGAGCTAACCACTTTATTCAAGAAGATGCGCCTGCAGAACTAGTAACCATCATTCACAACTTTGCACAGTAAGTAAATATGTCAACTCCAGAATTCGTACGCAGTCCCGACAGCAGTTTCGCTGACCTCGCTGACTATCCATTCGCACCTAATTATTTCGACATTGATGGCCTGCGTATGCATTACCTCGATGAAGGCCCTCGTGACGCACCAGTCATTCTGATGATGCATGGCATGCCGTCGTGGTCATACCTGTATCGCCACATCATTCCCATCATGTTGGCCGCCGGATACCGCTGTGTTGCGCCAGACCACATTGGTTTCGGAAAGTCGGACAAAGTTGTCGACCCTGCGTGGTACAACATTGCACGCCATACAGCGAACACTGCTGCACTCATTCAGCACCTTGACCTCACTGACATCACCATCATGGTGCAAGATTGGGGCGGCCCTACTGGCCTTGCACAAGTTGCGCACATGCCAGAGCGTTTCTCTCGAGTGTGCATGATGAATACATGGCTGCACCATGCAGAGTACGAATACTCCCCCGGCATTCGCCAATGGATTGAACAGAATTCACTAGGCGGCATTTTTCGCGACAATGTTCCCGACAAGTTTTTGTGGGGCACTTTGATGGCAATGGCTACAGACAGAATTTCACCACGCGATTCACTGTTTGTTGCACTTCAAGGCGGAACACCGAACTACGAAGGTGAAGCACTTGATGTCAAAACTGCGTACGACGCACCGTTCATAGGACTTGGTGACGGCGGCGTAAATGGTCCGCGTCGTTTCCCACTCAGCATTCCATTGCATGACCCCATTTCGGGAGACGCAGAGAATCAGGAAAAGAACTTCGCAACCATTAACGCGTTGAAGATTCCCATCCATTTCTTGTGGGCAACGAACGACGACGTATTCACATTGGACTGGGGCAAGAAGTGGCACTCACTGATTCCTCATTCAACATTTGAAGAAATCGTTGGTGCTCGTCACTTCTTGCAAGACACGCATGGCCCTGAAATAGCCAACCGTTTACTTGCATACATGCGGTAATACCGCCCAGATTTATTTGGTGCCGAGGGCACGCAAGAAGTCTGGCGGAATCACAATGTCATCGCGGGTGAGCTCTGAGATGTTTGCTTTTCCAAGTCCCAACATTGCGGAATCAATACCGCCACGCAATACATCGAGCACATTCTCCACTCCGGCCTGACCGTTGGCAGCTAATCCCCACAAGTACGCACGGCCAATCATGACTGCACGAGCGCCAAGAGCAACTGCCTTCACCACATCGCTTCCGCGACGTACTCCGCCATCAAGAACGATCTCAATCTTGCTTCCCACGGCATCAGCGATTGCTGGCAATGCACGAATAGGTGCCGGAGTTCCATCCAAGTTGTTTCCACCATGGTTTGAAACAGACAATGTTGTGGCGCCAAGGTCAACGACTCGCTTTGCGTCATCAACACGGCTAACACCCTTCACCATGAAGGGTCCGCCCCACTGGGCACGAAGCCATGCAATGTCTTCCCATGTAGGAAGAGGTGTCTGCATCCATTCGTAATACGCACCAAAAAATGTCGGTGCCTTTTCGCCCGGCTTTGCCATGTTCGGCGCGCTGAGATCTGGAATGCGACCCGTCTTTGCAAATGCCCACAACCATGCTGGTTTCTGAAGTACTTCTGGAGCCAATTTGATGATGGCTTTCAGGTCAATCTTTTCTGGAATCCATGGGCTACCCCAGTCACGTCCATTACTAAATGACCAGTCAAGAGTAACGATGAGACCTTTTGCACCAGCAGCACGAGCACGTTCCATGCGTTGTTCCAATGTGGCCCTATCGCCACACCAATACATCTGGAACAGAGTTGAATCATTCACTGCTGCAACGTCTTCAACCGACTTACTTGCAAATGAACTAAGACCCATCGGAATACCACGGTTAGCGGCGGCACGTGCAATAGCTACTTCACCTTGTGGGTGCACAGCCTGAACGCCAGTAGGAGAAATGATGACCGGCATTGACAACGACTGACCCATAACGGTGGTGCTCATGTCGCGCGAATTTGAATTACCTGCAACGTGGGGCGCAAAACCGAGTTGATCGAACGAGGTCAAGTTGTCTGAAGTAGAAAGTCCTTTTTCAGAACCAGCAATAAGTGCGCCATAGACAGACTTCGGCAAGCGCGCCTTTGCGCGGCGTTGTGCTTCTGCAACTGTTTCAAACCAGTCATTCGCCATTGGGGGTTCCTCTCGTGGACGAGTGTTTCTAGGTTACTTGGGGAAGATGTATTCGATGTCGGTGAATGAGTCAGCGGCAAAGAAGTACAGCAATCGCAATGGCTCTGTGCCCGTATTCACGGCAACATGTTCAGAATTCCCAGGGATAAATACTGCATCGCCAGTGCGCACGTCACGACGGGATCCGTTCACCACTACATGGCCAGTGCCAGACAAGAAGTAGTACACCTCTGATTGTGCGTGCATATGACCACGCTCTGGTTCAGGCGCCCCAACCGGTATTTCAGCAACTCCTACGGTGAGGCCGTGGGTGTCTGTGCGATCGCTACTGAAGAGGGTCCACCAGTCGACAATCCCTGGCCACGATTCGGTTTCGCAGTCGTCTTCGCGCCGAAATATTGCATCCCCAGTTGCCATGGTCTCCCCTTGTGTTGTTCTTGACCTTATTACTGAGGAGATGGTGCGAAATGTGGTGCGAAATTCGCCGACACACCTTGCGCCATCTATGGAGAGGTTACTAGTGCCAGCGAGATGCGGAAAGAAACAGGGAACCATCCCTGCTAGCTGGTTTTTCCAGCGCCCAAGTTGGTAATAGGAATCATTCTCATTATGATAGACGCATGCCTTCTTTTCGTAAATTCTTTTTTTTCGCCTCAACCACTGGCCTTGTGTTTGCACTATCGGCCTGCTCGTCCAGTAACGACACGTCGAATAGCGCAAGCGACACAACTGCTTCAACCTCGCTGAACGTGGTGGTTACGTACAGTGCAATTGGCGATGTGGTGTCCCGTCTTGTGGGCGACGCGGCCACTGTGACGGTATTGATTCCTAACGGACAAGACCAGCATGATTTCGAGCCATCGGCACAAGACGTGGAGACATTGAATAATGCAACACTCGTGGTCTCAAACGGTCTTGACCTCGAAGAGGGTCTAGAAGATGCTTTGGTCCAAGTAGAGAAATCAGGTGTATCGGTGTTCCATATTACCGACCACGTCACGCTTCTCGATGCTGCCAACGGAGACGAGAAAGAGAGTGCAGCCAAAGAAGAACATGATGACGAAGAAGAAGATCACGATCATGGCACCGAAGACCCGCATGTATGGCTTGACCCAGAAACACTGGCACAAGCAATTCCTGCACTTGCTGACGCCCTCACGAAGGCAACTGGAAAAGATTTTGCAGAAGAGGCCGCAACTGTTGTGAATGAACTCACTGCGCTCAGCGCAAAAGTTCGAGACATCATGGGAACAGTAAGCGAATGCAACCTCGTCACTGGGCACGATTCGTTGGGATATTTTGCAGCGCGTTACAGCTGCACTGTGGTGGGTGCTGTGATTCCTGGGTTTTCAACCGCGGCCGAGGCGTCAGCCGGCTCACTTGCAGAACTCAGGGCCCTGGCCAAAAAGAATGATGTCAAAGCAATTTTCACCGAATTAGGAACTCCTAGCGATGTAACGGCCCAAATTGCCAAAGAACTTGGCGTCGAAGTGGTGGAACTTTCAACTCATGTATTGCCCGAAAACGGCGGATACGACGAAATGATGACTCAGCTCGCTACGGCAATCGCCAACGGACTCTCGTGAATCTGCTGAACTAGCAGTGTGGGACATTTACTCTTCGAGCCATTCGCTGACAACGAATTCTTACGACAGTCGTTCTACGCGGGCGTGCTCGTCGCGCTCATCTGTGCAGTAGCCGGAACATTTGTTGTCTTGCGTGGGCTTGCCTTTGTTGGCGATGCTCTAGCCCACGGGGTTGTGCCTGGCGTCGCCGCTGCACTACTCATCGGTTTTTCTGGAGTACTCGGAGCTGCAATTGGTGCGGCCGTCATGATGTCAGGCGTCAGTGTTGTGACACGTCGCTACCGGCTATCAGGCGATACCGCGATTGGCTTGTTATTCGTTGGCATGCTTGCACTAGGTGTAATTATTCAGTCACGTTCGAGTTCTTTCGCCGGTGATCTCACCAATATTTTGTTCGGAGAAGTCTTAGGCGTCAGCAACTCCGACCTTGTGTGGCAGTTCATCGCACTTGTTGCAGTATGCGTTATTGCTTATCTGTGTCGGCGACCATTTCTCTTGTTGTCAGTTGATGATGGGCTTGCTGAAACCTCGGGTTTCTCTGTGAAGAAGTATCACAACATCATGTTGGGGATGGTTGCTCTCACTGTGGTTGCGAGTTTTCAAACGGTTGGAACATTGTTGGTATTGGGCTTACTCATTGCGCCTTCAGCAACGGGCGCCCTCTTCGCTCGACGGATTGGCACCATGATGTCGGTTGCTGCTGGCGTAGGAATCGCGTCAACATACATCGGGCTACTTGCTAGCTACCACGCAAATCTTGCGGCGGGTGCAAGCATTGTATTTTCATCGGTCATCATCTTCGGTGTGTGCGCCATCGTGGTTGAGGTGCAACGTTGGCAAGCACATCGCAAAGACATTCATCACGACCACGACCAACCTCACATGCATGGGCATGTACACGTGTCATGAGTGCGCGCATAGAAGCAACAGGTCTTGCTGTTGGGTATGGACATAGACCCATTGTTGAAGGCTTGAATTTTTCACTTCAGCCTGGTGAGTTATTGGTGCTTATTGGCACGAACGGCTCGGGTAAATCGACTCTGTTGAAAACACTTGCCGGGCTGGTGACTACTCAAAGCGGCGAAGTCAAAGTGCTCGGCGGTGAACCAGGTACACAACATTCTTTGGTGGGTTACCTTCCACAGCATCCAGTGTCATCACATACATTGCCACTGCGCGTGGAAGATGTTGCCGCAATGGGCCGTTATGCGCATTTGGGATTAACCAGGCGTGCACGTGCAGAAGATCACCGCATTGTGCAAGAGTCAATGGAACGCACCGGCGCTATTGCCTATAGGTCGCGACCATTGCGAGATCTTTCAGGAGGCCAGCAACAGCGCACACATTTGGCACAAGTGTTGGCACGTCAAGCAGATGTACTGCTACTTGACGAACCCACTGCAGGGCTCGACCTTTTGGGTCGCCAAGCAGTTGCCGAACTAGTTGCACAAGAGCGTGCACGTGGAGTCGCTGTTGTGATGGCAACACACGAATTGTCAGACGCCGACCCCGCCGACATGGTGATGCTGTTAGCGCAACGCGTAGTGGCACAAGGATCGCCTGCTACCGCGCTTACAGATGCAGCACTGCGCGAGTGTTTCGGCTTTACACAACCGCACTAGATGCGTGTTGTGTCACTACGCTACTCATCACACACATGAACATGAACATGAACATGAACATCATTAAACAATTCGTATTAGTTCTACCTAACATTAGTTTTGCCTAACGTCATCTAGTTTTTTCAACGGTAATTTTCTGTTGAAGTGTGTCCTAACATGAATGTATGAGTAATCACACACCACAAAAACGTCAGATCATTGTCGGAGTTGATGGTTCGCCCAACTCAGAAAAAGCAGTCGACTGGGCAGTTGCATATGCACATGCTGGCGACACCGTCACACTTGTTTCAGCGTGGAGTCCTGTCATTGTTCCTGTCGAAATGGCAATGTCATACACATTCGATGACACCGGTGCACGCACCATTCTTGATACCGAAAACAAGCGCATTGCAAAAGCTGCAGCGGATCGCGACATCACTGTCAACACGCACTTCGAAAATAATGACCCACGCAATGCTCTACTTGGTTTGAAGTCAGACCTCATCGTTGTAGGCGCCCGCGGCCACGGTGCAGTCATGGGACTTCTGCTTGGTTCCGTTGCGGATTATGTCTCACGCCATGCCAAGGTGCCTGTCGTGATTGTCCCTGCCAACTAGTCGGTACCGTACGGGGCATGAATCCCGACCCACTTGCAGACTCAGGACTTGATCTCACCACATTGACATTGTGCGACTACGCCAATGTTCGTGAAGGAATGCTGAACATTGTCAGTAGCGGCATTACGCGCATCGCTCTGCATTCAGGGTTTCCATCAGAAGTTGATTCATACATTGCAATGTCTGTGTACGTTCAACCTCACCGAGTTGGTACCGCCCACCACGGCCGAGTCATCATTCGCTTTCCTGACACTGCAGAAGAAGTCGCTCGCATTGACTTTGAATTCAACGTTGATGCAGATCGTCACCCTGGCGAAGGTTTGTTCTTTCCATTCGCGTTACCTCTGCGTGGCATCGGCTTCCCTCATGCCGGGCAAGTTGATATCTCAGTGAGTTTGAACGACCAGCCAGCGGGGCTCGTGAGCTTCTGGCTTATCGACAACTCCGCTGCCCAGTAACTCATTTCTGGTCTACTCTTCGGCTATGAAAAGCCTTGCAATTCTTGCCGCAGTCATCATGCTGGTGATTGTCGTGTTAGGTGTCATCTCGTTGGTCGCAGTTTTCCGTAAACCAAAAACCTCCCGTACACGAATACTCTTTGTCACCATGCACATCGCTTCAATTTTTGCTGGCGGTTGGCTGATGTCACTACCCATCGGAATCGGCGCACGCATCATCGGGTTCGCAGTGTGTGCAGCCGGTTGTGTCGGATTACTGCGAATTTTCAAGAACCCATCACGGCCCTAAACGCAGAAATGCAAACGGGCCGCCGGTCCGAATGAACCGACAGCCCGCAGCTGAAATATCTGGCGAGAACTTAGGCGCGAAGACCCTTGTTCACCATGTTGATAACTGCATCTTTCAACGGAATCATTCCGAGAATTATGGCGCCATTGGCGACGTAGGTCATCCATTCATCTGAGAATGAGACTCCCCAACCTGCGATCGGATTCATGTCTAACAACCACACCATGCCGATGGCGATGATGAGTGAAAGATGCGCTCCGATGATTGGCAACTTGCTGATGGCGCCATGAGCGCCCACAACTTGCAATACCGACTCGATGACCGAAATAACGGCACCAAGTAGGAGGGCGGATAGGAGCAAGGCTCCGAGTGTGTACATAAGGTTTCCCCAATTCTGCGGCACTTGGTCCGCATTGCGAACCCTAAAGGTGTGTTTGTGAAGATTGGGGGATATCCACAGGCTTCAACACCCATAAGGGTTTCCCGAGGTGTTTTTCCACAGGTGAACACTTTGCCGTGACGGCCGTCACAAAAAAGTCATCACAGTGACCAGCTGGCTAGTGCTCTAGATGAGCCAGTCGTTCGATGGCAGCAAGGATCTCTGTTTCGGCAGCCTGACGGCCTTCCCAACCCTTCACGGTGGTGTCCTTGTTCGGCTCTAGAAGTTTGTACACCTCAAAGAAATTGCCGACTTCGTCGAGCAAGTGCTCGGGCAAATCACCAATGTCGACGTATTGATTCATACGTGAGTCATGCGACGACACGCACAACACTTTTGCGTCGGGTCCTTTTTCGTCGGTCATCCAGAAAACCGCAACAGGGCGCACCCACACATGGCAACCAGGGAACGTCGGCTGGCTCAGCCATACCAACGCATCAAGTGGGTCGCCGTCTTCACCGTGAGTGCCAGGAAAGAAACCATAGTCAAGCGGATACTGCGTCGCTGTAAACAATGTGCGATCAAGCCAGATGTCTCCGGTCTCGTGATCCATTTCGTACTTATTCCGAGACCCTTGCGGAATCTCAACAATCATTTCAACTTCCATGCGACGAGTCTACGGGGACTTATGCCCAGCAGTGAGTACCGCATTAACGATGAGACGAAGAAGAACTTTCATTTCTTCAGCAGCAGCTTCTCTGTCTTCGTAATCAACAAGATCGTCTAAAACAGACCCAAATGATTGAGTCATAATCAGCGACGCTAACGGTGAAGCAAGATTTACAGCAGTAGAAATTGATTCCTCATTCATCCCAGGATATTTCGATGCCACTGCACGAATAGCAACTTGAAGAAAATCAACTACACGTTGTTGCTGGGCAAGATGAATATCGGCAAGGCGCGCTCGTAGTTCTGGAATTTCAGCCGATGCAGCCAAAATCTGCAATCTCTTCCACCGCGACACGGAGCGGAAACCCTGCTGAACAGTTGCAAACATAATTGCAATGTCATCGATAGTCGGTGATTCCATTTGTTCAAACATTTCGACATATACCGCAAATTTTTCGTAACTATCACCGTCATACAGTTCACTGAGAACTTCGGTCAACAAACCTTCACGATTCTTGTAGTACTTGTAAATCAGCGGTACCGATACTTGGGCTTTTTCCGCCACAACTTCCATCCGCAATCCGAGGATGCCAGAGTCGTTCAACTCTTGGCGTGCAGCCGACTTGATTCGTTCGCGAGAAGTGGGCGTGCCGAGCGAATGCATCATGACAAACTACCTGCCGTTCCGAGCCTGACTTTTCTTAGGCCTTAATTGTCAGTGTATTGCTTCGCACAACTGACTTGCCCCTCTTCGGCAAGAGGATGACGACGACTGTGCACTTGCCAGGACGCACTGCTTTCAGGCTCGTTCCGACAAAGGCGCAGTATTTACTTCCCTTTGTAATGCTGATTCGCATTGTGCCCACAGATCGCTTCGGGATGGCCATCGATACAGAGGCCGCCAGTTTCGCAGCACTCACAGTTGACCCTCGACGCATCACCATTGGGCGAATTAGTAACACAACTTTCGGAGCCGCCTTGACCAGTGCAAATGAAACCGGCGCTTCAGTAGTGCTGGTTGTTGTCGACGAGATTGAAACTGAAGTCGAAGTAGTCGTCAAAGTTGATGTAACCGTGGTCGGTGGAACGGTCGTAGGCGCAACCGTGGTCGGTGGAACAGTCGTAGGCGCAACAGTCGTAGGCGCAACAGTCGTAGGCGCAACAGTCGTAGGCGCAACCGTGGTCGGCGGAACAGTCGTAGGAGCAACAGTCGTAG
>Ga0208227_1000079_pt1 | contig 23478 bp, 20 predicted proteins | sample LakMenEpi13Jun11_FD_150692 | JGI IMG/M metagenome (GOLD analysis project Ga0208227, IMG submission 150692) | Freshwater microbial communities from Lake Mendota, WI - 13JUN2011 deep hole epilimnion (SPAdes) | ecosystem: Environmental > Aquatic > Freshwater > Lake > Epilimnion/Euphotic zone ...
GGTATCAACTGGGCTGAAGTGAGTGAACACTTGTGTGCCATCAATTCCTTCCCACCAAAAAGTGTTGTGCGGAAACTTATTTGTTTCATTCCAACTGAGTTTTTGCGTAAAGAACCAATTGCACTCGCCGTGCGAAACAATTTGGGGCAATGAGCCGGGGTATCCGAAGTCGTCTGGCAAGAATGCACCCGAGCAGGTGATGCCGAACCACTCGCGGAACGAACGCTGACCCTGCGCAAGCTGGCGAAGCAAGCTCTCACCTGATGGCAAGTTGAGGTCGGTTTCAACCCACATGCCTCCAATGACTTCCCATCGACCTTCTCGAACAAGTTCAGTAACGCGGGCAAAGATGTCTGGTGCGTCTTCAGCCACCCACGCATAATGCTGCGCTTGGCTATGGCAGTACACAGCATCAGGATTCTTGGTCAGCAGGTCAACTGCGTTTGCAAATGTACGAACAGCTTTGCGGCGAGTTTCGCGAATGGGCCACAGCCAGGCGGTATCAAGATGAGCGTGCCCTGTTGCAGTAATTCTGTGTGCTGATGGTCCATTACCAACACCCAAGACTGCGTCAAGTGTGCGACGTGCAGCAACAGCAGTCCCAGCAACGTCGTTGACATCAAGCGCAAGGTCGCACTGTTCAAGTGCGGCGAAAGCACGGGCGCGTTGTGGAGAATTGTCTGGAAGATCAATCGTGAGGTCAATCACTGCGTGCAATGCAATTGCTAAGTCATTGATGGCGGCGTTGAAGGCAACAAGTTGCGCAGCACGAAATGTATACACCGCATGTGTTGGCGCAGTTGCTGGGTCACCAAATGATGTGGGACCGTAGCCGTACTCATGTCCAGCGATGATTGGCGTTGCTGCAGCTTCAACCCAAATATCAATTTCTGTGCCGGCATCATGCGCGCCGAGATGGAGTAACCGACGATCTGGCTGAATTGCATGAACAATCTGTCCGTTCATGTAGGCAAGAGCTTCCGTTTGAAAACCATCACCGTGCCCTTTGAAACCGATATCGATATATGCAGCGATATCTACGTTCGCCAGATGTCGTGGAACAACTGCAGTCAGATGAAACCAGCGTGTGTGCCATGCTTGGCCCCATTTTGAACCAATGGCAAAAGGCGTGACAGGCGAAGCGACGGCAGCCTCGTAACCAGGAGATTCAAACCATTCTTCAGTTGAAGTGACGGCGAAGTTGATTGCGCCTGTTGTGACGAATGGAGTGATGCGTTGGTCGAGCAAGCGGCGTGCTCGTTGCATAGCTGGTGCAGTGACGCGATGCGCCATATGGCTACCTCATTTCGGTGAGGTCTTCAGATTATGCGCTCCAGCTTCATGGAGAAAGCGCCGTGGTATTCCCACATCAAGTATTCGCCTTCGCGCCAGCGCTTGACCTCAATACCAGGGATTCCCTGTGGGCGAAGCACCAAGACACCATCTTCGTAACTAGCAGACACCACCATCGGTGTTTTGAGATCTATCTCCAGAACATCGTGACAGCCGTTTTCGAAAGTGCCGTCAACGTGAGCAAAGTCATGGATGACATGACCTGCTGTCACAATGACGCGATCGCCGGCTTGTTCAATGCGCTCTATGTGTTTCCACATGGGCATGTTCTCTGGTGCAGGTTCGCCGTTGATGGTGACCTCAAGTGCGCGCCACGTTCCACGAAGGTCTGGTGCTCCGGCAATAAGTGGTTCTGATGCAGCAGTGAGGAAGGGGCCTGGCATGTCGCCGTGCCAACCACCCGCTGGGGTATTGACGCGAGGGATATCAAGAATCGATGTCATGGCATAACAGTAGGCGGTTGAACGCCCACATTGTTATGCCACGAGGAACACGGTTTATTCGTTAATGGCCTTGTAAAGAACTGAGCCAACAACAGCACCAATGATGGGGAACACGAAGAACGCCCACAGTTGAGTCATCGCTTCGCCGCCAGCGAAAATAGCGACTCCGAATGAACGAGCCGGGTTAACCGATGTGTTGTCAATTGGAATGCTGATCATGTGAATCAAAGCAAGTGTCATACCGGCAGTGAGCCCGCCAAAGCCTTGCGAGAATTTTGGACTAGTTGTGGCCAAGACAACATAAACAAGAACTGCTGTGAGGATTATTTCCACCAGCATCATTGATATGTAGTTATATCCATTCGGCGACAACGCGTCGTATCCGTTGACGGCAAAGTTGGCGGTCGACACGGTGAATCCGTCTTTTGTTCCAGATGCAATTCCCAGAATTGCTGCACCACCAAGTGCCGCACCAATTAGTTGGCTAACGATGTAAAAGGGAATCAGTGCTTTGTCTAACTTCTTGCTGATTGCAAGACCGATGGTGACTGCGGGGTTGATGTGGCATCCCGATACGGGACCAACTGAGTACGCAGCAATCAATAACGACAATCCGAATGCCAAAGACACCATCAGAACTTTGCCGTCGAATGCTGGAACAAGAATGGCGGTACCAGGCCCGCCCATCATGAGAAGAAAAGTACCGAAAGCTTCGGCACCCATAATGCGTGAATGTTTCATAAGGAGCCCCCTAGAAAGGTGAGTCTCCGCCCACACATGTTTTAACCAATCGGAAGGGATTGGTGGTGGATGGGGTGGCCTACCAGACAGGGTCGACGACGTGGACCTTGCCTAGTCGCAATTCCAAAGCATCGCCAGCATTAAGCAGCAGGTCTTCACGCCATGAATGAGAAACGATCTGGACGCCTTGCGGCGCTCCATCATGATTCCCAATAGGAAAGGCAAGCGACGGGATTGCAAGAGATGCCAAATTGACGGTGTACCGAAGGTGGTCCCAGAGTGGCGCCATTATTTCGGAACCTTCTATGTCTTCGTTCATTCTCATAAATGGTTTTGTCAAAACTGGCATCACGATTAGTGGGTATGTTTCAAAAAATTGATTCCAAGCACGAAACATCATGTCTCTGTCGGCGAGTGCTTTCATCAATACTTGCGGAGTTGGCTCGGGGAACATTGGGAGCATTCCTTCTGTTGCCTTTGTTAGGCCAGAGTCATTGATGCCAGGCAATGAAGGCACAAGACCAAGCAGAACATCCATTGCGCCTAACCGCAGCCACATCGAGAAGAGTGTCTCCAGCATTGGGGGAGAAATTTCTTCCACTTCATAACCGGCATCTTCAAGCAAACGTCCAGCAGTTCGCACTGCTGTCTTTGTTGCGTCATCCATTGGGTGGCCATCTTCAGTAATTAGTGCAACTCGAATTGGAGACTTTGGTGCGGGAAAGTCATTCTGCATTGGAACCCAAAATGGGTCAGCCCAGTTCGGGTACTGCATTGCTGAATAAGTCAGACGAAGATCTGCCATTGTGCGAGCGAGAGGACCTTGCGTTGACATCATCATTCCGGATAATCCACGTGGGTTTGGATTTGTGCCCCCTGATGGCATGCGACCCATTGTTGGACGCAAACCGATGATGCCATTGCAAAATGCTGGCCAACGCACAGATCCTGCAACGTCGTTACCTTGGGCAATTGCACACATGCCTGATGCAACTGCTGAACCAGCACCGCCGCTTGAACCGCCAGGTGTCAGATGTTTTCCGTGTGGGTTGTGAGTCTGACCGTGCAAATCATTTCCGGTATGTGATCGCAGTGCGAACGAAGGGGAGTTGGTGCGTCCCAACATGACAGCACCATCAGTAAGCAGTCCTTCTATACATTTGTGTGTCATTGAAGACATGTTGTCTTTCAACATCGCGATGCCGTTGTCCATCACATAGGGCACATGGTCGGTATTGATTTTTGTTGTCATTGCAACGCCAGCAAGAGGACCAGTTGCTGAACCAGAATCAATTAATGATGCTTGAGCACGGGCATGTTCATCAGTGCGCACCACAATTGCGTTGAGTTTGCCGTTTACTGCATCAATACGCGCGATATGTGCTTCAGTGACTTCTTCAGCGCTAACAGTTCGTTCACGAACAAGACGAGCAGTTTCGGTTGCTTCTAGTTGCCATAGTTCTGTTGTCATGTTCCCCCCGGAATGATTACGGTTCGACGATTGCAAATCCTGTTGTGATGGTGTCGAGTTTTCCGAAAATCTCTACCAATGCTGAGGCATCGCCATCAATAGAGATGGTGCCTGCAGTGATTTGGTCAACGAAGGTTGTTGCCTGCGTGACCACATCAAGCATGGTGAGACGAGTCAATGTGATTGTTGCAGCAGCAGATTTTTCATGACGACCCGGAGTTGCGTACAACGTGCGGTTTGAAATACCAAGAATCCACTTTTCGTCTATATCTGTGAAATACCAGTTGACGCACAGTGAAACACCACCCAACTCTTCCGACTTCATTCGTACAGAAAGTGAGTCAAAGAGTTGTTCGATTGTCATTGCGAGAAGGAGTCCTCTATTTCGCACTGGCATTGGTGTTGGCTTTGGTGGTCCTTGACGTAATTCTTGTGCACCCATCAGATACGCATTTCGGAAAGTTGATGACTCTGCTTGGTATCCAAGTTGTTCAAGTGCATCTGCTTGCAAGTTACGTGCAGCAGTATTGGTTGGGTCTGCGAACACCAAGTGGTTCACAAGTTCTGCCACCCAGCGGTAATCGCCATTGTCAAATGCTTTCTGTGCATTAGCAATCAATGCATCGGCACCACCGGCAAGTTCCACATATCGTTTACCTACTTCGGTAGGTGGCAATTTGTTGAGGTTCGCCGGATTGCCGTCATACCAACTGAGATAACGCTGGTACACAGCTTTTGAGTTATGTACTAAGTCTCCGTAATAACCACTGGTGTGGTCATTGGCTTTGAACTCATCTGGCATTACGAGAGTTGCCGCAATTTCCAAAGGTGTGAACCCTTGGTTTGCAAAACGCATTGACTGGTCGTGAATCCATTTGTACAAGTCACGTTGTTGAATGAGGAACTCATGCAGATCTTCATTTCCCCAACGTGGCCAGTTATGAGATGTGAAAAGAATCTTTGTATCAGCAGCAAACAGTTCAATTGATTCATCGATGTACTTTGACCACTTCAACGAGTTACGAACTTGCGCGCCACGAATTGGTACCAAGTTGTGCATTGTGTGCGAGCAGTTTTCTGCCATGCACAACCAACCTTGATCAGGAAAGAAGAAGTTCATCTCTGCAGGTGCTTCAGTTTCCGGCGTCAACTGGAAGATGATGCGAACACCGTCAACAACTAATTCCTCACCCGTAAACGTGATGTCTTCGGTAGGTGCAATCAACCCTGGAGGCCCAAGCGGAACTGAGTTGCCAAGTCCGCAATCAACGTGGCCGGTTGGGCCAGCAGGAAGTAGCGGACCAAATTGGTATGCGGCGCGGCGTCCCATGGCAGGACCTGCAATGACATTTTCTCCGACTGTCTCATGAAGGAATCCGACAGGGGCAATGACGCGGCATTTTCCAGCATCAACTTCGTCTTGGGTTGTGACACCAAGAACACCACCGAAATGGTCTGCGTGTGAGTGGGTGTAGATAACGGCAGTAACGGGGCGGTGGCCGAGTTGTGCGGTGATCAGTTCGTAACTGGCACGAGCTGTTGCTTCGGTGGTGAGTGGGTCGATTACGACCCAGCCTTCTGTTCCCTTGATAAAGGTGATGTTCGAAATGTCATAACCACGCACTTGCCACACGCCATCGGCAACTTCAAAAAGTCCGTGATGCGCATTGAGTTGGGCGTGACGCCACAAGCTGGGGTTCACAGTTTCAGGTGAAGGGCCACCAGCGCGCAGGAAGTCATACCTATTAACGTCGAGCACCATTCGGCCGGTGGCATCGTTGATGCGACCCGTGGGTAGTGAGGCAATGAAGCCGCGCTTGGCGCGCTCGAAGTCACCGGCATCCGAGGGCGGGGTGACGGTGGAGTTCTTTGCCTTGGTGTGGACAGAGGCTGGTTTCGGTTGCTCGATGTTTGACATAAAGATCCTTCTTAAGGTGCCTAAGAACAATAGTGGGCAATGGCGCCACCGCATTAATGAGGGATACCTACCGAAAAGGCTCCGCCTCAGGAGATTTAGCCCCCTGCGAACTAAGGTCATTCCATACCCCCAGCGCTGGGGACCTATGTAGGAGGACATCATGCCAAAGCCAGGAATGCACACAGGAAACGAGACCGACTCAGAATTGAACTTTGCGATGTCTGCAAAGGCGTTGCCTTTGTTCAATGCCGTGAAGAAGTTCATCGCTGAAGAAGTCGAGCCAATGGCAGCGAAGTTTTACGCTCTTGGTGAAAACAGAGAAGATCGTTGGCAGTACGTGCCAGGTCAACTCGAATTGCTTGAAGGCGTGAAGTCAAAGGCAAAAGCACAGGGTCTGTGGAACTTTTTCCTGCCAAACGCAGAAACTGGCGAAGGCCTTTCAAACCTCGACTACGCATACATCGCCGTAGAACTTGGCAAGAGCCCGCTTGCGTCGGAGTGCCTGAACTGTTCAGCTCCTGACACCGGCAACATGGAAGTTCTTGAGCGCGTCGGAACACCTGCTCAAAAAGAAAAGTGGTTGAAGCCACTTCTTAACGGCGAGATTCGTTCTGCCTACGTAATGACCGAGCCAGACGTTGCGTCATCTGATGCAAAGAACCTTCAGTGCCGTGCAGAACTTGACGGCGACGAGTGGGTTATCACTGGTGACAAGTACTACGCGTCAGGCGCAGGCGACCCACGTTGCAAGATTTTCATTGTGATGCTGCTCACTAGCCCTGATGGTCCTCCAAGTCGCAAGCATTCGCAAATTCTTGTTCCGAGAGACACACCAGGTGTTGAAATTGTTGGACCAATGGAAGTGTTCGGCGAAGACGATGCACCTCATGGTCACATGCATATTCGTTTCAACAGCGTGCGCGTTCCAAAAGAAAACATTCTGCAGGGCGAAGGAAAAGGTTTTGAGATTTCACAAGTACGTCTCGGACCTGGCCGTATTCACCACTGCATGCGTTCAATCGGTGCTGCAGAGCGTGCGCTTGAGCTCATGATTCGTCGTGGACTTACTCGCGAAGCTTTCGGTAAACCAATTGTTCGTTTGGGCAAGAACCCAGAAGTGATTGCAAAGGCACGTATCGAAATCGAAGCATGTCGTCTCATGGTTCTTCGTGCTGCAAAAGCTATGGACACTATGGGTAACGCTGAAGCTCGTATTTGGGTAAGCGCCATCAAGGCAATGGTGCCCATTCGCGTGTGCGCCATCATCGACGAAGCAATTCAGATGCACGGCGCAACTGGTGTTTCTCAGTGGTCTCCGTTGTCACGTATGTACGCGAGCCAGCGCACATTGCGTTTGGCCGATGGCCCAGACGAAGTGCACTGGAGCGTTGTTGCTCGCTCAGAGATCAACCGCTACGAAGGCGAAGAGTCTCCTGGAAAGCCAGAGACATACCGCGGTATGTTCAGCGGCCCATCCTGATTCATTAACCATCAATGAAGTTTTCAATATGGCCCAATAGTGAACGCCCATGGACTGAAGTCCGTGACCTTGCTACTGAAATAGAAAACATGGGCTGGGATGGCCTGTGGTACGCAGACCATTACATGCCGAATACTCCTGATGGTGAACCCATCGGTGGTGACATGCACGAGTGTTTCAGCATCTTGTCGGCACTTGCTGCGACTACGTCACGTATTCGTCTCGGATCATTGGTGACTCCAACCACCATGAATCATCCGGCGCTAATTGCGAATCGTGCAGCCACGATTGATCGCATCAGTAACGGCCGATTCGTTTTGGGCATGGGTGCTGGTTGGCAGATCAACGAGCACACAGCGTTTGGAATCGAGCTATTCGGAAACAAAGATCGCGTTGACAGATTTGCGGAAGCAATTGAGATTACGTCGCGCATGTTGTCAGAAGACCGCGTGTCGTTTGCGGGCAAACACTTCACAATCATCAACACGCCATGTGAACCAAAGCCAGTGCAATCACCGTTGCCAATCCTTGTCGGAACAGGCGGGCCGCGCATGTTGCGTCTTACCGCACGTTTCGCTCAAGAGTGGAATACATGGGGACCACCTGAAGGCGCAGGGGAAGTCATGCAGAAATTGCGTGAAGCCTGTGACAAAGAAGGTCGCGACATCAACACCATGCGCAAGTCTGTGCAAGCACTTTTCTTTATTACACCTGATGAAGCATCTGCTGAAAAATTGAGGACAAAAGTTCCGATGGAACGTTCCATTGTCGGCACCACTTCACAGATCGTTGATGCCATTGGTCAATATGTTGATCAGGGTTTCGACGAAGTGTGTGTTCCGGACTTCACATTGGGTGGAAGTGCTGCGCAACGCCTTGATGCGTATGGCTCAATCTGGGCCAACATTGCTTCACAGTTTCAGTAATTGATTGTTGCTTAGTCGGGCAACGCAATTTCAATACTTGATGGGTCGGTTGTGCTTGTCGGTGCCACAGGTTTCTTCTTCCCTGGTGTGAAATTGACGGTACTTGGTGCACGAACTGGTACTGGTTCAACGTCTGATGTTGTTGAAACGATTGCTCCCAACTCAGAAATGGCGAGTGTTACTTCAGTTGCTGGAGAGTCTTCAAATGCGTTGAGCGAGGCGGAACTGATCTCAGAACCGTTCTCACCTTTGATGGCGACTTCAATTGCATTGTCTTCAATTTGATGAATCAGAAGAGTATGTCCGCGAGGTAATTCTGTGCGTGAGAGTTGACCGCCAGAAGCAATAGTGAGTCTGGCTGAATTCTCTGATGGTGCAGACACCGAGGTGGAATCGGAGCGGACTGCAATCAGTGTTGTGTTCTTTGATGAAGAACCGACAACAGTGTGGGCAAGGTCACCAGAGACTTGAATATTTGCTGCCTGTGGGCGTTGAATTGCCACCACAACGTCAGCAGCCGGGACTACGGACGAACCTCGACGAACCTCAACATCAAAATCGGTGATTGTGTTCGGAATATGTATCGTGACGAGCCCGCCACCAAAACCTTTACTGAGGTCATAGGTGGAACCCGTAATTGTGTTGACTACGCCATCTGGTGAAGCGTCAATGCGTTGTCCATCGCGAGTTGTAATGAATGTGTAGCCGGCAGCAGCAGGATCACGTGATGCAATGGTGATCACGGTGTCCGTTGCTGTTGTAGAGGTTGAGCAGAAGGAACATTTAAATGGTCCCTTGCGAGACGACATTGGAGTTAGTTCCAAGGTGCCTGTGGTGCCGGTCCAATCGGCGCTGCTCCCATCTGGCTGTGCGCGTGCTGCTGAATAGTTCCACGCGTTTGTGGTTCCGTTAACAACTATTTCCTTGCGTACACCGGGAAAATTGTTGTCATACACATGGATGATGAAGTTTTCCCCTCGGTGAGTCACTGCAAACGGAGTAACGGCATGACCCGAGGAGCCAAAGTACAACCCAACGGTGTACCCAACTTTGTTTGCTAAGCCCTGGATCAGGTCATCAACCAATTGCAGTGGAGATTTCGTGCGAGAGGTCGCTGCTCGGTCAGATACTTCAGTAAGAAATTGCGTTGCCCACCAATAGACAATTGAAGAATCAAGTAACTGATTTCCGCGCTGCAAATCCGCCACGCGAGTTGCGTTAGGTGTGAAGGTAGCTGGGTCATCAAGTTTCAGAAGGAAGCGAGTGCTCAGTGTTGCTAGCCCTTCACATCGTCCGCCGGCAAGAGCGTTGTTCCATTCTTCAAGCTTTTGCGTGGTAGTCGGCCGAATAGTGCATTCGCTAGATGGCCCATCAACACAAACTGCACTGTGACCGAAGAGATCTATCAATGTTTGAATTGTGACATTGGCATCGGCTTCTGTAGATCGTCCCCAATTGGAGAAAGAGAAATCATCAGCCTTAATTCTGAAGCCGTTGTCGACGCACATTTTTCCTTCACCAAGTTCAGGCGCATCCAAGTCTGTGCAGTGCGACGTAATTTGGGTGACGAGCGATTCATTCGTCGAGTTTGTGGTCGGAGATCTTGCTGAGAATGTGGAACACGCAGTGAGAAAAACTGATGCAATGAGAAGCCCTAGAAAATAAGATCTGTTCCTCATTCTAAGAAACTTACGAAGTGAACCGAGATGTGCGAATATCTATGAGGAGATATCAATGTCGCAGCCTCAATCAAGTTCAAGTCAACAGCCACAACCAATACCATTCCTCACCGTAGCCCTTGTAGGAATAGCTGCTGGTTTCTTGTCTGGCATGTTTGGCGTTGGCGGGGGAATCCTTATTGTGCCTGGCCTAGTGCTCATTGCAAAGATGGATCAGCGCATCGCTCACGGCACTTCATTGGCTGCAGTTCTCCCTATTTCAGCTGCATCACTGATTTCGTACTGGAGTCATGATCACGTTGATTGGCGTGTTGGCTTGTGTCTTGCCGTGGGTGCACTCGTCGGTGCTGTTCTCGGAACGAAGTTGCTTCATGTATTGCCGCATCGAGTTTTGGCAATTGCCTTTGCTGGAATTCTTGTGGTCACCGCTATACGACTATTCCTTCCTATCGAATCTGGAACTCGTGGAGTTCTGACTACTGGCAGCATTGTCGCCCTCATCGCCATTGGTGTTGCGACAGGAATTCTTGCTGGGTTACTTGGCGTTGGTGGCGGAGTCATCATGGTGCCAGCGATGATGATGTTGTTGCACTTGCCTGCGGCCATGGCAAAAGGAACATCAGTCTTGGTAATCATCCCCACATCACTTATGGGCACGTATCGAAATCGCACAAAGAAGAATGTTGACTTGCGAGCAGCAACCATCGTGGGGCTCTCGGGCATTCCATCTGCCATCGTCGGTGGCTGGATTTCGGCGCGAATGTCTGACTCAGTCTCGAATGTGCTGTTTGCCTCACTGTTAATAGTGGTGGCGATACGACTGGTTCTGCAGATTCGCTCGGACGACAAGGCCGGAATCGTTCACTAAAGGCTTGGACAAGTCGGCGAGTACTATTTCCCTTATGGGAAAATCTCGTCTTGAAGGCAAAGTCGCACTAATTACTGGTGGAGCACGTGGAATGGGTGCGTCTGAAGCGCAACTCTTTATCGATGAAGGAGCCCGAGTCGTCATTAGTGACGTGCTTGATTCTGTAGGGCAAGAGACCGCTAAGCGTCTGTCACCAGATGGTTCCAAATGTGTCTTTCTTCATCACGATGTCACCAGCGAAGACGACTGGAATGCAGTCGTTGCTTCGGTGCTTGAGACATATGGCCAGATCGACATTCTTGTTAATAACGCCGGAATTTTCGAACAAGGTTCCGTACTAGATACAACACTTCCTGCATTCACTCGCACAATGGACATCAATGTCACCGGCGTTTTCCTTGGCATGAAATCAGTTGCTCCACACATGGTCAATCGCGGCAAGGGAAGCATCGTGAATATTTCATCAGTTGCTGGCCTTAGTGGCACACCTGGTTTCCTTGCGTACGGTGCAAGTAAGTGGGCAGTACGCGGCATGACAAAAGGTGTCGCGAAAGAATTGGCCCCGTTTGGTGTTCGCGTGAACTCAATTCATCCCGGAATCATTGATACTCCAATGCTGCAAACGTTTGATGCAGCGGGTGAAGGTGTTCGTGAAGCAGTGCGTACACGTATTCCACTTGGCTACGAAGCGGAACCCATTCACGTTGCTCGTCTTGCGCTGTACCTCGGCAGTGATGACAGCGCGTACTCCACCGGATCTGAATTTGTAGTTGACGGTGGTTGGACAGCATGAGCATTCTCGGCACTCGAGTTGTTCGAATTGAAGACCCACGCTTCTTAACAGGTGAAGGTACATACATCGCAAACTTGCCAATGCCAGGTGCCTTGCACCTCACCTTTGTTCGTTCATCAATGGCGCATGCGCGACTTCTAAGCATTGATGCTTCAGAGGCCTTGTCAATGCCGGGCATTCGTGCCGTATGGACCGCAGCAGATATTGATATTGCGCCGGCTGGTCCAGCTAACGGCATGATGAATAAGGCGATGCTGTTTCCCTATTTGGCAATCGACACAGTTCGCTATGTAGGTGATCTCGTAGCAATCGTTGTCAGCGAAGATAAAACTTCTGGTGTTGATGCTGCTGAGACTGTGATTGTTGACTACGAGCCGCTTGAAGCGGTTCTTGATATGGATGATTCATTCTCGAACAGAGTCTTGCTGCATCCTGATGCTGAGACCAACGTTGTTCTTACATTTGCTGCACGCAGCAACGACGATATTTTTGCCGACTGCGAAGTTGTAGTTGATCTTGTTATTGAAAACCAACGTGTTGCTCCGGCGCCAATGGAAGTGCGCTCATGCGTCTCCACATGGGACGGCGAACGCTTAACGCAGTGGGCATGCAGTCAAGGTGCGCATGGCGCTCGTGACGGCTTAGCTGAAGTTTTTGGTTTGGATAAGTCACAAGTTCGCGTTATTACTCCAGATGTTGGTGGTGGCTTTGGTGCCAAATCTGGTGTGTACCCCGAAGAAATTCTTGTGGGCTGGGCAACACGCAAACTCGGCGTACCTGTTCGCTGGACCGAATCTCGTACCGAGAACATGTTGGCGATGGGTCATGGTCGTGCGCAACGTCAACGCACTCGCATGGGTGGTACACGCGATGGTCGCATTACTGCATACCGTCTTGATCTTTTGCAAGACGCGGGTGCATATGCACGTGCGGGCGCAGTGTTGCCGTACATGACTCGCATGATGGCTGGCGGCGTGTACGACATCGCCAATGTGCAGTTTGAATCAAACTCTGTTGTTACCAACACAACACCAACAGTTGCATATCGTGGCGCTGGTCGTCCTGAAGCAACTGCGGCAATCGAACGCACCATTGATGAATTCGCACGTGTCTGTGGCATTGACCCAGCTGAAGTGCGTCGTCGTAACTACATCGCCCCGTCAGACTTTCCGCTCACAACTCCAATGGGCGCGAAGTATGACTCTGGTGAATATGCAGCAGCACTTGAGCTTGCACTAAAGGCTGCTGGTTACGACCAACTTCTTGTTGAACAAAAGAAGCGTCGCGACAGCAAGGACCCTGTACAAATTGGTATCGGCATCGCATCGTATGTTGAGACAACTAACCCAATGGGTTCAGGCGATTACGGCTCGGTTGAAATCAAAGCTGATGGTGGCGCAATTGTGCGCACGGGCTCAAGCTCGCACGGTCAAGGTCATCACACTGCATGGGCCATGATCGTGTCGCAAACAACGGGTATCCCAATGGACAAGATTGAGTTCCGTTTCGGAGACACTGATGATGTTGATCGTGGTGGAGGAACTGGTGGTTCACGCTCACTGCAGGTTGGCGGAAGCGCCGCGAAGTTGGCTGCGGAATCAGTAATTGAAAAAGCAAAACAGCGCGCAGCTGATCTGTTGGAAGCAGCAGTGGAAGACATCATCATTGATACGGTTCGTGGAGCATTCCATGTCAAGGGTTCACCAACACCTGCGCGTACGTGGGCAGAACTCATGATTGAAATTGACGCACCACTGGAAGCTGAAGTGGACTACGTGCCTGAGGGTGCAACATTCCCATTCGGCACACATGTATGCGTAGTTGAAGTAGATGTGGAAACTGGTTCAGTAGTTGTTGCACGACATATTGCATGCGACGACGCCGGAACAATCATTAACCCGTTGCTGGTTGATGGCCAGGTACACGGGGGAATCGCACAGGGTGTTGCGCAGGCACTTCTTGAAGTCATTGCGTACGATCCTGATGGCAACCCCATCACATCGAACCTTGCTGATTATGGGTTTATCTCTGCTGCTGAATTGCCAAGTTTTGAACGCGTTCCGATGGAAACACCAACACCGCGCAACCCATTAGGTGCGAAGGGAATTGGTGAAGCCGGAACAATCGGGGCAACTCCTGCAGTTCATAACGCAGTTGTCAATGCTGTGAGCCACTTAGGTGTCACACATATTGATATGCCGTGCACATCGTTCAACGTGTGGACAGCAATTCAAGCAGTGCGCTAGTTACGCATCAATTGTGTTGTCGCTACCCGTGATATGCAGGCTGTCTTTTGCCAGCCATGCGCCAATTGCAATGAACAACAACATTGCGCCTGCGCACCACACGAACGTTGCTCGCCCAATTATTCCGTAGGCCGTGCCGGCCAAAACTGCCGCAACTCCGCCTGTCAGTGTTTGGAGACCACCGAATAAACCCTGAGCCGAGGCAAGACGTTCGCGTGGAGCTACCAATGCAACGGCCGCTGATCCGCCCGTCACTGTTAATCCGTCAACGACGCCATGAATGACTCCGATAGCAAGCATTGGGTACGGAGACCACAATGTTCCATACAACACAAGACATACAGCACCGATCGACAGTCCTGTCATGCTTGCTTTGAATGGTCCGAACTTCTGGGTGAGTCGACCACCGCGAGGCGCCAAAAAAATCATTGGGAATGCAAACAAACTGATGCCGACGTTTGCGACCCATGTGGGTGCCGTCATGTCGTCCATCATGACGGACCACACTGCGTCAAAGGTGCCGATCATTGCGAATAACGCAAGGCCCATCACAATTGCACCGGCAAGTGGACGAATACGCAGCATGTCAAATGCCAAACGCTGAGTTGGCGCATCTTCGATGTTTGCCTCTTGAAACTGCAAGTTGAATAATCCGAAACCAACAACAACCAAGAGGAACGCGACTAATAGAAATGGTGCAGCAATTCCCAGTGTGTCTGCAGTAAGAGCTGACACGATGGGGCCAGCCGTAAATCCAGCAACACTGGCGCTAACAATAAGGCCAAGGTTCTGTCCCATTCGCTCTGGGTCAGACAAAATAAGAATGCGTCGTAATGCAGGTTCGGAAATTCCAACTCCGAAACCCGCAAGTAATCGTCCGATTATCAGAGGAAGAAATGCTTGGCCAAAGGCCATAAACAAAGTTCCGACTATTTCAATTGCGATGCCGGTCATCACAAGTTTCTTTGCGTGACCCTTGTCTGCCAGCGGGGCGAACAGAATTTGTGACAGGAACCCAGTGATGAAACCGATACCGACAATGATGCCTAGTTGTGCTTCGGTGATTCCGTAATTATCTCGAAAATCATCGAGCACCGTAAACATGACGCCATAACCCATTCCGCCCAATGCCGTGGCGGCCTGAAGAAGGTACAGAGTTCTTTTGCGCATGGCGAACTAGTTCTGAAGAGACGTTTTTACGTGATCAATTAAAACTGGCCAGGTGTTGCGCAAGCCTGGATGAAGATCAAAGAGGCCCACTTCGTCAACGGGCACCCATCGCAAGTCGTCAGATTCTGCGTTCGCTTCGTATGCGCCTGCATCAGTTGTGGTGTGGGCAATCACAGTGTCGTAACGCCAGTTGCCGTGGTCGTCAGAAAAGACTGCCTTGAATTCAAGATGTTGGGGTTCAATTCCTGCTTCTTCATGTGCTTCACGCGCAGCAGCAGTTACGGAGTCTTCATGTGAATCAAGCGCGCCGCCAGGCAACGCCCAAGTGCCTCCACCATGGGTCCATGCGGCCCGCAATTGAAGAAGAACACAAGGAATCTCGAGGTCGGTACGCACTAGCAATAGTCCGGCTGCACCGTGGAGTCCCCAATGGCGGGATTGACACCTGGTGCACAGCACCCACCCGTCTCCATCTCTAAACGCCACGTATTGATGTTGCCACAAAACACCATGCTGAATCTCTATTGGTCTCTCGTGCTCTACGGTAGAGGCATGCGGGTTGAGCGTTTAACAGGAGTTCTAGGTGCCACGGTCCATGTGGACGATGTGAAAGTTCTCACCGATTCACAATTGGGGTCATTGCGGGAAGTGGCGTGTGAACATGAAGTGATCATCATCCCGAACCAATCGTTGACGGCTCTTGAGCAAGTGGATTTTTCTCATCGCCTCGGGCCTGCTGCTGAGTCACCGTTTATTGAACCAAGCCCTGACCATCCTGAAGTCATCAAAGTTCTGAAAGAAGCTAAAGACGGCAATGCATTCAACTTTGGTGGTGCATGGCATAGCGACTTCAGTTTTCAACCAGCGCCGCCATCATTCACAGTTCTCCATGCGCTTGATATTCCGCCATATGGGGGAGATACGTTGTGGTCTTCAATGACAGCTGCGTACAACGCGTTGTCTGATGCGTACAAGGAACAGTTTTCTCACCTTGCTGCTATTCATACTGCGCGCGATGCATACTCACCGAAGATGCAAGTGATTCATTCAGGGCTTTCCAGTATGAATATCGTGTGCGACGAAACCGCGAACGACACTGAGATTCATCCTCTGATCACGACTCATCCGGAGACCGAAAAGTTGGTGCTCTTTTACAACCGTGCGTATGTACGCGACATCACGGGAATTGCGGACGAGATTGAAAAGTTGCGGATTATGGATTGGCTGCATCTGCACACAACCGATGCGAAGTTCACCGTAAGACACAAGTGGAGCAACGGAGATTTGGCCATATGGGATAACCGGTCAACTCAGCATTATGCGCTGAACGATTACGCCGGGTTCCGCCGAGAATTGCACCGCACCACCATTGCAGGCACTCGTCCTCTGCAGTGAGTACGCCTTTCAATTGGCAATCAGCCACAGATGCTGATGTTGACCACCAGTATTCGCCATCGCGTCATGCCCTTCGCCCACTTGATGAATACCTTGCTGAATATCATGAACTCAGCTCGTCGCATGACGCTGCCGCTTTACGACAACCCCATCGCCCATTACTGATCTACATACATGGTGGGTACTGGCAGCGACTATCAGCAGCTGATTCTCTATTCAACGCAAACGACGCAAAGACAGAGGGCGTTTCGTTGCACGCTGTGGAATACACCTTGGCGCCTTTTGCCGCAATCCCCGACATCATTGAAGAATGCATCATTGACGTTGAGAAAACGATTAAAGAATTAGAACCAACCCAAGTAGTGCTTGCCGGGTGCAGTGCAGGTGCTCATCTTGCTGCCATGTGTGCTCGCGAATATGCAATTGCATCGCGCTTGTCTGGCGTGGTGCTGTTAAGCGGAATCTATGACTTGCGGCCATTGGTCGTTACCGACACAAATGATCCGCTTCATCTGACACCCGAATCGGCTGCTGCCGTCAGCCCACAATTACTTGCGCCCACCCACGGACTGTCACGAGCGCTGTGCGCCGTTGGGGAATCAGAATCTTCAGAGTTCATTCGCCAGAATGCTGAATATGCGAACCACTTGCAAATAAGTGGAACCACTGCAGAAACAAAGGTGGTCGCTAATCGTGATCATTTCAACCTGCCGTATGATTTGTTGCGTCGTGGCACATTGGTGGGAGACTGGACGCTCGCACAGTTACTGAAAGATAAATCGTGAATTTCACTGACGCAGAAGAACTAGCGCGCAATCGTGATGCACAAGACGTGTTGGCTCCACTACGGGCACAGTTTGATATTCCGTCAGACGTTAGATACTTCGACGGCAATTCGCTTGGCCCATTAACGCTGCGATCACGTGAATTGCTGCATCACACAATTGAAGTTGAATGGCGTGAACGCCTGATTCGTTCGTGGAATGAAGATTGGCTTGCGATGCCGCAGCGTGTTGGCAACATGATTGCTCCACTCATCGGTGCAGCACCAGACTCTGTGATTAGTTGTGACAACACCTCAATCAATTTGCACAAAGCATTGATGTCTGCAGTTGCGCTTCGTCCTGGTCGGACAGAAATAGTTATTGACATCAACAATTTCCCAACGGATATTTACATTGCTCAAAGCGTTGCCGACCAGCACGGATTGAAACTGGTCGCAGTACCTGCTGAAGAAATCATTGGTGCAATCTCTGAGCGCACTGCCGTCGTTACTGCCACTCATGTCGATTATCGAAGCGCGAAGATTCTTGATGCTCCGGCAATCACTGCAGCCTCACACCAGAACGGTGCGTTGATGGTGTGGGATCTCGCTCACACAGCAGGCGCCGTACCGTTCGATGCCTCTGCGCTGGATATCGACTTTGCAGTGGGCTGTGGCTACAAATATCTGAACGGCGGGCCAGGCGCTCCTGCCTTTATATATGTGGCACCACGGTTGCTCGCCGAATCTGGTCAGCCACTCCACGGCTGGTGGGCTCACGCAGTCCCATTCGACTTTGAACTCGGTTTCCGCCCAGCCCCAGGCATTTCCCGCTTTCTCACGGGTACCAGCACTGTTTTGAGCATGAAATCCCTAGAAGCCGCCCTAGAAATATTCTCGGGGGTCTCGATGGCTGATATTCGGACCAAAAGCATTGGGCTCACGGGGCTCTTTATTGACCTTTTTGACGAGCATCTAGCATCCCGAGGCTTCATTTTGGAGTCTCCTCGAGACGCTGAATCCCGTGGAAGCCATGTGGCACTTGGGTTTGCAGGCGGAAAGGCCCTGGTTGACCAGATGTCCGTCGAGGGCATAATCGCTGATTTTCGACCCCCGCATCTCATGAGATTCGGGTTCGCCCCCCTCTATAACTCTTATAGGGATGTTGTTGAACTGGTTGCACGGCTTTCGCACTCTTGACCTTTTGTAAAAGACGCCGATAGTTTGGTTGTACTACACAGTAAAAGTGGCTCCTGCCACCGATCTCCTAGGGGGAGAAAAAACCATGAAGAAATCCAACTTGCTACGTGCCGGTGCGGTTCTCGTCAGCCTCTCATTTGTAGGAGTCGCCTGTGGCGGTTCCGACGATGCGGCTTCCGACACCACTGCCGCTGCGCCTGCCGAAGTCACTTGTGACGCACCAGTTGCAAGCATCGCTTTGCAATTCCCAGAAACAGGCGATGCCGCAAACCTCGGAGCTCCAATGCTTCAGGGTGCTCAGCTCGCAGTTGATCAGTTCAACGCTGCAAACCCAGACGCTTGTGTCACTCTCAAAACTTTTGACACACAAGGTGACCCTGCAAAGGCACCAGCAGTTGCTCAGGCAGTTGTTAGTGATGCAACAATCCTTGGTCTTGTTGGCCCAGGATTCTCTGGTGAGTCAAAGGCTGCTCTTCCGTTGTACGACGAGGCAGGCCTCGCAACAATCACCGGATCAGCAACAAACGCAGAACTTCAGAATGCAGGATTCAAGGTGTTCCACCGCATCCTTGCAAACGACGCAGTTCAAGGTCCAGCAATTGCTAAGTACATCTCAGAGACATTGAAGCCAGCATCTGTTGGAATCGTCGATGACGCTTCTGACTACGGTAAGGGCCTTGCAGACGCAGTTAAAGCTGCTGCAGGCGCAACTGTAAAAGCAACTGATTCAATCGATCCAAAGGCCGCTGACTTCTCAGCTGCTGTATCGAAGATGAAAGATGCAAACCCAGAAGTCATCTTCTTTGGTGGTTACTACGGTGAAGCAGTAAAGCTTTCAACACAACTTCGTGACGCTGGTGTTACATCAACACTCGTGTTCGGTGACGGTGTTAAGGATCAGGCTGGTTATGCAGACGCTGCAGGCCCAGCTGCCGAAGGCGCACTCATTGCATGCCCATGTAAAGACGGTGACGAAGCATTCGTTGCTGCATGGACCGCAAAGTACAACGCAGTTCCTGGCACCTACGGTGCTGAGTACTACGACGCTGCAAACGTATTCCTCAACGTCATCAAGGGTGGCGCTAAGGACCGTGCAGCAGTACAGGCTGCAGTAAATGCATACGACGCTGCTGGTATCACCAAGCAAATCAAGTTCACTGAAAATGGCGAAGCTACTGAAGCAGCAACCATCTACATGTACAAGGTTGAAGGCGGAAAGATCACCTACGTCGCTGACATCAAGTGATCGTGGGTCGGTAGATCCGATCTAAGAACGTTGCCCGTGGCGGCTGGGAATTTGTTCCCAGCCGCCACTGCAATATCGTGGAACAAATCGAATATAGGAAATTATGAGCAATTGGCTGATTTACAGAACTTTCTGGGACCTCACTATCTCAGGCATTGTGCTGGGGCTCATCTACGCGCTTGTCGCACTCGGGTACACCATGGTGTACGGAGTTCTTCGTCTCATTAACTTCGCGCATTCCGAAATATTCATGGTGGGCACATTCGGTGTGCTCATTTCTCTTACAAACGTCTTCGGCATCTCATTATTTGAAGATGGCGATTATCCCTACCGCAGCGGGTTTGTCCTTGTTGCAATTCTTCTCTGCAGCACTATTGCTGCCATGGTTGTCTCTGGCGCCGGTGCAGTAGTACTTGAACGCACCGCGTATCGACCATTACGCGGAGCCGGCGACACATTTGGCGCAGTTGTGCTTGCCTTCCTCACTGGTCTAGTTGCTTCTTTTCTTTTCTCTGACCAAATAATGACGAACCTTGCAATCTCGGCAGTCGTTACTGGTCCAGTTGCCTATGGGTACGTGCGGATTTTCCGCCGTGGTCGTCAAGCACCTCGTCTCGCTTTTCTCATTTCTGCAATCGGTGCATCCATGGCATTGGCAGAAGCAGTTGCAACGTGGGGCCCCGATGCGCGATCGGTGTATACAACCCCTCGCGTTTTGGAAAAGAAAGTTCTCTTTAACTTCCTCGGAGCAGATATCCGTATTGACTACGTCATCGTTGCTGTTGGTGCAGTTCTCATGATGACGTCGTTGCTGTTATTCGTAAACCGCACACGTCTAGGTCGCGGTATTCGTGCTGTTGCACAAGATGCAGAAACAGCACGCATTCTCGGCGTCAATGTCAACTCAGTCATCTTGGTTACATTCCTTCTTGGTGGGGCAATGGCCGGAGGTGCAGCAATGATGTTCACCTTGGTCTACGACCAGACTCGATTCAACATCGGTTTCCTCTTGGGCGTTAAAAGCTTTACCGCCGCTGTTCTGGGCGGAATCGGAAACATTAAGGGTGCATTACTGGGCGGCATTGTCCTTGGCCTTGCTGAGAACTACGGATCTTCAATCTTTGGTGGTCAGTGGAAAGACGTCATAGCGTTTGTTGTGTTGTTGACCGTCTTGATGTTCCGCCCAACAGGAATTCTTGGTGAATCACTTGGTAAGGCCCGCGTATGAGCCTTACTGACGCTTTCCGCCAACGCACCGCACCACAGTTACAACTTGGTAATCGTTTTCGCGCACTACCGTGGCCAGCAAAGTGGTCGTTGTCCGCGTTACTAATCGCTGCGCTGTACCTCACGCCGTATTGGCCAGATGTTCCTGTACTTGGTTGGATCATCAATACACCTGGTACAAGTTTTGAAAACGTTCTCACCGACCAAATCATGATGTTCATCTTGGTTGCACTCGGACTGAATGTTGTTGTGGGCTTTGCCGGCTTGCTCGACCTCGGGTATGTCGGCTTTTATGCAGTGGGTGCATACACAACCGCAGTAGTCACATCAGGTCAATTCACACTGCCGTGGATTGCTGCATTGCCTTTGTCAGTAATCATGGCCATGATCGCAGGCGTCATCTTGGGCACGCCCACATTGCGATTACGCGGTGACTACTTAGCTATCGTCACACTCGGTTTTGGTGAAATCATTCGCATCACCGCCAACAACTCTGACTGGCTTGGTGGTCCTCGAGGAATTAGCAAGATTGCACGCCCTCCAAGTTTTGGCCCGCTTCAATTCGGTGTTCTTAACGCCAAGCCTTATTGGTATCTGGGGTTCACGGTCATCCTGATTGTGATTTTTGTTCTGACGCGTCTTGAGAACAGTCGTGTTGGTCGTGCATGGGCAGCAGTTCGTGAAGACGAAGATGCAGCCGAACTCATGGGTGTCGACACCTTTAAGTTCAAGTTGTGGGCATTTGCAATTGGCGCAGCAATCGGTGGCATTGCCGGCTCGCTATATGCATCCAAAGTTGGTTTCATTAACCCAGACAACTTCCAGTTGCAATTGTCAATTCTTTTCTTAGCCGCGGTTGTACTTGGTGGTACGGGCAGCATGTATGGCGTCATCATGGGCGGTTTCTTAGTGGCCTGGATTCCTGAACGTTTCCGCGGTTTCGCAACACGTCGTTACTTTGTATTCGGAGTTGTGCTCGTGCTGGTGATGGTTTTCCGTCCGCAAGGAATCATTCCTCGTCGTGGTGCAGCCGCTGGAATTGCCAAGAAGGGAGAACAAGATGTCTGACGTACTTCTCAGTGTTGATCAAGTAACCATGCAGTTTGGTGGCGTTACCGCACTTGACAATGTTTCTCTTCATATCAACAAGGGCGAGATCCTTGGTCTCATCGGCCCGAATGGTGCCGGAAAGACCACGTGCTTCAACGTAATCACAGGTGTGTATGCACCAACTAGTGGCACCGTTACATTTGATGACAAGTCATTACTTGGTCTGAAGCGTTTCCAAATCACGAAGCGTGGAATCGCGCGCACCTTCCAGAACATTCGACTCTTTCCTGATATGTCAGCGGTTGAAAACGTGATGGTGGGTGTTGATGCTCACAGTAAGACCAGTGTGGTCGGTGCAATCCTCGGTATTCCTAGAAGCCGTCGTGAAGAATCTGAAAGCCGCGAACGTGCTCATGAACTCTTGAAGTTCATCGGTATTGATGCATACGCAGAAGTGGCTGCTCGAAATTTGCCATACGGCCATCAGCGTCGTCTTGAAATTGCCCGCGCACTCGGAACTAATCCGAAGCTTCTCTGCCTTGACGAACCTGCAGCTGGTTTTAACCCTGCAGAAAAGCAAGAACTGAACGAACTCATTCTGAATATTCGTAATCAGGGTTACACAGTGTTACTCATCGAACACGACATGAACGTTGTTATGAAAATTAGTGACCGCATTGCTGTTCTTGACTTTGGTCGAAAGATTGCCGAAGGGTTGCCGCATGAAGTACGTGACAACCCAGATGTAATCGCTGCTTATCTAGGAGTACCAGACGATGCTGCTTGAGGTACAAGATCTCCATGTGTTCTACGGCAAGATTGAAGCCATTAAGGGCATCTCCTTCAATGTGAATGAAGGCGAAATTGTTTCGCTCATTGGTGCAAACGGTGCCGGTAAGACCACAACATTGCGCACCATCTCAGGTGTTCGTCCTGTTGCACAGGGTCGCGTGCTGTTCGAAGGAACCGACATCACCAACATGGCTTCACATGATCGTGTGAAGTTAGGTATTTGCCAAGCTCCTGAAGGTCGCGGAATTTTCCCTGGTATGACAGTGCGTGAGAACTTGGAAATGGGCACGTACGTTCGTGGCTACAAGAGCGACACTAAGGCTGCAGACCTAGAGCATGTGGTCCATTTGTTTCCGCGTCTTGGTGAGCGTATGACTCAGCTGGGCGGCACATTGTCCGGCGGTGAACAGCAGATGCTTGCAATTGGTCGTGCACTCATGAGCCGTCCTCGCCTCATGTTGCTTGATGAACCTTCAATGGGTCTTGCACCAATGCTTATCGCACAAATCTTTACCATTGTGAAGCAAATCAACTCCGAAGGTATTTCTGTGTTGATGGTGGAACAGAATGCAACCCAAGCCCTACGTACCGCACATCGTGGATACGTATTGGAAACTGGTTATGTGGTTAAGACCGGTACAGGTAATGACCTGCTGGTAGACCCGGCAGTTCGCGCCGCATACCTCGGCGGCTAATTCACATCTCGTTCTAGACGAG
>Ga0208227_1000080_pt1 | contig 23455 bp, 26 predicted proteins | sample LakMenEpi13Jun11_FD_150692 | JGI IMG/M metagenome (GOLD analysis project Ga0208227, IMG submission 150692) | Freshwater microbial communities from Lake Mendota, WI - 13JUN2011 deep hole epilimnion (SPAdes) | ecosystem: Environmental > Aquatic > Freshwater > Lake > Epilimnion/Euphotic zone ...
AGATGGGGAGCGCGGTCCACGACGTCGCAATCGCGAGAACGCAGCAAAGGCTGTGTGTGCAAGCTGTCCTGTAATTCAACAGTGCCGTGCTCACGCTTTAGCTGTTCAGGAGCCATACGGAATTTGGGGCGGTCTCTCTGAAGATGATCGCTTGGCAATTATCGGAAATGAAAAACCATCTGAGGTTTATCACGCATCATAAAGATTTAAATTACTAGGGTAAATAAAAAACCCCTTCGCGTGACGCGAAGGGGTTTTTTACTTTTAATTAGTGTGAGTGTCCACCCGGACCATGTGAGTGTCCGTGACCACCAGCATCTGGTGCCTCATCTGCTGGACGTTCGTATACAACAGCTTCTGTCGTAATAAACATCGCAGCAATTGATGCAGCATTTGCAAGTGCCGAACGAGTTACTTTCACTGGATCGATAACGCCATCTTTTGCAAGATCGCCGTAGACATCTGTTGCTGCGTTAAATCCTTCGTGCGCTTTCATTGCGCGAACCTTTGCAACTACTACGTAGCCTTCAAGGCCAGCATTTTCTGCAATCCAACGAAGTGGTTCATCGCAAGCTTTACGCACGAGACGTACGCCAACTGCTTTATCGCCAGTGAATCCAAGATCGCCTTCAAGTGCATCAGCTGCATGTACTAGAGCAGCACCGCCACCGATAACGATTCCTTCTTCAACTGCTGCACGGGTAGCTGAAATAGCATCTTCAAGTCGGTGCTTCTTCTCCTTGAGTTCTACTTCGGTATGTGCACCAACTTTGATTACGCACACTCCGCCAGCAAGTTTTGCAACTCGCTCTTGTAGCTTGCCGCGATCCCATTCAGAATCCGTTGTTGCAAGTTCGTTACGAATCTCTTGTACACGAGCCGCAACGAGTTTCTTATCTCCAGCGCCATCCACGATTGTGGTTGCATCTTTTGAAATAACTATGCGGCGAGCTTTACCGAGTGAATCAATTCCGATTTGATCGAGCTTCATTCCAACTTCAGCAGAGATAACTGTTCCGCCTGTAAGAATTGCAATGTCTTCGAGCATCGCTTTACGGCGATCTCCAAAGCCAGGTGCTTTTACTGCTGCTGAAGCGAATACGCCACGCATACGGTTTACGACGAGTGTAGAAAGTGCTTCACCTTCTACATCTTCGGCGATGATCAATAGTGGCTTTGATGCTTGTGCAATCTTTTCAAGGATTGGAAGCAAGTCAGCGAGCGCTGAAATCTTGTTTCCAACGATTAGGACGTATGCATCTTCAAGAACAGCTTCCATGCGATCTTGATCTGTAACAAAGTATGGAGATATGTAGCCCTTATCGAATTGCATACCTTCTGTGAATTCGAGTTCGAGTGCAGTTGTTGATGCTTCTTCAACTGTAATCACGCCATCTTTACCGACCTTGTCCATTGCTTCTGCGATGAGATCTCCGATGATGCGATCTTGCGCTGAAATAGTTGCAACGTCAGCGATTTGCGCCTTGTCATTTACAACAGTTGCATTTGCACGAAGGCGTTCAGAAATTGCAATTACTGCAGCTTCAATTCCAAGTTTGAGATCCATTGGTTGTGCGCCAGCTGCAAGGTTGCGAAGTCCTTCTTTAACCATTGCCTGAGCAAGAACTGTTGCAGTTGTTGTTCCATCACCAGCAACATCGTTGGTCTTTGTAGCAACTTCTTTAACTAGCTGTGCTCCCATGTTTTCCACTGGGTCAGAGAGTTCAATCTCTTTAGCAATCGTCACACCATCATTTGTAATTGTTGGTGCGCCGTAGGACTTAGAGATAACTACGTTGCGACCCTTAGGTCCAAGAGTTACCTTGACGGTGTCAGCAAGAATGTTGACGCCACGTTCCATCGCACGACGAGCGTGCTCGTCGAAATCTAGAATCTTTCCCATTTACTTCTCGATAACAGCGAGAATGTCACGTGCAGATAGAACTAAGTACTCTTCATTGTTGTACTTAACTTCTGTTCCGCCGTACTTGCTATAAAGAACAACGTCGCCAACTTTGACATCCATAGGAACGCGAACACCATCATCAAAGCGACCTGGTCCGACAGCAACGACTGTGCCTTCTTGTGGCTTCTCTTTTGCTGTATCTGGAATTACAAGACCTGATGCAGTCGTTGTCTCTGCCTCATTGGCTTTAACGACAATACGATCTTCAAGCGGCTTAATGGCTACAGCCATGGGTATTACTCCTTCATATTTCGATGTTTGGGTCCAGAGCCGCGAATTAGCAGACTCGACCCTTGAGTGCTAATGCCAAGAGTAGGGTGGCTATTCTCGGCAGGCAAATTAAGGCGTTAAACGCTTACAGATGTAACAGCAAGGCTAGAAGTAGCACTGAAATCAATGGCTGAAGGTGCTCGTCCGGCGCTGCTCATCAGGGATCCAAGGGCTGCAACCATCGCCCCGTTATCGGTACACAAAATCGGCGATGGGATTCGAAGGCGAATTCCGGCATCAGCACACCGCTGCTCGGCTAGTTGGCGCAACCGTGAATTAGCTGCAACTCCCCCGGCAATTACCAATGATTCGATGCCTGTTGTTTTGCATGCCGCTAATGACTTTTGTAAAAGCACATCAACGATTGCTTCTTGAAAAGATGCTGCAACATCTGCGCGTTTGTATTGCGGGGTTGACTCTAAATATCTGGCAACTGCTGTCTTCAGGCCTGAGAATGAAAAATCATATGGACGAGTACGCCAATCTTCTGCCTGAGTTAATCCGCGTGGGAAATTAATTGCGTTGTTGTTACCATTTTTTGCTTCGTTATCAACGGCTGGTCCGCCAGGAAAACCTAATCCCATGACGCGTGCAATCTTGTCAAAAGCTTCACCTGCTGCATCATCCATTGTTGATCCTAAAGATGTTACCGATGAAGTGATGTCATCGATTTGAAGGATTGAAGAGTGCCCACCGCTTACAAGCAATGCCACTGTTGGATCAATTGATTCGGAGTGAGTTAAGTAATCAACACTTATGTGCGCAGCTAAATGATTGACACCATAGATTGGTTTATCAAGCGCAAGTGCAAGAGCTGTAGCTGTTGATGTTCCAACCAAGAGAGCACCAACTAATCCTGGACCTGCAGTAACGGCTATTGCATCAATATCTTTCAGTGAGACTTTGGCACTTGCAACTGCGCGATCGAGCGCAGGAATCATTGCCTCTAGGTGTGCTCTGCTCGCAATTTCTGGAACCACACCGCCAAAGCGTGCATGCTCTTGAACACTTGATGCAATTTCATTTGCCAATAATGTGCGCCCCTGCACAATACCGATAGCAGTTTCATCACACGAGGTTTCGATTCCTAAAACTAACGGTTCGCTCATGGCAACTCTTTTCTCATGACATGAGCATCTAATCCCGGACCGTAGTAATTTTTGCGGGTGTTAATAATTGAATAACCCAGAGATTCATACAATGCAATTGCTGAAGAGTTGTTAACTCCAACTTCAAGCATCATCGACGGTGCCACTCGCATCTGCGACCACTTTTCGAGTGATTCCATAAAGTGCCGTGCAATCCCTTGCCTGCGTGCTTCGGGCAATACGGCAACTGTTAAAACATCAGCATCGACTCCGGATGAAACAACCATGACACCTGCATAACCAACTATCTGTTTATCTGAATCAAGGGCTACAAGAAAATAACGAGTCTTAGGTATTCCGGAGAACTCTTCCTTGAATTGCCCCATCGACCAAGGTGAATCAGAAAATAGAGTGCGCTCCATTGAAACTAGAACTGGCAGATCTAATGGCATCGCTTCACGATATGAAATTTGCATCATCGCTCCGAAGTTGGAACTGCATCGGGACGACGTAGATACATTGGTTGTTCTACTAGTGGAAGTTCAGCAAAAACTGAAACATCAGGATATGTAGCAACATCTGCTAAACCGTACTTATGCGCACCTTCACCGACAAAGAGTTTTCCTTCGACTTCTGCCGGAAGATTTACATGCGGGCCATCAACTCGTCTGCCATCTTTATACGAGGCCCAATAAATTTCTTTGCGTCTAGCATCTGTTGCGGCAACATATTCAGGTGCCGTACATACGATTGCATCGAGTGAACACACACCACGCAATTCAATTTTTCTAGCCCAAGCAAAAGCTTGTGCAAACGAAATACCGGCACGCAATCCTGTATATGGCCCTGGCCCCATCCCAACAATTACTTCGGAAATGTTATTTTCCTGCGCAAGCGCTTTCTGCACTAAACGTGGAACCGCTTCTGCGTGAGCAATTGCTCCATCTTCATATTCAGACCAGATAACTTTGTTATGTGAAATCAATCCAACAGAAGTTCGTGAAGTTGAAGTATCAATTACCAGTTGCGCACTCATACGGAAAAACCTGACCAGCGTTCGCCCACGCAGTTAAATGAAACCTTGCGGATTTCATCGCTTCGATCAATAGTGATTTCTAGACGTTGATCTGAGAGGCGAGCTGACTCTGCCCCGCCCCATTCAATAACTGTGACCGAATTTTCGCGATCCGAATCTAAATCCAGATCATCAAGAAACAGGGCGGCTTTACCTGAATCCAATAACCGATATACATCAACGTGAATTAAAGGCAGAGAGCCTGGATAGTTTTTTGAAATAACAAAGGTTGGCGATGTAACGCCTTCAACTCCTAAAGACTGTGCAATGCCTTGAACTAAAACTGTTTTACCGGCCCCCAGATCGCCGTTGAGCAAGATCAAATCTCCAGCAATTAATTGTGTGCCAATTTTCGCGCCTAAATTGTGCATTTCTTCTGCACTGGAGATTTCCTTCATAATGAATACAGATTAGTAGATGAAAAGAAGAACGGGGGCCTGGTTACCCAGACCCCCGTTAACTACTTCTAGTAGTTCAGAATTTACTTCTGATCTGCCTTAAGAAGTGGCATTGAGAATTGACGATCAAAGAGAAGACCGTCCACCTTTGCTACTGCCTTTTCAACAGCAGCATCTGATGGAACAGAACCTGTCTTTGCAGCAGTTGCAGCTAATTTCGCTACAGCCATTGTTTGATCGTATGAGAACTGGCAGTGACCAGTTCCGCTTGGCCATGCGGTGCTGCTTGTATCAGGTGAACCAGTTGGCAAGAACTTGGTCCACTTGTCAGCAGTTACAACCCAGAGTGGCAAGAACTTCTTTGTGTTCTTGAGGTTCTTATTTACTAACCACTGTGAATTACCTGCAGGTGTGATCATGTCAGCTGTACCAGTCATTGTGATTGTTGGTACTAACGCCTTGCCCTTGTGAGAAATTTGAGCCTTGAGACCGTTAAGTCCTTGATCACTTGCTGCAATGCGCTTTCCATATGGAGAGCTCAAAATTGCAAGCATTCCGTTGGTTGCATCGTTACCACTGAGTGCGACGTTAAAGCTTGCGCGCTCATCAGCAATTCGCTTTGCGTAATCTGTTGCAGTGTTGTCATAGAACGCTCCGCCTACGCGACGCTCTAGGTCAAGAGTTGCAAAGATTCCAAGTCCAGCTGCGTATCCAGCATTCTGAGCGATTGCAATTGCTGGTGCAAGTGCAAGCGCGAATCCTGTTTCAGTGCCTGGGAAAGATGAACCATCAATGTGTTGGCTCTGAGTTGGAACTCCAGCCATCAAACCAACAAGTGTCAACGCACTACGGGCAGGAATTGCCTTAATAGTTGCTGGCATTGGTGATGTTGCTGGCCATGTCTTTGAGATATCAGTTTCTGTAAGTGTTCCACTGATGTGACGAAGCACAGCAGCAACTTTTCCTAGATTCTGCGCCGCTTGTCCAACACCAGCTGGGCCATCGGCATAACCGCTGACTGTGATGCTTGGATCAAAGAATGTCTTGAGACCCCATAGGAGATCTCCGGCGTAAGTGAGTTCGGAACTTACATTTCCAGCAGCAGTACAAATTGGTGCTGCTGATTTGATTAGCTTAGGAAAACGCTCTGCAAGTGCTTGAGTAATAAAGCCACCCATTGATGCACCCCATGCGATAACACCCTTTGTGTCAGGAATTTCTGACTTAAGGATTCCGATGAGTTCAACGTTTGTCTTTACAGCAGAGCCGACTGTCCAGCCCTGAGTTGCAAAGCTTGAACCAGCTACTGCATAACCTGCTGCTAGAAGTGATTCAATCACTTCTGGTGCGGGTCCAACTTCAGCGCTCATATCGACGATGTAAGGAGTTGCACCCACAACACCGGCAGGAAGGTTTACTGCATAACGGTATCCGTGTGACCAGAGGTACACAGTTCCATTGAAGTTTTCAGTGTTTGTGCGATATTCGTAATTCGCACCATCTGAAGTTTTGCCTGAGCAGACTTCAACAATCAGACTTCCAGATTGTTTTGCTTCACATGATGACGAAGCGTGTGCAGCAGGTGCAATTGCAACTACTGACATTGTTACGAGGGATGCTGCTACAGCAATTGCTGCGAAGCGTGATTTCTTCATAGTTATGTTCCTCATGAGTTTGTTGGCAATCCGTTAGTAGGAAGTGGTGCACGTGAAATCGTTGCAGAGACAACTGGTCCAGATGCTGAATCAGTTGTGTAAAGAACTCTCTTGCCATCGATTGGTTGTAGTGAACCTGTTGCTGTGTACTTACCAATCCAGTAGCCGGAGTAACCGACACGTGATTTAGCTGAGTACTTAAGCGGTGTGAATCCAGCGCTTGCAAACTTTGAACCCTTACTTTCGATCGCTGTAATTAGGCCAGCGCGTGTTGGGTTCTTGCCTGCTGCACGGAGTGCTTGAACTGTCAGCATTGCTGTGTTCATGCCCTGGAGTACTGTGAGATCAAATGTTGATCCTGGTACGTACTTCGCGTAGATGCTCTTGAAGAATGTTACGTATTCATCAGTTGCATCTGCTGGGTCTGGCGCAAAACTTGTTCCAATTGCACCATTGAGAATTGCTAGTGGAACTCCACCAGCGCGAAGAGTATTTGAATCTCCTCCAACTGAACCGAGCATCCAGCCAACTGTTGGACGGTACTGCAGACCTGCTGCTGCACCGAGAACTGCGGCCGATGTTGTGGTTGTTGCAAAGATGATTGCGATATCAACATTTGCTGGCTTTAGCTTTCCTGTAATCCAGCCCTGTGCAGCTGCCAATGTGTCAGCGCCTGCTGGGAACTTGATTGTTACTTCTGGCTTAAGGCCTGCAGTTGTGAAACCTGCAATTGCATCTACACCGAAGTCATCATCTTGAACAATAAGTGCAACTTTCTTGCCCTTGTAATTATCGTCGATGTACTTCGCCATGATCTTTGCTTCCATTACGTATGAAGGAAGCACTGCAAATGTGGTCTTGTACTTAGCTTTGTTTGCGAATCCGCTAAATCCTGTGTTCACAAACAAATCTGGAACGCCACGACCGCTGAGGTTGGCTGAACGAAGTGCTGCAAGGTGATTTGCAGTACCAAGTGCTCCAACGATCGCGAAAACTTTATCCTTCATGATCAGATCGTTTGTTGCCTTAACTGCAAGAGTTGGAACGTAAGCATCATCTTTTGAAATCAGATTGATCTTACGGCCGTAAACTCCACCATTGTCATTGACATGTGAGAAGTACGCTTTCATCGCGCCAGGAATCTTGTCGTAAACAGCTGCAACTCTTCCTGAGAGTGGCGATGTAATACCAAGTTTAATTTCGGTGCTTGTGATTCCTGGTTGGCTCGCAGCTTGTGCTGGCATTGTTGATAACGCCATTGCTCCTGCTGCAATCACCGCAGAAGCAAATAGTGCTCGCTTCTTAGGAGTGTTTCTGATCATGTAAGTCCTTCCATTGAGGATGCTGAGGGTTTATTTAGCCAGAGTGTGCTTTGCGCTTGTGACGCAGATGATGCAACTTCTCTCCCGGTCCATTCGGAGTGAATAGAACCGCAAGAATAAGTAGTGCACTCACCAACAAACCTGGCAAGGTCGAGGTAATTTTCAATGAGTCACCAAAACGGCTCGCAACCGAATCGGCGATCTCAGGGATAACTACCAAGATCACTGCCCCTAGCATCACACCTTTTAGGTCATAAATGCCAGAGACAACGGCGCCTGTCACCAGGGCAAATGATAGGGAAAGGGGGAAAGCAGAGGGCGAAACGGTGCTTATGGTCAAAACAAGCAGGGCTCCGGCCAGTCCAGCCAGCCCCGAGCTCAAAGAGAAGGCCAAGACCTTCTGGCGGCCAGTTTGAACTCCGCAGAGCTGGGCGGCGACATCGTTGCTGCGCAGAGCGCGCCATGTGCGGCCATATTTAGAGTGCAAAATATTTGCAAGCCAAAACATTGTTATTAATGCAGCGAGTGTTGTGATCCAGAAGAACCATTTGTACTGAGAAAAACTCTCTCCCAAACTTGCAGGTGGCAAACCTGGATCTAAATAAATTCCTTGTTCGCCACCCAAAATTGAAAATTGATTTGCAAGTGATGGCAATCCAACTGCTAGCGCAAGTGTTGTTCCAGCAAGATAAGGACCCGATAAACGCGCTGCCGCAAAACCAAGTATGCCGCCGAAGATTCCTGTAACGAGTGCTGCCATAACAAATGCAAACCACAAAGGTAATGAAGCATTAGTTGCACAGAGCGCGGCAACATATCCGCCAAATGCCATTAATGCTCCATGTCCAAGTGAAATTTGTCCTGAGTATCCAGTGAGCAAAATTATTGAACCGATAGCAATCACATAAACCGCAATTGATGCACCTTGATACACGCGTAATTCGTCAACACGATCACCGATTAATAAGAGCACCCAACCGAGTGCAATGAATAGGAGTAAACGTTTACGCACGGCGACTCCTCTTTCCAGAAACGATTCCTGACGGACGCACGAGCAAAATAATGATCAGGAAAACAAACGCTGTTGGAAACGTCAGAGAAGTACTGACGTAATTTGAAACAAATGTGACGCCAAGTCCTAAGACCACTCCACCAACAACGGCGCCGACCATGCTTTCTAACCCACCAATGACAGCTGCTGCAAATCCAAAGACAAGAAGAATATCTAGAGAGTTTGGAGATAAATAAGATGTTGGTGTTGCCAAGATTCCTGCAATAGCACCCGCTGCTCCCGCAATTGCCCAACCAAGTGTTCTAATCTCATTTACTCGCACTCCTGAGAGGCGGGCAATTTCGGGTGAGTACGCAGATGCACGTAAAGACAAACCAAGATTGGTTTTTTGGAATAATAGTGAAAGCACAATCAAAACGATTGCAACTATGACAATAACAAGGGCGTTATATGGCGCAAATGGCAACACTTCAGAACCGAGGCTGTAACCATCTAGAGATACTGGCGCAGCGATTGGCTTGAGTTCTACTCCCCAGATAAATCCAACGACTGCACGTAAAACTCCGAGCAAGCCAAGGGTTGCAACAACCGGGGCGATTGCAACAATCGGACCTGATGCAACTCTCTTAAAGAGAGGACGCATGAAGTAACGATCAACGATTGCACCTAGCAATGCTCCAGCAAGAATTGCGACAATGAAAGCTAGCCAGAATGAACCTGTGCGATTTACTACTTCGTATGCAATGTAAGTTGAAACAATTGCTTGACCAGCTTGCGCAAAGTTAACAACACGTGTGGATCGCCATACCAATACGAGAGAAATAGACATCAAGCTGTAGATCGCACCGAGTGATAACCCAATGAGCAAAGAGCTAATAAATTTATACATAATTAATACCCCAAATAAGCCGCGCGCACGGCTGGGTCATTGAGTAGAGATTGAGCGCTTCCTTGAACAACAACTTTTCCTAAATTCAGTGCAATTCCAGTATCGGCAATCTCTAGCGCACCTAATGCATTCTGTTCAACTAATACAACTGTAAGCGCCATCTGATCACGTAATGATTTAATCGTCTGGAAAATTTGCTCGACGACTAGTGGTGCTAATCCAAGGGATGGTTCATCAAGTAACAAAAGTTGCGGCTTTGACATCAGTGCTCGGCCAATTGCCAACATCTGTCGCTCACCACCAGAAAGTGTGTCTGCGCGTTGCTTGATACGTTCACCAAGAATTGGGAAGAGTTCGATGACATCTAGTTGCGTAGATTTCATCTCTTTTTTATCTTTGCGCCAAATAGCACCGAGATGAAGGTTCTCTTCAACACTTAATTCTGCGATTACAGATTTGCCTTCACCAACGTGGGCAATGCCGTGACGAACATTAAATTCAGGTTTAACAGAGAATAAATCGTGTTGATTCCACTGTGCACTTCCGTGAGATGCGCTCTTTAGCCCTGAAAGAGTGCGCAGTAACGTAGTTTTACCTGCGCCATTTGAACCGATAACGGCTGCAATTTTTCCACTTTCAACTGTAAATGAGACACCTGAGATTGCTCGGATTGCACCGTGATCTACGCTGAGATTGGTTACAACAAGACTCATGAGTTCACCTTCGATGCACCCAAATAAGCAGCAATAACTGCTGGATCTCGTCTAACAACATCTGCTGTGCCACTTGAAATTACTTGACCGAAGTTAAGTACATAGAGACGATCGCAGACAGACATCACAACATCCATGTGGTGTTCAACGATTAAGACTGACATCTGCGCAGTGAGATTTCTGATCAGCGAATTCATCCACTCAATGTCTTGCTGGCCAAGTCCGCCGGCTGGTTCGTCGAGCATTAGAATTTTTGGTTCGCTGACAAGTGCACGTGCAATCGCAACGCGCTTTGTATCAGGGTATGAAAGTGTGTCAGCTCGTCGATCAGCAATTCCAGTTGCATAAACCCGCTCGAGTGCGGTTTGGGCACGTTCGCGTAAGACTTTTTCATCTTTACTGGTGCGACCTAATGCTGCAGAGATTAATCCAGAATTACTAAATTTTTGAGCGCCGATCATGACATTTTCTAAGACAGTGAGTTCACCAAACAAGCCAACACCTTGAAGAGTTCTGGCAATTCCAAGTTCTGTTAAGTGATCAGTTTGTGGCCATGAATGTTTGTGGCCATCTAAAAATAATTCACCAGAATCAGGTTTAACAAGTCCACAAATTGCGTTAAATGCCGTTGTCTTTCCCGCGCCATTTGGTCCAATGAGTCCAACTACTTCTCCAGGCTTTACTTCCAAAGCAACATCGCTGAGCGCGCGCAAGCCACCAAATGAAACGGTGAGACCGCTAATCGCCAGGAGTGAGTTATCAGTAGACATGAGGTTCGTAGATTCTAGGCACACGTGGGCCGATTCGCGTAACTATCTCGTAATTTATGCTCGAACTTGCGCGCCCCCAATCATCTGCGGTGTATTCGCCATGCGAACCATCGCCAAAAACAATTACCCAATCCCCCGACTGTGCCTTGCTGTTCGAACCCAAATCCACAACGAATTGATCCATAGAAACACGACCGATGATGGGCGCTTTCTTTCCATTAATAAAGACACCTGCACCTTGGGCGATACGAGGTATTCCATCGGCATATCCCATTGCAACAACGCCTAAAGTTGTGTCAGTTGATGTGAATGCACTCGCGCCATATCCAACAGGTGAACCTTTGGAAACTTCTTTGACTAAATGTAATTTGGCTCTGAGTTGGCCTACTGGACGCAAACCTAAATCTTTACTTGTACCCATGTGTGTTACATCTGGAGTCAATCCATACATGGCGATGCCAACTCGTACCATCGTGAAATATGAATCCTTATCTCTAAAAGTAGCTGCAGAATTTGCTAAGTGTTTAATTGGTGGTTTGACTCCAACATTTTCAAGCTCTTGAACCATCACTTTAAATCTTTGAAGTTGATCAAGGTTTTGCTTTTCACCAGGTTCATCTGCCCGAGCAAAATGCGAGAAGATTCCAACCACTTCAACGTTGGCAAAATCTTCTTTCAACAACTCATTCCACTCATTTAGAAATCCACCGCGACTCATTCCCGTATCGATTTCTAAATGAACACGAGCCTGCTTGCCAAACTTTGCAGCGGCTGCACTAATTTCATGCAGCCCCTTAATACTTGAAACACCTAAGTCAATATTGCGAGAAATTGCTTGCTCAAAATCAGACCCAGGTGAAACTAACCACGCCAGAATCGGCGCATCAACTCCGTTTTCTCGAAGTGTGATTGCTTCTTCAAGTAGTGCGACACCTAGCCACGATGCACCAGCTTTGAGTGCAGCGCTAGCGACTCGAATTAATCCGTGTCCATATGCATCAGCTTTTACAACAGCCAAGATCTCAACCGCACACTCTTTTTTAATTTTTGAAACATTGCTAGACAATGAACTTAAATCAATGAGGAACTCAGCGCGATCGCTCATGCTTTTTCCTCAATGACAACGATGGCCGAAGCGATGCCGCCATCATGCGATAAAGAAAGGTGAACTCGAGATCCGCTAATAAGTTTCGCAATTTCTCCACGGAATAAGAACTCTGGCTTTCCATTCTCGAGATTAATAACTTCTGCTTCGTGCCATTGCAATCCATGGTCTGCACTGAGTGCTTTTGCTAAAGCTTCTTTTGCCGCAAAGCGTGCAGCCAGTGATTGTAAATTCTTGGTTCGCTCTGATTCAGTGAAGAGTTTTTCACTCAATCCCGGAGTTCTTTCAAGGGCTTCTTTAAATCGATCAATGTTTACAACATCGATTCCTACGCCCTCAATCATCTGGCAATAGTAATAAGAACTATGAGAGTTGGCTATTAGATGGAACAAATCGATCTACTGCGATGACCATAACGAGTAAGGCTGCACCAATGAATAAACCACCCACTAAATCTGATAACCAGTGCGTGTTTCTAAAGAGGGATACAACACAAACGCTCAGCGAAATAAGGGCAACACCAGTACTTGCCAGTCGACCTCTGTAACGATCCACATGTGCATATCTGTAGATTAAATAAGCTAGAACTCCCCATGAAAGAAGCGCATTCGATGCGTGACCGCTGGGGTATGAAAGACCTCCTGCATAGATTAAATCTACGTTGAGTTGTGGTTTGGTTCTACCGATTAATAACTTCGCAAGACCAACGGTTAGGTTAAGTGCAATAAGCGACAAAATCGCCAAGTTAAGTGGTCGCCAGGTTTTAAATCTTCTTGCAATATACATAGCGGCAATCATTAATGCGGTGGCTGTAAGTCCACGCAAACCTAAATCATCGATTCGCATTAAGAGGAAATCTATCCATGATGGGAAATCAGTTCTGCCAGCATTGGCTATTTTTGCGTCTAGCGCAATGAGTTGACCATTAGTAATAACCTGCTGTGTAACAACGATGAATCCTAAGAAAAATAGAGATGACCACTTAACTGCACGAACCATCTGTTTTCTGCGAAGTGAGGGCACTTATTCCACCGTTACAGATTTAGCCAAATTTCGAGGCTGATCTACATCACTTCCGCGAGCGACCGCAATTTCATAAGCAAAAACTTGCAGCGGAACAGTTGCAAGAATTGGCTGAAAGAGTGGCTGTGTAACGGGAACTCGAATTACATATTCGGCGCCAACAACTTCTGCGCCTTCTTCTGCAATTACGATTACACGAGCACCACGTGCTTTAACTTCTTGGATATTGCTAGCCATTTTTTCATCTAAACCATGTTCGTGACCCGCTGGCAAAATTGCGATTACTGGAGTTGCAGATTGGGCGTCTATTAACGCTATTGGTCCGTGTTTGAGTTCTCCGCCAGCAAAACCTTCAGCGTGAATGTAAGCCAGCTCCTTTAACTTGAGTGCGCCTTCGAGAGCAACCGGATAACCGATGTTTCTACCTAAGAATAAAATTGTGTTTGCATCTGCAAATTTACGTGTGAGAGCACGCAGTGGTTCGACGGTCTCAAGAATCTGCTCAATTTTTCCTGGCAACTCCAGCATTTCGTTATAGAGATCTGCAACTTCGTTATCAGTGAGTTCTGAACGTACTTGCGCTAGATGCAGTCCAATTAGATAGACAGCCACAATCTGTGTGAGTAGTGCTTTTGTCGAAGCTACAGCGATTTCGGGACCAGCGTGCGTATAAATCACAGCATCTGACTCACGTGGAATTGTCGAACTATTAGTGTTGCAGATCGCCAATACTCGCGCACCTGCAGCTTTTGCATGGCGTAGGGCCATCAACGTATCCATGGTTTCACCAGATTGGGAAATAGCGATTACCAATGTGTTCTTAGTAATTATCGGATCTCTGTAACGATATTCGCTGGCAATTTCTACTTCGACTGATATTTTTGCCCACTTTTCAATTGCATACTTGGCAATCATTCCTGCGTGATAGGCAGTTCCACAGGCGATAACAACAATTTTTTCGAGTGACTTTATCTCTGCGGGTGTGAGATGAATTTCATCTAACAAAATCTGTTTGTTATCACTCAAGCGAGCCATCAACGTATCTGCAACGGCTTTTGGTTGTTCGAAAATTTCTTTAAGCATGAAGTGTGCAAAGCCACCCTTTTGCGCAGCGCTTGCATCCCAAGTGATCTCATACTCTTTAGGCGTTACTGCTTTGCCATCTAAATCCGTGATTGAAATAGTTGTAGGAGTCAAAGTTACAACTTGATCTTGTCCTAGCTCGATAGCTCGTTTTGTGTAATCAATGAATGCGGCAACATCAGATGCCATAAAGTTTTCATTCTTCCCAATGCCCACCACAAGAGGTGAATTTCGGCGAACGCCAACGAGTACATCAGGAGTATCGGCATGGATAGCTACGAGGGTAAAGGATCCACGTAAAGATTTAACTGCCTCACGCATTGCAGCGGAGAGGTCGCCATTAAGTTTTTTTCTTAAGTCACTGAGTAAATGTGCGACAGATTCAGTGTCGGTATCTGAAGAAAATTTGTGTCCTTTGCTCTCTAACTCTGCTTTTAACTCTGCATAGTTTTCGATAATTCCATTATGGATAACAGCTAACTTTCCATCATTATCAACGTGTGGATGCGCGTTGCGATCAGTAGGTCCACCATGTGTTGCCCAGCGAGTGTGACCGATTCCAGAGTGCGCAGTTGGAATGGATGAGAGTTCTTGTTCTAGGTTTGAAAGTTTTCCCGCGCGTTTTTCTATAAATAATTTATTGGGTGTCCCAAGTGCGATTCCGGCTGAGTCATATCCGCGATATTCAAGACGGCGCAGACCTTCAATGAGAGGCGTGATTGCAGTTTGTGGCCCTGTGTAACCCACAATTCCGCACACGTGCCTACCTCAATTCTTCTTCAACAACTTTGGCAAGTTTTTCTGCAATTTCTTTGGCGATGCTATCACTTTGGGCTTCAACCATGACTCTGACGAGGGGTTCTGTACCTGATGCGCGCAATAGAATTCGTCCGGCGTCACCAAGTTCTGATTCATATTTCGCAACTGCTGTACTGATTGCAGTTGATGATTCGAGTTTGTCTTTCGCTACGCCAGATACATTTATTAACACCTGTGGAAAGCGCTGCATAATTGATGATAATTCTTTAAGAGATTTCTTTGTCCGTGCCATCTCGCATAGAAGTTGAAGTGCGGTCAGTAAGCCATCGCCTGTACCAGAAAACTCGCGCATAATAATGTGACCAGATTGTTCGCCACCTAGCGTGTAATTATTTTCAAGCATATTTTCTAGTACATAGCGATCTCCAACAGCAGTTTTTGCCACGTTGATCCCCGCATCTTTCATGGCAATCAGAAAACCGAGGTTGCTCATAACCGTGGCAACAACTGTGGCGTCACTTAACTTTCCGCGAGATTTAAATCCTTGTGCCAAAATTGCCAAAATGTAATCACCGTCGATGGTGTTGCCTTCAGCATCAATTGCAAGGCAACGATCAGCATCACCATCATGAGCAATTCCAATATCAGCCTTGTTTTTGAGAACAGCATCTCGCAGAAAATCTAAGTGCGTAGATCCAACGCCATCATTGATATTTAAGCCTGTTGGAGTATTGGCAATCGCGACAACAGTTGCACCTGCTTTTTCTAGTGCAGTTGGTGCCACGAATGAGGCAGCTCCATTTGCGCAGTCAACAACTACTTTTATTCCAGTTAAAGAAGTATCAACGGTTTTCAAAAGGTGTGCGATGTACTTATCGCGAGCGCCTTTATCTTCGATTACTCGACCCACATCTTTTCCAGTGGGGCGTTGCCATGGCTCGCCCATGCGAGCTTCAATTGCTGCTTCTAGTGAATCAGCTAATTTTTCTCCACCGCGTGCAAATAATTTAATTCCGTTATCTGGTGCTGGATTGTGAGAGGCCGAAATCATTACGCCTAAATCAGCGCCAGTTTCTGCCACTAAAAATGCAATTGCAGGAGTTGGCAGTACACCAACTCGATACACATCAACACCGGCACTTGTTAAACCAGCGACAACTGCTGCTTCTAGAAATTCACCGGATGCGCGAGAGTCTTGTCCAACAATTGCGTGTGGGCGTTTACTTGTATCGCCGAGAGATTCAACCAAAATGTGCGCAGCAGCAACTGCAACATCGAGTGCTAATTCAGCTGTGAGATCAACATTTGCTAAGCCACGAATTCCATCAGTGCCGAAAAGGGCCACGGAGATTGCCTCCAAATACGATAGAAATTAGCGCTTGCTGTATTGAGAACGCTTACGTGCCTTCTTAAGACCGTACTTCTTACGTTCGATCACACGTGCATCGCGTGAAAGGAATCCAGCTTTCTTAAGTGCTGGACGGTGTGCTTCTGCATCAATTTCATTGAGTGAACGTGCAACGCCAAGACGTAGTGCACCAGCTTGACCTGAAACTCCACCACCGTTGATACGAGCAAATACATCGTATGAACCTTCAGCACCTACAGTGCGAAATGGTTCAGAGACTGATTGTTGGTGAACTTTATTTGGGAAGTAATTCTCAAGAGTCTTTCCGTTAACAACCCAGCGACCTGTTCCTGGAACGAGTCGAACGCGAGCAACAGCTTCTTTACGGCGACCTACGCCGGCGCCTGGTCCCTTAAGTGCTGGACGGTTAGTTGCTGCAGCTGGTGTTGCTGATGTGTACGAAGTTGGAATTTCGTTCTCATCTAGTTCGTCAACGAATGTGTTTTCAGACATGAATTATGTATCCCTTTTTTCTTCTTCGATTACTTGACGATTTGTGAGACTTGGTTGAATACGTATGGTTTTGGAGCTTGTGCAGCGTGTGGATGTTCTGCACCTGCGTACACCTTGAGCTTTGCAGACATTGCACGGCCAAGACGATTCTTTGGCAACATTCCTTTGATCGCTTTTTCAACTGCGCGAGTTGGATGCTTTTCCATCAATTCGCCGTACACAGTTGAAGTTAAACCACCTGGGAAACCAGAGTGCATGTGTGAAAACTTTTGCTTAGCTTTTTGTCCAGAGAGTGCAACTTTTTCAGCATTGATAACAACGACGAAGTCGCCCATGTCCATGTGTGGTGCGAATGTTGCTTTGTGCTTTCCGCGAAGAAGAACTGCAGCATGACTTGCAAGACGTCCTAAAACGACATCTTGTGCGTCGATGATGTGCCAATTACGCACTGCATCGCCAGCCTTTGGACTATATGTACGCATGCTCTTCACTTCTCTCTTTTGAATTACTGTGAATCTGGTGTGCTGCGCCTTGGTTTTGGCGCAAGAGGTAAAGGGTACCTGCGCGCTCCCGTAGGGTCAAAATGGCCTTTTGCCCCATATTTAATGCTCAAAAACCGGCTCTGGGCTCTCATAAACAGCGCCATTGGCTCCAAATACCAAGAAGCGAGTAAAGCCCCGAGTAAACCATCGATCATGCGTTACAGAAATAACGGTTCCTTCATACTCTTCAAGGGCTTTCTCTAAGCTTTCCGCGCTCGCTAAATCTAAGTTATCTGTTGGCTCATCGAGTAACAAAAGTGTTGAGCCAGATAGCTCCAGCAATAAGACTTGAAAGCGCGCTTGTTGCCCACCTGAGAGTGAAGAGAATTTTTGTTCCGCTTGATTGTGAATTTCATACTTTCGTAAAACGCTCTTAGCTGGCCCTAATTGAAGTGAGTAAGTTTCCCATAAAATCTCAAGCAGAGTTTTACTCTCAAACTCTGGATGAGCATGTGTTTGTGCGAAATAACCGATTTCAACTCGTGCGCCAACTTTGAAATTACCACTGAATTTAACGCTTTGATCACCTGAAATTAAACGCAAGAAGTGTGATTTACCGGTGCCATTTTTTCCAAGAACAGCAATGCGATCTCCGAAAAAGACTTCAAAATTAAATGGTTCAGTGAGATTTTCAATCGCAAGATTTTCAAATGTGAGAGCCCGCAATCCTGTACGACCGCCTCGTAAACCAACCCGAACATCTTGCTCAATCGGTGGAGCCTCTGGTGGTCCAACTTCTTCGAATTTGCGTAAACGAGTTTGCATAGCGCGATACTTAGAAGCCATATCTGGACTGCTTGCGGCTTGCACCTGAAGAGTTCGAACTAAGTCTTTTAAGCGTTGATGCTCTTCTTCCCATCGCAACAAAATTTCAGCAAAACGTGCGTTACGCGCCTTGCGTGCATCGTGCCATGTTGAGAACTTTCCACCGTGCACCCACGTTGTATTGCCACTGATTCCTTGCTCAAGAGTCACAATGCGATTGGCGGTGTGCTCTAGTAATTGTCGATCGTGACTTACAAATAGAACAGTTTTCTTAGTTGAAGTAATAACTTCCTCTAGCCACCTTTTGGAGGGAACATCCAAATAGTTATCTGGTTCGTCCAGTAACAAAACCTCTTCAGGACCTTCAAGAAGTGCGCGCAAAACTAATTTCTTTTGCTCTCCACCTGAAAGTGTATTCACTAATCGCTCCGCCACTGAATCAAAAGATTTTCCGATTGCTTCGGTGCAGCACAAATCCCAAATAACTTCGAAGTCATATCCCCCGGCATCGCCCCAATCGACAATTGCTTGGGCGTAATTCATCTGATCTTTTTCTGTGTTGCGTGTATTCATTAGCTCTTCGGTTGATTTAACTAACGCCGCTGCATCTCTAATGCGAGGTGGTGCTACAGAAATTAATAAATCACGCACAGTAGATTCATCTCGAACAGAACCAATGAACTGTCGCATCACACCGAGTCCGCCAGTGATGGCAACGCTGCCTTCATCTGGAGCAAGATCCCCAGAAATCATTTTGAGCAGCGTTGTTTTTCCTGATCCATTTGCACCAATTAATGCAACCTTTGCGCCATCTCCTACGCGGAAAGAAACATCATTGAGAAGAACTCTTCCATCGGATAATGAGAAGCCAACACCACTGACATCGATGTGTCCCATTATTTGTTCTCTTCATTTCGTCTGGCAATTGTGATCTTTGCCCGTTCTAGTAATTCAGTATCACTTGGATAATCAACCTGATAAAGCGTTAATCCACGACCAGGAAAGACAAGAGAGTCTGACACTCGCTCTTTATTGTTTAAAACACCGACAATCCATTCAGGATCAAAGCGTCCATCGGCCACGCACACAACTGCGCCAACAAGATTTCGCACCATTGAATAACAAAATGCATCAGCGACTATGTCTGCAACCAAGAAACCTTCGGCGCTACGCTTCCATTCGTACTTTTCTAATGTGCGAGTTGTGGTTGCTCCTTCACGATACTTACAGAAAGCTGCAAAATCATGTTCGCCCAATAGCAGGGCACTAGTTTTATTCATGACATCGAGATCGAGTGGTCGATACCAGGACTCAACATCTAAACGGGCTAGCGGATCTAAAACTTTGTTATCGTCCAAAATTTTGTATCTGTAGCGCCGACGAAGGGCTGAAAAGCGGGCGTGAAAAGCTTCCGGAGCAATTGAAATATTGTGGATCCGAACATCTTCATCCAGTATTCGATTGAGCTTATAAACCAAATCATCTAGAGCAACGCTCTCTGGAAGATCTACGTGAATTACTTGCCCTGTTGCATGTACGCCAGCATCAGTGCGACCGGCAACTATTGTTTCTGGGGTAATTCGTGAAATCTTTGCGAGTGCCTCTTCTATGCACTCTTGAACTGTGCGGCGATCAGGTTGTTTGGCCCATCCTGCAAAGTTGCTGCCGTCGTAGGCTAAATCGATTCGTAAACGACGAAACCCACTCTCGGGATAGAGAGTGGGTTCGGTCATAAGAGTAAAGAAAGCTAGTGCTTAGTTATCTTTCTCAGTTAATACTTCGATAACCGCCATAGGTGCGTTGTCGCCCTTACGTGGTCCGATCTTTGTAATACGTGTGTATCCACCATTGCGTGAAACAAAGCGTGGACCAATTTCAGTAAACAAAGTATGTACAACGCCCTTGTTTGCAATTGTTGCCATTACTTGGCGACGAGCTGCAAGGTCACCCTTTTTTGCAAAGGTAATTAACTTTTCAGCAAGTGGACGAAGACGCTTCGCCTTTGCTTCTGTAGTTGTGATCTTTCCGTGCTCGAACAATTGCTCTGCAAGTGTTCCTAGGATTAGACGCTCGTGTGATGGGCCACTGCCCAGACGAGGACCTTTAGTTGGTTTTGGCATGAGTTATTTCTCCTAGGCCTGATCTGCATCGACGAAATCATCGTCGACTGATGCGTTGTAGTTTTGGTGCTTCGTTGGATCAAATCCAGCTGGGCTGTCCTTCATAGACATTCCCATTGAGACAAGCTTTGCTTTGACCTCATCGATGGACTTTGAACCAAAGTTGCGGATATCTAGAAGGTCAGCTTCTGAACGGTTAACAAGTTCACCGACAGTGTGAATACCTTCACGCTTTAAGCAGTTGTATGAACGAACTGTGAGATCAAGATCTTCAATTGGAAGAGCAAGATCAGCAGCTAGAGCTGCATCCATTACGGATGGCCCCATTTCAATACCTTCTGCATCAACATTAAGTTCGCGAGCAAGACCAAAGAGTTCTACAAGAGTCTTACCAGCTGATGCAACAGCATCGCGTGGCTTCATTGATGGCTTAGTTTCTACATCAACAACAAGACGATCGAAGTCTGTGCGCTGTTCAACGCGAGTTGCTTCAACCTTGTAAGTGACCTTTAGTACTGGTGAATAAATTGAGTCAACAGGAATGCGACCAATTTCAGCTCCTGCTTGCTTGTTCTGAACAGCAGTTACGTAACCACGACCGCGCTCAACAGTGAGTTCGATTTCGAGGTTAGCTTTTCCATTGAGAGTTGCAAGGTGAAGTTCTGGATTGTGAACTGCAACGCCTGTTGGCACAGCAATATCTGCTCCAGTAACTGATCCAGCGCCAGATTTGCGAATATAGAGAACGCTTGGTTCATCGTTATCTGATGAAAGAACAAGGTTCTTGATATTCAAAACAATATCTGTGAGATCTTCTTTTACGCCTTCAAGAGTTGTGAACTCATGGAGTGCTCCAGCAACACGGATGCTTGTCACTGCTGCACCTGGAATAGATGAAAGCAATGTACGACGCATGCTGTTGCCAAGGGTGTAACCAAAACCTGGTTCTAGCGGTTCAATAATGAATCGTGAACGGTTTTCGGATACTACTTCTTCACTGAGGGTGGGACGTTGTGCAATTAGCACTGTTGCTCCTCTTTCTTCTCTCGGAGAACCTCTATTTGATCTCCTGTTTGGTACTGCTGTCGTGCGGATGTTTAACGACCAGGGGGGTCATTAAACTTTTAAAAATTACTTGGAATAAAGTTCAACAATCAACTGCTCTTGAATTTGAGTGTCGATAACTGCGCGTGCAGGAACTGAGTGAATGATGATGCGCATTTGCGAACCAACAACCTCCATCCATGCTGGAACAGCTTTCTCACCAAGTTCAGCACTTGCCACGATAAATGGTGTGAGATCGAGTGACTTAGGAAGAACATCGATGATGTCCATCGCTGAAACGCGATATGAAGGAATGTTTACCTTCTTGCCATTAACAATGAAGTGTCCGTGACGAACTAGTTGACGTGCCATGTCGCGACTCTTTGCAAAGCCTGCGCGGAAGACGACGTTATCTAGACGTGTTTCAAGAAGTACAAGAAGGTTTTCACCAGTCTTGCCTTGCTTGCGGTTTGCTTCTTCGTAATATCCACGGAATTGCTTTTCAAGAACACCGTAAATACGTGCGCACTTTTGCTTTTCACGCATCTGTAATAGGTACTCAGATTCCTTGGCACGGCCACGACCATGTTGTCCTGGTGGATATGGACGTGATTCGATCGGACACTTTGGTCCATCGCACTTAGATCCCTTAAGGAATAGTTTTACTTTTTCGCGACGGCAACGCTTGCAGTCTGCTCCGGTATAACGAGCCATTTTCTATTCCTCCTTAAACTCGACGTGGTTTGGTTGGGCGGCAGCCATTGTGTGGAGCAGGTGTTACATCAGAGATGGCACCAACTTCCAAACCGGCTGCTTGCAATGAACGGATTGCAGTTTCGCGTCCTGAACCAGGACCCTTAACGAAAACATCAACTTTCTTAAGTCCGTGCTCTTGTGCGCGACGAGCTGCTGCTTCTGCTGCAAGCTGTGCTGCGAATGGAGTGGACTTACGGGAACCCTTGAAACCAACTTGGCCAGATGAAGCCCAAGAGATAACAGCGCCTGTTGTGTCAGTAATAGAGATGATCGTGTTATTGAAAGTGCTCTTAATGTAAGCATTTCCAACAGCAACATTCTTCTTTTCTTTCTTACGCATTTTGACTTTGCCCTTTACTGGAGCAGCAGTCTTTGCTTTAGGAGCGGCCATTACTTAGTCACCTTCTTCTTACCTGCAATTGCTTTACGTGGACCCTTACGAGTACGTGCATTTGTATGTGTGCGCTGACCACGAACAGGAAGTCCCTTGCGGTGACGAATGCCTTGGTAGCTTTGAATTTCAACTTTGCGACGGATGTCACCGGAGATTTCACGGCGAAGATCGCCTTCAATCTTGAAGTTTGCCTCAATGTATTCGCGAAGCTTTGCAAGCTCAGGCTCTTGAAGATCCTTAACGCGAGTATCAGGACTGATACCAGTTGCGGCTAATGTTTTTTGAGAACGGGTTAAACCCATTCCGAAGATATAGGTAAGTGCAACCTCTACGCGCTTTTCACGCGGAAGATCGACACCAACAAGACGTGCCATGTGTTTGCCATTTCGTTAATCCGGAAGGTCCTCCGCCATGCTGTTCTCTGGCCTACCGGTCCAAAGGTCTTTGTTAATTTCTTAACAAAGTCGCATAGCGCGTTTGTTCGCTTTAGGGATTTATCCCTGACGTTGTTTGTGTCGCAAGTTTTCGCAGATAACCATGACACGACCTTTGCGTCGAATGACTTTGCACTTATCGCAAATCTTCTTAACGCTTGGTTGTACCTTCATTATTACTGCTCCTAATTACTTGTGACGGAAAACAATGCGACCTCGGGTGAGGTCATATGGACTTAATTCAACGATGACACGATCACCAGGCAAAATACGAATGTAGTTCTTTCGCATTTTTCCGCTGATGTGCCCAAGAATTTTGTGCCCATTCGTTAGCTCCACGCGAAACATCGCGTTAGGTAGCGCTTCAGCAACAGTGCCTTCGATTTCGATTGCACCATCTTTACTAGCCAA
>Ga0208227_1000085_pt1 | contig 22808 bp, 19 predicted proteins | sample LakMenEpi13Jun11_FD_150692 | JGI IMG/M metagenome (GOLD analysis project Ga0208227, IMG submission 150692) | Freshwater microbial communities from Lake Mendota, WI - 13JUN2011 deep hole epilimnion (SPAdes) | ecosystem: Environmental > Aquatic > Freshwater > Lake > Epilimnion/Euphotic zone ...
CCCCATTGGGGGTTTAGATTTGATTCGTGCGCACAATCGTGGTCAACGGAACCGTTATCAATGCTGAAGGACGGGTAGCCGCCGATGTGGTCATTGAGGGCGAGCGCATTGTTTCTGTAGTTCCACGCTCCGCTAACGCTGTGGTGCCGGGTCCGGATGACACGGTGATTGACGCAACCGGCTGTTTCGTGATTCCAGGTGGAGTTGATGCACACGTACACATGCAGTTAGATACCGGCACCATGGTCTCATCTGATTCATTTGAATCTGGCACGATTGCGGCGGCTCATGGCGGCACAACCTCCATTATTGACTTCTCTGAACAACGTCTTGGCGGCCAAGTACTCACGGCATTTGAGAAACGATTCGCAGAGGCTGAATCACAGTGTGTGATCGACTGGGGTCTTCACCAAGTTCTCGGTGGGGTTGATGCCCAAGCACTGATTGATGCGCGGTCTCTTGTTGAGCGTGAAGGTGTTGCCTCAATCAAGTTATTCATGGCGTACCCAGGGCGTTTGTATTCCGATGACGGACAAATATTGCGTGCGTTACAAATGTGTGCAGATACCGGAATGATGGCAATGGTGCATGCAGAAAATGGTTTAGCCATTGATGTTCTTATTGAACAAGCAGTTGCTGCCGGCAATACAGGGCCTGAATTCCATTCGCTGACTCGTCCGCCAGAACTTGAAGCAGAAGCAGTGCATCGCGCAGCAGTGTTGGCACGTGTTGCAGGCAATGCGCCTTTGTACATCGTGCACTTGTCCAGTTCGCACGCATTACGTGAAGTAGTAGAAGCTCGTTCGCGCGGTACAAACATTTTTGCTGAGACTTGCCCGCAGTATTTGCACTTGTCATTGGAAGAACATTTGGGGCAAGGTTGGCCAAATGGGGCAGGTTTCATTTGTTCAACTCCTTTACGTTCGCGTCATGACCACCATCAGGCTGATCTGTGGGAAGGCTTGCGTGTTGACCAACTTGCAGTAGTAAGTACTGACCATTGTCCGTTCTGTTTACGCGAGCAGAAGCTGGCAAACGGCGAATCGTTCAACCTGGTGCCAAACGGAATTGGTGGCGTAGAGCATCGAATGGACTTGGTGTATCAAGGTGTTGTCGCAGGCCAAATCAGCGAAGAGCGTTGGGTGGAAGTGTGCGCCACTGCGCCTGCGAGGTTGTTCGGTCTCGGTGCGAAAGGCGTTCTTGCAGAGGGCTATGACGCCGACGTTGTTATCTATGATCCGAATGCAACTTCAGTACTGAGCGCAAAAACTCATCATATGAATCTTGACTATTCAGCGTATGAAGGCCTCAGCGTGCAGGGCGGTGTTCGTACCGTGCTATCGCGTGGCGAAGTAATTGTTGACAAAGGTACTTTCCTTGGCCGTGTTGGTCGCGGAAAGTATTTACGACGCGGAATATCGCGTCATATTCGCTAAGCGAATCGCTTTACCAAGTTCTCGAGAGTTTTCTCAATTGATTTGGCATTGTCTTGAGGAGACTTACGCAGTTTCAGAATGAGCGGCGACTTTGACTTGTTCCAGTCAAACTGTTCGGTGACTTTTGTGCCGCCATCAACTGGCTCCAAGATGTATCGCCAGATGTGTCCGCCGAAATGGCGCCACGCAATTGTCTTGCCCTCTTCAAACTCAACAACAGTGTTGGTGATTTTGTAAGAAAGCCCAATTTTCATTTGCATTCCGAATGTTGCATCGAGAGACAAGCGTTCTGGCGCATTGATTTGGGCTGACTGGACAGAACCGGAGCCGTCAATTTCGCTGTGACGACGTGGGTCGGCGAGCAAATCAAAAATCATTTGAGCCGGAGCAGGCACGATGGTGGAGCGAGAAACTACTTTTGCTGGGTCAGATGTCATGACTGCAGTCTGACCCATTCGGAGACTGCTTCAGCGCATCGTCGGCCAGAAAACATTGCGCCCTGGATTGAGCCCGTATCGCGGTGGTCGCCGCAGACAAACAAACCGTCGCCCAATGACACACGCTGACGTGGGTTGAACGGCGGATCTTGGTTCGGTTGTCCGTGTGGAATGCGGTACGTGCGCAAGTGGCGCCATGAATCGACTGTTGGCCCCCACCAGCTGCGCAATTGGCGCCGTGCGGCAGCTTCAAGGTCGCCGTCTGCAAGTCCTGGCAAGGCCGCGGCAACGAGATGCTGGCCGTGTGGTGCGTAATACGGACTGACGTGTGACATCACTGCCACGTTGTACACAGGGCCTTTTCCTTCGCCGTCGAGAACAACATATGCGCCATCAATAGGTGCGGTGGGTGCTGCGAAATAAACACACCCTGCACTGCGTGAGCCGACTGCTGGAATTCCGAGCAATTGAGATGCAATGGGGCCTTCCGTTGCGACAACAACAGCCTTGGCTGCAATGGTGTGTCCGTTTACCAGCGTCACTGACCCAGGTGAAGTTGATGCAACCGGTGTATTGAGAAAGAGGGGAGTTGTGTGCAGGGATGCTGCAAGTTGTTGCGTGATTTGTCCCATGCCATGTGCTGGCACTACAGAATCACCGGTAGCAAGCGTGCGAAAAATGATGTCGAACATGCGGCGCGATGACCGCAATTGCGGATCAAGTTGAATTCCGCCGACAAGTGGTCGAAAGAATCTGTCAATCATGGTGGAAGAAAACCCAGCGGCACGCAAAGCGGTGATTGTGTCGACATCGTCTCCACGTAACAACGCCTGTGGGTCGGCTGATTTCACCTTGGCGCGCAAAAGAGCAATGCGGGCTTTATCTGCCCACGTACCTATTGGTGCAAACGTGGTTGATGCCAATGTTTTTGGTCGACGAAATGGATCACCAACAACTGTTCCTTTTCCTTCACGCCACACCAGTGCGCCAGGTTCGAACGCACGAAAGTCGAGTGCCGGAATATCGAGATGTCGGTGTATTTCTGGGTACGCCGTAAGCATGACCTGAAAACCACGGTCAAGAATGAAGCCATCTATTTCGTCACTTCGCACACGACCACCGACGCCATCGGAAGCTTCGAGAAGTACTGCCGAAATTCCGTGTTGTTCAAGAACACGCGCTGCAGTTAGCCCAGCAAGGCCAGCTCCGACGATGACTACGTCAACAGAAGACGGAAGGGTTGCTTCGGTCATTTGTTCAGCAGTGCCCGCAATGCGACATCAAGTGTTGGATGCGCAAAGTGGAAACCATCTGCAACAAGTGCGTTCGGTACAACGCGTTGGCCAGTGAACAACAATGCATTTGCAAGTTCTCCACCCAACAATAGTTTTGGTCCGAAAGATGGAATAGGAAGAATTGCAGGTCGCGACACCACGCTGGCGAGAACGCGTGTGAATTCGCTGTTCGTCACTGGATGTGGTGCGGTGAGGTTCACTGGGCCTGAGAGTTGTGAAGTAAGTAGATGAATGATCGCATTCACTTCATCAGTGATTGAGATCCAACTCTGCCATTGTTTGCCGTTTCCAAACTTGCCACCAAGACCCAATTTGAACAAGGGAAGTTGCTTCTTTAGTGCGCCACCCTTTGGTGACAGCACGATTCCGGTGCGCAACAAAACAGTGCGAATGCCAGCGGCTGAAGCAGAAGCTGATGCGGCTTCCCAGTCGCGACATACGTCGGCGAGGAATCCGATTCCGATTGCGGCGTCTTCACCAAGTTCTGTGTCGTCACGTACGCCGTAAATTCCGATTGCAGACCCTGAGAGAAAAACTGATGGTTTTTTGTCAAGCGATGCCATGGTGTCTGCCAACAACGCAGTACCAAGTGTGCGGCTCTGCAGAATCTCCATCTTGTATTCATCAGTCCACCGTTTGTCGCCGATGCCTGCACCTGCCAAATGCACAACAGCATCTACGCCATCAAAAGCAGAAGGAGACATTTCTCCTGTAGTTGGGTTCCACTGCACTTCGTCATTGCGACGAGGTTCGCGTCGAACAGCGGCAACTGTGGTGTGACCTAAAGCGTTGAGTTGTTTTGTCAGGGCTTGTCCGATGAGGCCAGAGGCGCCAGTGATGAGAATCTTCATATGGTCTCAGTCAACCGTGAACCACCGCTGATTGTTCCCAAATCTTGCGTAGCCTGAAGGTTCCTATGAGCACCCGCAAACTCATCCTCTCTGCCATAGCCTGTGCATTGGTCATCATCTTGGCTGGAGGCGCGAAAATCTTCCAGATGTCTCGCGACACCATCACGGTGGAAGTGTTTGCTCTAGGCACTGAGCGCACATTGGCTGATATGACCGTGACCGTTCAATCGGTCTCCCAGAACGCCAATGCCACCATTGCCCGCGTCACGATGGTCGGAGTCGAAGGCGCTGATGCTACTGAGGGCTGGCGGCTCTTGGCGGGGGGAACAGTGTTGTCTCCGATCGCTCTGCCAGTTGGCACGCTAGGTGTGCCCTGTGCCACCACCGCAGTTGATGTGGTGACCTCGTGCGAGATGGCATTTCCTGCATCTGAAGGCTCCGTGACCATTGCGTACCTTCGAGCAGGGCTGCAATCTCAGTGGTCTCGCCAGTAAGAACGGCTACCGTTGTAGGTGAATACAACGGCGTATTCAACTGATTGGAGATAACCCCCATGGCTGAACCATTTGATCTTGTGGTCGTTGGCGGTGGACCTGGCGGATACGCGTCTGCGTTCTACGGCGCTTCTGCCGGATTATCAGTGGCTCTTGTCGAAAAAGACACCATTGGTGGAACATGCCTGAACCGTGGATGCATCCCAGCGAAAGCATTTCTCGAAACCGCAGCAGCGCGACGCCATGTTGAACATGCAGCCGAGTTCGGAATTGCAGCAACTCTCGGAGCAACCGATTTCGCAGTTGCACAAGCTCGGAAGCAAAAAATCGTTGATGGCTTAGTCAAGGGTCTCACTGGTTTGGTGAAGGCAAAGAAGGTCACGTACGTACTCGGAGTTGGCGCATTGAATGCAGACAACTCAGTCACGGTTACTGCTGCAGACGGCACTAAGACTGAACTTGCAGGAAAGAACGTCGTACTTGCTGCCGGAAGTGTTCCTCGCGTTATCCCAGGTTTCGAACCTGGTGGCCCTGTTATGACTTCTGATGAAGTGTTGATGCTTGATCGCATACCTGCGCGCATCGCCGTTATTGGCGGAGGCGCAATCGGATGTGAATTTGCATCAACGTTTGTTGACCTTGGCGCAGAAGTCACCATCTTGGAGGGCTTGCCAAAGATTCTCCCTGGCCTTGACGCCGACCTTGCAAATGTTGTGGTGCGTTCTTTCGGGAAAAAGAAAATCGCAATCAAGACTGGTGTTGCAGTTACTGGCCACACACCAACAGGCAATGGGTCAACAGTTGTTTCATTCGGTGATGGCGAGAAACTTGAAGTTGATGCAGTCATTGTGTCTGTCGGACGTCGTCCTTTCACTGACCAATTAGGACTTGCGAATACCAAGGTTGCAGTCAGTGATCGTGGATTCGTAGAAGTTGATGCGTATTGCCGTACGAATGTTGCAAATGTGTATGCAGTTGGCGACCTCATCAACACACCACAACTTGCTCACGTTGCATACGCAGAAGCAATTCTTGTTGTGAAGCAAGTTCTCGGCGAAACAGCAATACCTGTTGATTACGACCGCGTTCCGTGGGCAATTTATTGCAGTCCTGAAGTTGCTTGGGCTGGCCCTGGTGAAGAAGCTGCAAAAGCAGCTGGTTATGACGTTGTTGTTGCAAAGCATCAGTTCCGTGCGAACAGTCGCGCAATGATCATTGGTGAAACCGACGGACTCGTGAAAATCATCGCTAAGAAAAACCCAGACGGCACTGCAGGTCAGGTTCTCGGAGTTCACATGGTTGGACCCTGGGTTACAGAACAACTCTCTGGCGGCTACTTGGCCGTGAACTGGGAAGCAACAGTAGAAGAAATTGCTCATTTCATTCAGCCGCATCCGAGCCTCTCCGAACTTTTCGGCGAAACCGTGATGTCGCTCACCGGCCGAAGCATCAACGCGTAACAATCAGGACACACACAACATGGCAGAGATCACACTTCCTCAACTTGGCGAAACAGTTACCGAAGGAACCATTACGAAATGGTTCAAGAAAGTCGGCGACACTGTTGCACTTGACGAACCACTGTTCGAAGTGTCCACAGACAAAGTTGATACCGAAGTGCCATCGCCAATTTCTGGTGTGCTCACAGAGATTCGTGTAGCCGAGGGCGACACCGTTCCTGTTGGCACCGTCATCGCCGTCGTTGGCGACGCATCGTCTGCTCCTGCTTCTGCCGCTTCGGCGGCTGTCGTCCCTTCGACTCTCGCAAGCTCGAACGTCTCAGCGCCACCACCGCCCTCAGCGTCAGTCGCCACAGAAGCCACTCCGGCGTCCGCGGCTCCAGTTCCTGCCCCTACGCCAGCCCCGGCGTCCGCGACCGGTTCGTCTGGTACTTCAACAGTTCTATCGCCGGTGGTGCGCAAGCTCATTGCGGAAAACAATCTCAATGCTGCGTCAATTACAGGTACTGGTCCTGGTGGTCGCATCACGCGTGACGATGTTCTTGCAGCAATCTCGCGCGGTGGTGCCACAACTGCTGCGCCGGCACCTGCAGCTGTTGCGTCTGCTCCCGCAGCAAGTGCGCCACAACGTGCTGCAGCACCAAAGGTGGTTGCTGGTGCTCGAGACGAAGTTGTCGCGTTGTCAAAGATTCGTCAGGCGACAGGCGCACACATGGTGGCAAGTAAGGCCATTAGTCCACATGTTCTCAGCGTTGTCGAAGTTGACTATGCAAATGTTGATGTCACTCGACTTCGTGTCAAAGAAGAATTCAAAACACAAGAAGGATTCAGCCTCACGTACTTGCCGTTTATCGCACGTGCAGTTGTTGATGCGTTGGCAGACTTTCCCCACATGAACTCGTCTCTTGGTGACAACGAACTCATTGTTCATCGTTATGTTGATCTGGGTATTGCAGTTGACCTTGATTACCAGGGCCTATTGGTGCCAGTAGTTCGTGATGCAGAAGGTAAGCGTCTACGTGCTTTGTCACGCGAGATAAATGACCTTGCCACACGTACACGTAGTCGTCATTTGTCTCCTGATGAGATTTCTGGTGGAACATTCACAATTTCAAATAATGGTTCTGCTGGGTCTGTATTGACTATGCCTGTTATCAATCAGCCGCAAGTTGCGATTTTGTCTACCGATGCAATTTCAAAGAAGCCTGTCGTTATCGAAGTTCCTGGATTCAGCGAAAGTATCGCCATTCATCCTGTGGGCAACTTGGCAATGGCATGGGATCATCGTGCATTCGACGGCGCATATGCAGCCGGGTTCTTATCACGCGTCAAACTGATCTTGGAAACTCGCGACTGGTCGTCCGAGGTCTAAAGACCAATCGGAACGCGGTGTGCCAATGACTAGTAGCACTTCGCCGTTACATGTTCGGTGGCTTGGTTCAGTTCCGTATACCGACGCGTTAGCAATTCAAGATTCAATGTTCCGTCACGGAACAGATAATCGTTTGTTGCTGCTCGAGCACCCACATGTATTCACATACGGCCCATCAGCTGATTTAGAAAAGAACCTGCGCTGTGACCCAGCTGCAGTAGGTGCAGATTTTGTTGCAGTGAAGCGTGGGGGAGACATCACGTATCACGGGCCAGGGCAATTGGTTGGTTATCCGTTGTTGACTTTGCAAGGAAAGAACGGCAATGACACGCCGCCAGACTCGCCGGCGTATGTGCATGCGGTTGAGCAAGTGGTTATTGATGCCTTGCATGAAATTGGGCTAACCAGTGCGGCTCGGTTCAGTGGTTTTCCCGGTGTGTGGCTTGATGTTGAAACAGCAATGCCTCGAAAGATTTGTGCCATCGGTGTTCGTGTAGGCCGTGGTCGCACAATGCACGGGTTTGCCATCAACGTTCATACTGATCTTGAGTACATGACGAACAACATTGTTCCGTGTGGCATTGCGGAGTACCCCGTCACCTCTGTTGCTGCTGAAGGAATTGATATCACCATGAAACAGATGGTTGATGTGGTGACTATGCATGCGGCAAAAGCATGGGGTGGCTCGGTAGTAGAGCGTCAAGATATTGCTTGGAAACACACTCCGGAAGATTTGTCGGCGTTCTCACGTGGAGAAGGCCCCGGAGCACCTGTGCGCATGTTGAGCAGGCTTGCTAGGGCAGGCGTTGAAGATGCCATCGAGTTGTCAGAACGCAAGCCTGATTGGATTCGTCCGCGAGTTTCGCTTGGGCCTGAAGTCATGGATGTAAAGAAGACGTTGCGCGATCATTCATTAGTGACTGTGTGCGAAGAAGCTGGTTGCCCCAATTTGTCTGAATGCTGGAGCGACGGAACAGCAACTTTCATGGTTCTTGGCGAACGGTGCACGCGAGCATGTGGTTTTTGCTTAATTGATACCAGCAAGCCACAGCCACCAGATACCGATGAACCAGCACGAATTGCTGCAGCGGTTGCTGAGATGAAGTTGTCGTATGTAGTGCTCACCATGGTGGCGCGTGATGATTTAGCCGACGAAGGCATGGGGCATATTGCGCAATGTGTTGCTGCGATTAAGGAGCTTGATTCGTCAATCCAAGTTGAGACTCTTATCTCTGATGCACGTGGAACAGTGTCGCTTGACATTATTTTGGACGCCGCACCAGATGTTCTGAATCACAACGTGGAAACGGTGCCTCGTTTACAACGTGCAGTGCGACCATCAGCAGGGTATGCACGCAGTTTGTCGGTTTTGGCGCGCGCAAAAGCTCGCGGGCTCACTGTGAAGTCTGGGCTGATCGTAGGGATGGGTGAAACTGACGAAGAAGTATTCGGAGTTCTCGCTGACCTTGCTGCAATTGGCGTCGACATTGTGACAATTGGTCAGTATCTTCGCCCTACCTCGCATCATTTGCCTGTTTCTCGCTGGGTAGAACCTGCGGTATTTGATTCGTACAAGCGCGTAGGAGAATCGCTAGGTATCGGACATGTGGAGTCAAGTCCGTTAACGCGTTCTAGTTATCACGCAAAAGAGTCTGCTGCGCACGCCGTACCTGTCAAGATAGGTTCCCGATGAGTTCAACAGTTTCTGAATCAACATTCCGCAGTCGCCTAGATAGGGCACGTGCTGAGATGACACGCACCGGTGTTGACGCACTGATTTTGTCTCTCGGGCACGACATGCCGTACCTCACGGGCTACTTGGCGATGCCGCTTGAACGACTCACCATGTTGGTAGTGCCACGTGAAGGCGATGCTTCGTTGATTATTCCGCGGTTAGAAGCTCCGCGAGTCACAGAAATGCCAAGCGTCTTTTCACTTGCTACATGGAATGAAACTGATGACCCTGTTGCGTTGGCGCACAAATTGCTCGGATCAGCTCGCACGATTGCAGTTGGTGACCAGATGTGGTCGCGGTTCCTTGTTGATCTGTTGAAGTTCCGACCTGATGCGAAATACGTGCGTTCTGTTGTGGTGATGGAAGCACTTCGGTCTCGCAAAGATGCTGCCGAAATAGCTGCTTTAGTGGCTGCTGGTGCTGCTGCCGACAGAGTTGCAGCGCAATTACATGCTGGTGATATTCCACTGGTTGGTCGCACCGAAGCCCAAGTATCTGCAGACATTTCCGCGCGACTAATTGCTGAAGGGCACCAAGTGGTGAACTTTGCAATCGTTGCTGCTGGTGAAAATGCTGCGAGTCCACATCACCATGCTGGCGATCGTGTCATTAAGCACGGTGAAATTGTGTTGTGTGACTTTGGCGGCACGATGAATGATTACTGCAGTGACATCACTCGGTGTGTGCATATCGGTGAACCGCCATCTGACATTACAGAGGCGTACAACGTGTTGTTCGAGTCACAAGCTGCTGGTGTTGCTGCCGGACTTATTGGTTCATCATGTGCCGGCGTTGATGCGGCATCACGCGGCGTCATTGATGCAGCGGGTTTTGGCGAGTGGTTCGTACACCGCACAGGCCATGGCATTGGTATGGAAGCGCACGAAGACCCGTACATGGTGGCCGGAAACGACACTCCTATCGCCGTTGGTCACGCGTACAGCGTCGAACCAGGTATTTACATTCCGGGCAAGTGGGGCATGAGGCTTGAAGACATTGTGGTGGCCACTGCTTCTGGTCCTCAACCTGTCAATCATGCAAATCATCACTTAGTCGTACTAGACCGTTAACCGAGAAACCCCCATGATCGAACTTGATGTAGCAACTGTCCTTCTTCAATGGGCAACTGGCGGGCTTTTGTTTCTGTGGTTTACAACTCGCAAACATGAGATCAGTGCTGGGTACGGATGGTTGTTACGCGGAACTTTTTGCATACTTGCGGCAGGTGCTGCAGCAGCCGGCATTGCTACTGAATTTGTTCCGGTGCGTGACATTGCAGCAATTGCAGTTGCTGTAGTAGCCATCGCAACTGTTCGTCGCACAAATGTGAAGTTGGATTTACTCGGACCAGCGATTGGTGCGATTGGTCTTGTTGCGGCTGCAGTGCATGCAACGGATGGTGTAGGCAACATCAGTACAAACCTTTTGCGAGTCGCCGTCGGCACCGTGTTTCTTGGCGCAATCAGCGACGCCATGTTGTTAGGTCATTGGTACTTAGTACAGCCCGGAATGCCGCGATCTATCTTGAACGAATTGGTTGATGCGCTTCGTTGGATTCTGCCAATCGAAATTGCAGTCATGCTGATTCCGACTGGAATGATCAGTGTTCTTACCGGCGCTGTAGACGATGGCTGGAATGGCACTCTCGGATGGTTCTGGGTGGCTTGTGCCGTTACAACTGCAGTACTCATTGAGGTCACTCGGGCTGCTCTCAAAGAGCGCAGTTATTCGGCAGTAATGGCCGCGACGGGTTTGCTGTATTTGGCGATCCTTACCGCATTTGGCACCGACCTAGTGGCGCGGGCTGTCCTCGCCTAGATCTTCGAATAGTCGACGGTAAACCAACGCTCTGGTGTTGTTGAGACACGCACCGAGTCGCCAGATTCGCTTTCGACGTAGCTGTCCCCACCCTTCACGCCCAGATAGCGGTGCGCCATGGGTCGACTATGTAGTTCCTTGTCGGCCGGGGAAATCGTGGCGGTTCCTTCTATCGATACGTATTTGTAGGGCAGTGACTCTGACTGCGCACACAGACTGAATCGCATTGATTTCTGGAGAAGGCGGCCCTTCACCGAGTCAGGGGAAATGAGGAACCACAGTTCGCCACCTGGTTCGTAGACGTACCAAACAGGGACGGTCAATGGCGGGCCGTCAGGTCGTTCGATCGATAGGACTCCAACGTGCAGTTCGGATAGGAACTGCTCTCTCTCGTACTGTGTCATTGCTGTTGCGCTCATATGTTTCCGAGCGTAGTCGGACATGCCTGGTGGCACGACCTTTGCGGTTGCCGTGCCAACGCCTAGCGTGGCAATTATGGAAACTTTCGAACGCACCATCTACAACGCCGAGCATGAACAGTTTCGTTCGGCTTTTCGCCAGTGGTTGGATAAGGAAATTGTCCCTCATCATGAGAAGTGGGAAGCAGACGGAATTGTTCCTCGCGATATCTGGCTAGCGGCCGGAAAGCTTGGCTTCCTCGGATACCACGTGCCAGAACAATATGGCGGCGGTGGTGTTACCGATTACAAGTTCGGCGCCATCATGCAAGAAGAAGTGTCAGAGACCGGAGTTATCGGAAGTGCAAACGGTATGACGTTGCACAACGACATTGTGTTGCCGTATTACTTGGAACTTGCAACTGATGATCAGAAACAACGTTGGCTTCCGAAGATGGTGACAGGTGAGTTGATTGGTGCTTTAGCAATTACAGAACCAAACACCGGAAGTGACGTGGCAAATGTTCGTACGTCGGCTGTGCGACATGGCGACACGTGGGTAGTGAACGGTGCAAAGACTTTCATTACTAACGGCATAAACAGTGACCTGGTTATCACCACTGTGCGTACCAATGATCAACCAGGTCACCGTGGGTTGTCTTTATTGATTCTTGAGCGCGGCATGAAGGGCTTTGAGCGCGGGCGTAACCTCAGCAAGCTCGGTATGCATGCCCAAGACACAGCTGAGTTGTCATTTACTGATGTAGAAGTTCCGAGCGAGAACGTATTGGGTGTTGAAGGCCAAGGATTCGTGTATCTCATGCAGAACTTGGCGCAAGAGCGTCTCAACATGGCAGTTGGTGGTGTGAAAGTTGCGTCGGCTGCACTTCAGGCAACACTTGACTACACAAAAGACCGCAAAGCCTTTGGCCAATCCATTGCAACGTTCCAGAATTCAAAGTTTGTTCTGGCTGAAATCGCAACAGAAGTTCAAATCGCTCAGGTCTATGTCGACCGGTGCATCGAATTGCATTGTGAAGGACGTTTGTCTGCAGAGCAAGCAGCAGCTGCAAAGTTCTGGGTGACCGAATTGCAGAACAGAGTTGTCGATAAGTGCCTGCAGCTTCACGGTGGCTACGGCTACATGTTGGAATACCCAATCGCACGTGCATGGGCAGATAGTCGTATCCAAACCATCTATGGCGGAACTACGGAAATTATGAAAGAGATCGTGGGCAGAAGCCTCACGAAATAATCAGAAGATGATTCCCGCTGCTCGTAGAGCAGCTGCATCTAAACCAAGCGAAGTGACGATTTCGTCTGAATCGGCACCCATTGCAGGAGCTGGCGGCTGCGTCTTTGTCGGTGTTCCCTTAAAGCGTGGGGCATTGCGCACTTCGCGCATTGAGCCAGCTTGTGGGTGTTCACGAATGAAGAACGTTTCATTGTGAATGACCTGTGGGTCATCGATAACTGTCGCCAATGTGTTCAACCCTGAAGCCGGCACATCGTGAACAAGCGCGCCTTCTAGGAAATCATGCACAGAAATAGTCTGCAATTGACGAACCACGATTTCTTTCAGAGCAACAGCATTTACTGCTCGTGCTTCACGATCTTTGAATCGCTCGTCGACTGCTACCTCTGGCACTCCGAGTGCAGCGCAATAGCCTTCGAATTCAGATTGGGTGACAACAGATGATGTTGCGTAACCATCTTTGAATTCCATTGCTGAATATGCCGATGAAATTGTTGCTGTGCGAAGAGCATCCTCGTCGAGAAGGGCAACATCCATTGCGCAGTCAGGCCATGTGAATGCGATTGCTGCATCAAGCATTGAGACGGTGATGTGTTGACCGCCTGCGCCGCGCTCGCGTGCAAATAGGGCAGCTGTGATCGCCTGGGCAACTGTGTACGCCGTGACTTTGTCGCAAATGAGGTGTTTGAAGATTGCTGGCTTGCCCGTTGCCGCATCTGTTTGAACAGAAGCAAGACCGGAGGCTGCCTGAATGACATTGTCATACACACGACGGTTGCTGCTTGGGCCGTCTGCTCCGAAGCCAGCAATTGAGACATACACAATGTTTGGGTTAATGGCTTTCACATCTTCGTAACCGAAACCTAAGCGTTCAACTGCGCCTGGTCGAAAGTTCTGAATAAGAACATCGGCACTTGCAACGAGCGAACGAAGAACTTCAGTTCCTTCTGGCTTCTTGAGGTCTACGACAAGAGATTTCTTGCCGCGGTTGTGCAGCGCATAAATACCTGTAATGCCGTTCTTTTGTGAGCCGAGATAGCGCATCATGTCGCCAAGTCCAGGTGACTCAACTTTGATGACTTCAGCTCCCTGGTCTGCAAGTGTCATGCCTGCAAGCGGTCCTGAAATCATGACAGACATATCAACGACACGAATGCCGGTGAGTGGTCCTTGGCTGTGATCAATGCTCATATTGGTGCCCCCTTTGCAACTAATGGCCATGGTCGTTCTCTCTCAAGACGTAATGCAAGTTCGAGAAGAATTTGTTCGCTGAAATGCGGTCCGATGATTTGCAGTCCAACAGGTAGCCCATCGACAAAACCAGCAGGTACGGAAATGCCAGGGTTGCCGTGCAAATTACATGGGAATGTGAGAAGGCCGTTATTTCCTGCACCGGCCTTAATGCCACCGAAGGTGTTCGGAAGTGGGCCTTCGGCGGGGAATGCAATGTCAGGGTTAGTGGCTGTCATCACGAGGTCAACTTCATCAAAGATTTGACTCATTCGTAGGTTCACTGCTGCACGCCGAGCTTCAATCTTTGTTCGCTCGGCTTCGCCGTAACGACCTTCTGTTAATTGCAACCCAGCACGCATCTCTGGTGTTAAGTCGTCTGCACATGCTGGCCACATGTCGCCAAGGGCTGCTCTAATTTCAATCATTCCGCTGATTGACCACGCAGCGCCCATTCGAGGCAGTTCCGTGTTCACGCCGTCAATGCGACGCAAGCCGGCAGATGCGACGAGATGGTCAGCTGCTTCGAGCAACACATTCCACATTGCAGGCGATACAACAGCACCGTCCCAATCTTGAACGATGGCAACGCGTAGGCCTGCGACATTCACTGTGCCGAGTGCGTTTTCCCATCCGTCGACACGGGGAAGGCTGAGCGGGTCTGCTGCATGGTGGCCGTTACACACATCGAACCAGCGCGCTGTGTCGCGCACGCTGCGAGTCATACCGCCAGTTGTGACAGTGAGGTTGCCGTACTCAACATGAGGTCCGCGTGGGATGCGTCCGAAGGTTGACTTCAAACCAACAAGGCCAGTGAATCCGGCAGGAATACGAATTGAGCCTCCGCCGTCGCCACCAGTCCCGAGTGTGAATAATCCGCCCGCTACTCCCGCTGCGCCTCCGCCCGATGATCCACCTGGTGTTCGGGTTGTGTCCCACGGGTTACGAGTCACGCCGTTCAAAACGGTACGTGTGACATTGACGCCACCAAATTCACTTGCAGTGGTGAGACCAAAATGATTTGCACCAGCAGCAATAAGACGAGACACCATTGTTGATGTGTGTTCAGATTTGCGATCTGCAAATGGAACTGATGCTTCAGTTGACGGCCAACCTTGTACATAGTCAAGTTCTTTCACACCCATTGGCACTCCACCGAATGGAAGTGAAACATCTGCACGTGATGCACGCTCTAATGCGCCATCGCTATCAAGAAATGAAATGCAGTTCAGTGAACTTGAAGCAATTGCAGACAATGTTGCTTGCATTTCTTCTTTAGGAGACCTGCGTCCTGCTCTAAATTCGTCTACTAGCGAACATGCATCGCCTTGCCATGGTGTATCAGTCATGGATGCAATTTAGTCCACGATCGAAACCTTCGACCCTGACGGAAAACAGGCAACCAAGTAGAGTGGAATCGCTCATGGATAGTCGTGCTTTTCTCGGTCTGCAACAGACCCATAATCCCTATCGCTGGCACCTTCCCGTTGATCGTCGGCTATGCACAGGCGGAAACTTCCTGTATGGCGGTAGCGCCCTTGGGGCAGCTATCTCTGCCATGGAAGGCACCACTGGCAGAAACGTCGTTTGGGCCACAGCTCAGTACCTCAGTTACGCCCGTCCTGGGGAAGTGATGGACATTGATGTCATTGTGCCTGTTGAAGGCAATGCAATCACGCAGGCGCGCGTTGTGGGCCACGTGGGGGAGCGCGAAATCATCACTGTGAATGCAGCGCTTGGAGATCGAAATTTTGAACATGCTGGCCAGTTTGTAAAGGCGCCGGAAGCTGGTCGCCCTGACGAATACGAGAACTGGCGTCATCGCCATATTGCCGAAGGCACCATTCACGATTTCATGGAAGAGCGCGTGGTGAAGGCCCGCTCTGAAACGGAGCTTGACGGCTCTCCTGGCGATGGCCAAACAGTCATGTGGGCGCGTTTGCCACAAGTCATCGAAGGTGTCGACGCGGCAGCTCTTGGAGTGTTGGGTGACTTTGTTCCACGCGGTGTTGGTCAGGCTCTTGGCATTCGTGGCGGCGGTAATTCTCTCGACAACACCTTGCGCGTTATGAACTTGGTTCCCACTACTTGGGTGCTTCTTGATATTCGCGTTCAGGGCGTTGCGCGAGGCTTTGGTCACGGACTCGTGCACATGTTTGCTGAAGACGGAACTCTCATGGCAACCGCCAGTCAGAGTTGCATTGTTCGAATGTGGAAAGGTGATGACTAATGAATGCATACGGAGCAAAGGGCCAACATGGTTTGCCGGTACGACCCGGCATGACCGTGCCGCTACCAGGGCCGCTACATAGCCATAAAGACAAATTGTCAGAACTCGCAGACATGGGGTACACAGATATCTGGTCTGCAGAAGCAGATGGTGCAGATGCGTTTACACCGTTAGCGCTTGCCGCTGCATGGGAACCACGCCTGCGTCTCGGTACTGCAATTGTGCCTGCCTACACACGTAGTCCGGCTTTGTTTGCACAATCAGTGGCGTCCATGGCTGATGCAGCACCTGGCCGCTTTGCAATCGGCATCGGGTCTTCTAGCAACGTCATCGTTGAACGCTGGAATGGCATTCCTTTCGAAGAGCCATACAAGAAAGTGCGCGATGTTGTTCGCTTTCTGAATGATGCACTTGGTGGCGAGAAAGTGACGAAGGAATATGACACTTTCAAAGTTGACGGATTCCGTTTGGGCATAAAGCCAGAAGTGAAACCACAAATTCTTGTCGCAGCTTTGCGTGAAGGAATGTTGCGCCTTGCTGCTCGTGAAGCAGATGGCACAATCATCAACTGGCTGAGCCCCGAAGATGTCACACGTGTCGCAGAAGTAGTGCACGGTGCAGCAAATGGAACACCAAAGGAAATCGTTGCGCGTATCTTCGTGTGTCCTTCTACAAACACTGAAGCAGTGAGAGCAGCAGCCCGCTTCGCCATTGCTGCCTATCTCAACGTGCCTGTTTATGCGGATTTCCACGCATGGCTCGGCCGCGGTGATTTGTTGAAGGGCATGTGGGATAACTGGAAAGCAGGCGACCGTAAGGCCGCACTTGCAGCTATCCCTGACGAAGTTGTTGACGCACTAATCATTCACGGATCACCGGAGTATTGCCGCGATCGCATTCGTCAGTATTTTGATAACGGAGTTACTACATCAACTCTTGCCATCATGCCGTTTGATCCCGAGCTAAAACATTGGGACGCAGTTCGTTCATTGTCACCCTCGGCTCACAAATAATTTTGCACTGCCGCAATGTCTGACAAGCCCGTCAAAGGAGTAACGAAAGAAGGCTGGAAACTTCTTCTTGAAACATTGATTCCGCAACGCAATGGCTTGCTGGCTGGTGTTGCGGTTGGTCTGTCATGGTCGGTCGGAAAGATGGCAGTTCCACAACTCACGCGCTATGCGATTGACCGCGGAATCAGCAAGAACGGCTCGTTGTTGTTTTGGACATCCACAATTCTTGCGGCTGCTTTAGTCGCTGGTGTTTTTGCAGGTTGGCGTCGCTTTATTGCATTCCGTGAAAGTCGCCTGACAGAAACTGTTTTGCGTGAACGTTTGTTTGCTCAAATTCAAGGCCTTCATGTGGGTTTTCATGACCGCACCCAAACTGGCCAACTAATGAGTCGCGCATCCAGTGACTTGCTGCAAGTGCAGGGCTTTGTAGTCAACATTCCCATTTTCGCATCTCAGGTCACCATGGTGTTCGGAGTTGTTGCGATTCTGTTCTTTACTGATCCGCTGTTGGCCGCAGTCGCCCTAGCGCCATTGCCGTTCATCAATATCTCTGCTCGTTCGTTCTCGCACAAGATTCATCCAACGGTTCTCGCGGTGCAGCAAGAGCAAGCACAACTTGCAAGTGTTGTTGAGGAATCAGTTTCCGGTATTCGTGTCATCAAGGGCTTTGGTGCCGAAGCTGTACAGCAGGCCAAGTTAGAAGTAGAAGCAGACGATATTCGCCGCGAATCTATGAAAGCTGCGCGCATCCGTAGTCATTTCCTTCCGGCTATTGACTTGCTTCCCGGGCTTGGGCTGGTTGCTGTTCTCGGGCTTGGCGGCCACCGCGTGATTAACGGTGACATGTCGTTGGGTGGACTTGTTGCGTTCAACGCGTATCTCACCATGTTGATCTGGCCAATGCGAAACATTGGTATGACTGTTGCCATGGGTCAGCGCGCGGCTTCAGCGCTCGTGCGTATTCATGAAATTTTGGCAGTAGTCCCTGCAATCGCAGACCCGCCACACCCGTTGCATCTTCCGCAAGCTGCAGTTGCTCAACCTGTAGGTGCAGTGAAATTCGAAAACGTTCGATTCGGATACGAAATTGGCCATACGGACATTCGTGTTCTCGAAGGTTTCAGCTTCTCTGTCGCCCCCGGTGAGTCAGTTGCCATTGTTGGTGCAACGGGTTCAGGGAAGTCAACCATTGCGCGATTGTTGTTGCGCTTTTATGACCCGCAAGCCGGAAGTGTCAGCCTTGATGGCATTGACCTACGCCAACTACGTCTACCTGACTTACGACACTCAGTCGGGGTTGTGTTTGAAGACACGTTGTTGTTCCACGACACGGTGTCGGCAAACATTGCATTTGCAAAACCAGAAATTGATTTCGACGTTGTTCAACGTGCAGCAAAGTTGGCAGGTGCTCACGACTTCATTATGCAATTGCCGAACAAGTACGACACTTCATTAGGAGAACGTGGGTATTCATTGTCTGGTGGACAACGCCAACGCATTGCTATCGCACGCGCAATTGTTGCTGATCCGCGCGTGTTGGTACTTGACGATGCAACATCCGCAGTTGACCCGACAAAAGAGCATGAAATCCGCGACGCCTTGGCAACTGTGATGCGCGGACGCACCACATTGGTAATTGCACATCGCCCAGCAACCATTGAGTTGGCTGACCGGGTAGTTCTTCTTGATGAAGGTCGAATTAGTGCCTCAGGCTCACATCATGAGTTGTTGGAAACAAACGAGAAGTACCGCAGCGTCCTTGCTGCCATGACCAGCACGGTGATTGAGTAGTTATGTACGCAGGTGGACGTGGAGGCGGCGGCGGAGGAGGAGGCGCAGGTGGTCACGGCATTGATGAGGACCGGAAGCTTGATCGTTCCCAAACACGCGTAGTCCTCATTCGCAGTTTCCGAATGGCTGGGGAGTTTCGCAAGCAAGCAATCCTGGCGTTAGGTCTTGTCGTTATCACTGTGTTGTGCACATTGGCAGGGCCCGTGCTGGTACGTCACGGTATTGATGCTGGTATTCGTAAGGGAGACCGCGGAGCACTTGATAGAACCGTTATTGCGTACATCGTGGTGGTCGTCATTGCCTACGTTGTGGGCCGTTGGCAGTACGTCGCATTGAACTCTGCCGGTGAAGGCTTCTTGCGTCTTATTCGAATTCGAGTTTTTTCTCGGATGCAGAAACAATCAATGGCTTTCTTCGACAGGGAAAAGGCCGGGGTTCTTGTTGCGCGGATGACAGCCGACATTGAATCAATGGCGGAACTTGTGCAGTGGGGTCTCATGCAGTTCCTGTCGTCGTTCTTGTTGCTGTTCTTTGCGTTCTTTCTCTTGATGAGCTTGTCGTGGCAACTCACACTGATCTCGCTGCTTGTGTTTCCGTTCTTGATCTTGGCGACTATCAAGTTTCAACGTGATGCCAACAAGGCGTACTTAGAAGTACGTGACAAAGTCGGGGCGAACCTCTCTGCGCTTCAAGAGGGAATTACGGGAGTTCGCGTTATTCAGGCCTATGGCCGAGAAGAAGAACAGATTCGTCGATTCGAAGAATCAAACAGGGCTCTGTTTCGTAGCCACATTCACAGTGTGAAGGTCAGCACTTGGTATTTCGGGCTCATTGAATTCGCGGGCATTGCTTCATCAGCACTCATTGTCGGTGTCGGTGGCTTGCTGGTACATAACGGCACTGTTTCTCTCGGCACAGTTGTGGCATTCGTCTTGCTGCTGGCCAGCTTGTTTGACCCTGTTCAACAACTTTCGCAGTTGTACAACACTCTGCAATCTTCAGCAGCTGCACTACATAAGTTGTTCGGCATTATCGATGCAGTTCCTGATGTCGATGAGTCACCGAACCCCATCTCGTTGCCATCAGCAGGCGACGTGGTTGTAGACAACATCACGTTCTCATATGCGGGCGGCTCACAGCCAGCATTGGAAAACGTGTCGCTGACACTGACTGCCGGAACGCGTCTTGCGTTGGTTGGCCCCACTGGCGCGGGCAAATCAACTCTTGCCAAATTGATGGCACGTTTATACGACCCTCAATCTGGAACGGTTTCGTATGGCGGGGTAGACCTGCGTCGTGCATCAATGGACGACTTACGTAATCGCATCGTTGTGATTCCTCAAGAGGGTTTCTTGTTTGACGGCACAATCCGGGACAACTTGCGTATTGCAAAGCCAGACGCCACAGAAGACGAACTTCTTATCGCGCTTGACAAGATTGGCTTGCGTGAACGGTTCGAAGCATTGCCAGAAGGCCTTGATACCGAAGTGCGCGAGCGCGGTTCACGTTTGTCAGCAGGCGAACGCCAGCTAGTTGCATTGTCACGTGCGGCCCTTATTGACCCCGCAGTGTTGGTACTTGATGAAGCAACCTCAAACCTTGACCCTGGTACCGAGATGTTGGTGGAAGCAGCGCTTGAAAAACTAATGACTAACCGCAGTGTCATTGTGGTTGCTCACCGACTGTCTACGGTGCAGCGCGCAGACAAGATTGCTGTTGTGGCTGATGCGCACATTTCAGAGATCGGCACCCACGATGAACTGATTGCTCTCAATGGCCATTACGCCTTACTTGCCTCCACGTGGAACAAAACCCAGCCCCACTAAGCCCTTTCCTTCGCGGGTTATGAATACTGAGCCGTGAGGCGTTGAAAAATGGCAATTTCTTTGCTGTCATATGGTGAACCATCTCGGTGAAGTAGCTCGTGGAACCAGGGTTCTTCATCTGTGACTGGTTCGGTCCATGAACGCCATGGGAAACGAGTCTGGGTTCTTCCGTCAACGAAGCCCCAGTTGATTGCACCCACGCCATATTCAGCAAAAACTTCTAGTAGATCAACAGTGGAGCCGGCTGTGCGGGCCAGCCACTCTGTACATAAGAGTGGTCGACCATATGTCTTGAGTGATTCAATAACTGCAGTTAGTTTCTCGCGGGGTTCATAGCAGTGAAACGAAATAATGTCACAGCGGTTCAGAATAAGTTCATTTAGTGAGTTCTCGATAGGTTGCCATTGTTTGTTGTATTCCCAAATGCCAACTGTCAAAGGTTGTGAAGGGGAAATATCCTGTGCCCAATCGAAAACTTGCGAAACAAGTTCTGTTGCGGTCTTGATTTTCTCGTCACGAGAGCCAACCTTTAACGTGACAGTGTCAACCTGGTCTGGTTCGTTAAAGAGATCCCATGCGATAACACGGGGGTCATCTTTGAATCTCTTTATAACTTCCTGTACGTATTGCCGTAAATCTGGCCAGCGGGAACGGTCATAGAAGATCTCTGAACCAGGACTTTGTACCCACATGGCGTTATGAAGCCGTGGTGCAGGTTCTCGCTGGACGCCTAGTTTCGGTTTCGGATTCCACACTCCGTCAAAAAGTACGGGGACTACTCTGATCCCGTGTGACTGTGCGACAGAGAGAACAACATCCATTCGATCAAGAAAGTTTGTTGGTGATTCTGCAAACAGAAGATCATGTAGATAGAGGCGAATGGTGTTCATGCCGATATCTGCGGCCCATCCCAATTCTTTACTGATGGTGTCAATATCAAATGTCTCTGACTGCCACATCTCTAATTGATTGCCGGCTGTTGACGGACTGAAATTGCAGCCGACTAACCATCCGATTCGGCTATTCCATTCGTGTGCTTTTTCAGCGGTCCATCGGCCAGTCGTCATTGCCCTATCTAATCGTGCCCAGGTGATCCTGAACGAGCCGCAGATTTAGTCGCGAGCGACGAAGTATTTTGACTTCGGGTGATGGCAGATAATTGCTGAGGTCGATTGTTCTGGTTGGTATTGCCAACCAGTTTCTTCGCCAACTTCGATACCAATGCGGCCAGCTTCAAGAAGTTCGGCAACGCGTGCGTTGTCTTCTAGGTCTGGACATGCGGGGTAGCCCCAGCTGTAACGACCACCGCGGTACTGCTGACGGAACAAGCCGGCAACTGATGGGCCGTCTTCGTTGACAAAACCCCACTCAGTGCGTATGCGGTGGTGCCAGTACTCGGCAAGTGCTTCTGCCATTTCAACACCGATGCCGTGAAGCTCGAGGTAGTCCTGGTACTTGTTGGCTGCGAATAGTTCGGCTGCTGCTTCACTGATTGGTTGACCCATGGTGACAATGTGGAACGCGGCATAGTCGGGCTCGCCACTTTCAACAGACCGAAAGAAGTCTGAGATACACATGAAGGGTGCAACCTTTTGGCGTGGGTAGCTAAAGCGCGTACGTTCTACTGTGCGCGTGTCGTCTGTGTAGACAACTAGGTCATTGCCATCGCTGTTGACAGGGAAGTATCCGTACACAAGTTGTGGAACCAGTACTCCAGTGGCTTTCGCGTTGCTGAGTTGCGCGCGCAAGATAGGGCGGATGCGATCTTTGAAGTCAGTGTCTGATTCACCCTCATTCGGGCGGTATTGCCACTGGTTGCGGAACAAGGCAGTTTCGTTGATGTATTCAGCAATCTCGTCGAGGCCGATACCTTTGACAACTTTTGTGCCAAGGAATGGCGGAACAAAGACCGTGTTGTCTGTTTCGACTTCTGGAGAGCGGCTCGGAATGGAGGCTGGATCAACTTCAACCTTCTCGCGTCGTGGAATTACACGCTCGCCAAGCTTGCGACCAAAGTCCGGGTCGTCGATGCCTGATTTCTTGATGTCCATCAGTTTGTCAAGAGTAGACAAACCTTCGAATGCGTCTTTGCCGTACAGCACGCGACCTTCGTAGATCTTGCGGAGGTCTTGCTCTACGTAGCTACGGGTAAGCGCTGCGCCGCCAA
>Ga0208227_1000086_pt1 | contig 22210 bp, 24 predicted proteins | sample LakMenEpi13Jun11_FD_150692 | JGI IMG/M metagenome (GOLD analysis project Ga0208227, IMG submission 150692) | Freshwater microbial communities from Lake Mendota, WI - 13JUN2011 deep hole epilimnion (SPAdes) | ecosystem: Environmental > Aquatic > Freshwater > Lake > Epilimnion/Euphotic zone ...
CCTCCTGAGTGCGATTTCAAAAATCTATCAAGGTCAAGCCGTACCAGCCCACTCCAAATTCCGCTAATTTACAGTTTGATTACCCGAGGACCGACAAGTTCCCGTTCAAACTTTTGCACCTGATGCCAGTTGACGTTCAAATGTGACACGCTGGAGATATGCGCAACCAGGAACCAAGCCTCGATGAACAAATCACAATTCTGCCTTGGTGGCAGAACCCACTAAATTTTGTGGCATTAGGACTTTCAATGCTGATTTTTGGTATTGGCATCGGCTACTACTTCGGTGATTCCGCAGCTACCCCAGACAAGAGCAAAGTAGATATCGGCTTCCTACAGGACATGCGCTACCACCATGACCAAGCCGTCGAAATGGCCTACTACTACCGCACCTCGGTCACCGATCCCACACCACGCCTCAACCTGTTGGCCGAAGAAATTTTGCTTTCACAGCAACTCGAGAGTGGACGGATGGTGCAAATGCTTCGTTCATTCAACGAAATCGAAGCCAATGACACCGGAACCGCAATGACATGGATGGGTCATCCAACGCCCATCGACGAGATGGACGGTCTTGCGAGTCAAGCCGAACTTGACTCTTTGGCTGCGGCAACTGGTGACGAAGCTTCAAGGATTTTCGCAACCTTGATGATCAATCATCACAACGGCGGAATCGCGATGGCTGAATATGTCATTGAAAATGGTTCAAACAAAGATGTCATCAGCATGGCCAAGTCGATGATCAAAGGTCAACAGGCCGAAGTCAATGAACTTCAAGCAGTGCTTGATTCTCTCGCCTGAAGATTTGTCTCGCCCCACTAGTGCAGTAGCTAAAACAATCAACAACTAAGCAGCAGGAACCGTTGTCGGTGGTGCGGTGGTCGCAGTTGTCGTGGTCGTTGCCGGCGTTGTTGTCGGCACTGGCGTAGTCGTCGGCCTGACCGGAAGAGTCGTTGTTGTTGAAGTCGTTGTGGTGTAACTCGGATCAGTCCAGTTGAAGCGCGGTGATTGCGCTCCGTAAGCTTCGGGCTCTTTCACGCCATCGAAAACAAATACTTGGTCGCCCTTGGCAACGAGTGATTGGAAATAGTCAGAAACGTGCATGGGAAGGCGAATACATCCGTGCGATGCTGGATAATCAGGAACTTCTTTACCGCCGTGAACTGCAATTCCCTTGTTGAAATACACCGGGTTGTACATGCCACCCAGTTGACTCTCGCGACGACCGACAACCATTCGGTAATACTTGTAGACACCGCCGGGCGTCCATGACAAGCCACAAACACCCTTCTTGATGGGTTCAGTGCCAGTCTCGTTGCCTTGTTCGCCTGGAGAGATGGTGACTTCTTCACACCACTCTTCGTTCGTACCTGATGAGATATGCGTGACTACAACAGGATCCTCACCGTGGAAGACAATCAGCACTTGTTCGGGCAAGTAGATCTCGGTGTGGTTCGGCGTCGAATCAGGACGACGAGGAAGAATCAATAACGGATCTTGCATACGGCTCCACATTTCGGGAGTCACCTTCCCGGTGACTTGGTCACGTGGAACGCCCATGACTAATTTTTCAAAGGCCCAAACTGCTTGTTGTGTTCGTACACCAAATGCCCCGTCGGCGACACCTGGATCAAATTTCAATTCGATGAGCCGATCTTGAATCAGCTTGATTTCAGGGCCAGCAGAACCGCGACCATATGTTTGCGTGAGAGGCAGTTTGGTCACCGGAGCAGTCGATGAAGGAGTGACGATCTGGGCCACCGTCGTCGTTGGACTGTTTGCACCATCAGATGGCGAGTCATCTGAAGCCACCACACCAATCAAAATCACAGCAAACAAAATGCTCGCGGCAGCAATGGCTGGCATCCACTGATTAATGAATGGGGAGCGCGAGATACCCAATGAACTGCGACGCGAAGGCGAACGTCGAGGGCGCTGGTGACTAGACACGAATCTGAAGGATATCGCTGGTCATGTCAGCCCGAACCGTCACCCAGAACTTCACTTGTTAACGAGGGGCTCAATCGCCCGCAGTTCTTGACGCAATTCGCGCATTTCCTTGAGGATCTTGACGATGACGCCGGGCGACGAAAGCGTGGAGACCCCTCGCGTGCGGGGGAAATAGTCAACCCCAAATTGAACGATGTGGTAACCAAGTTTGTTCGCTCGAATCACTAATTCGGCATCGATGAACGAGCCTTCGCTCTTCAAAGAAATGTGTTCGAAGATTCGCCCGCGGCACATCTTGAAGGCAAAGTTGACATCGCGGATTTTGAGTCCGAAGAAAATTCGGACCAGGGCGTTATAGAAGAACGAGTAGACCGTGCGCACATATCCTTCGCCAGTTCGGTCGAGGCGGTACGCGCTAATGATGTCGGCTTCGTATTGACGCATCAAGCGGCAAGCCTTTTGCAGTTCAACCATGTCGAATGGAAGATCGGCATCGGTATACAAAACCAAGTCACCAGTGACATTGGCAAAGCCTGTCTTGATGGAACCACCAAGTTTGCGATTCTTGGGATGGTGCACAACTCGAACACGAGAATCGTTGGCTGCTGCTTCATCGGCTAGTTGAGGTGTTGAGTCAGTAGATGCATCGTCAATAATCAAAATCTCGTAGTCAGCAATTTCGCCGACACTGATTAAGGAGCGACCAGCTTCGTGCGCTGCCGACAAGGTACGCCCGATGTACTCCTCTTCGTTCCACATCGGAAAGAAGAATGAGAGTTTCTGAAAATGCGGAATCGCCGTCTCTGTGGCCACATCTGCAAGTTATCGCCAGATCAGAGAGCCTGTACTTCAGGTAAGTTGGCCCTGTGAGCGACATCGGAAACCAAGATTCCCAAGGGCACGACCCCCGCAAGAACCTCTCCGATCACGGCCAGTTCACTTTTTCCCCCAAATCTGCTCAGCAGCATCGCTTGACTCCATCTTGGGGTCGGATCATCGCTCTTGCCTGGCTACTGAATATGTTCGCTTTAGTTTGCACCGGGGCTTCCTCGCAGATCATTGGTCGGCCGGTCATCTGGCTCGATGATCAACGATGGGGCGTGTTCACTTTGACCCTGTTGGTCATTGCCACCTGTTTTCCTTTGATGGCCACCGCTTTGTGGTCGTTGTTCCACGGTCCACATGTGTGGCTCTTGTCTGTTGTTCCAACAATCGTTCTTCTCGTTCTCGCTGCGCTCGACCGCGACAATTCGCCCGGGAGCGCAGTGGTTACTTTGCTACTCGGCGTTGCTGGCGCCCTTTCGATCGTGGGAGCTTTTGCTGGTCGCTATCGACTCAGCAACGCTTCGAGCGCGACCACCGCGTCCAACTGACTACCGACCTCCGGCCCAGCACCCGGTCGATGTTGACGAACGTGGCTCAGAGCTTCGTCGAGGGACATTCCCGCAATCTGACAAACCGCTACGGCCAGAGTTCCGGCTCGACCAACTCCGCCCGCGCAATGAACAATGACTGATTCACCACGTCGCAGTCGATCAACGACGCCCTGATACAGCGGCAAAATCTCTTCAATCGGCGGTGACGACAAGTCGTGAATCGGATACCAGGTTGAACAGTCGTTGGTCTGCAACCAAGTGAGGTACTTGTTATAACGCCCACGCAATTCACCTTCACGGACCAAACACACCACATGGGACGCTTCGACACGCCGAAGGGCTGCCGCATAGTCGGGACCAATGAAATGTTTCCCGCATAACCACAGTCGACCGGCGAAAGGGGGCACCGGAATTTCGTGGATGCCCCCATCCATGTTCAAGACCTCATTCATGCACTACTGACAATACGCCAGCCAATGGTCATCTCATCAATAGTCACCTGACTCGGGTGGGCCAAACCGATAGCGTCAGAAACTATGTCGGCCAAGGTACTCACATCACTCCCCATCGGCGAACGGGTCGGAATCGCATTCTCGGGCGGCCTCGACACATCTGCTGCCGTTGCCTGGATGCGCGCCAAGGGAGCGATTCCGTATTGCTACACCGCAGATCTCGGGCAGCCCGACGAGCCCGACCTGGCAGGTATCCCCGATCGAGCCAAAGAATACGGGGCCCAAGAAGCTCGGTTGATCGATTGCCGTACTGAATTAGTTCGCGAAGGTCTCATGGCTTTGCAGTGCGGAGCCTTCCATATCACGACTGCTGGCAAGACGTATTTCAACACCACTCCTCTTGGTCGCGCCGTCACCGGCACTTTGCTCGTACGTGCAATGCATGAAGATGGCGTCGACATCTGGGGCGATGGATCCACCTATAAAGGCAACGACATCGAGCGTTTCTACCGTTACGGACTCATGGTCAACCCCAAGTTGCGCGTGTACAAACCATGGCTTGATGAAGCGTTTGTTTCCGAACTTGGTGGTCGTACCGAGATGAGTCAATTCTTGTTAGACAATAAGTTGCCCTATCGCGCGAGTACTGAAAAGGCGTATAGCACCGACGCCAATATTTGGGGAGCAACCCACGAAGCCAAGTTGCTTGAAGAGTTGTCGACGTCGATGGAGATTGTGGATCCCATCATGGGCGTCGCTCACTATCGAGAAGATGTGGCGATCACGACCGAAACGGTGAAGATTCGTTTCCATGAAGGCTGGCCAGTCGCAATCAACGACCAAGAATTTGCCGATCAAGTTGAGTTAGTACATGAAGCCAACCGTATTGGCGGTCGTCATGGACTTGGTATGAGCGACCAAATCGAAAACCGAATCATCGAAGCTAAGAGTCGCGGAATTTACGAAGCCCCCGGATTGGCATTGCTGCACATTGCGTACGAACGACTCGTCACCGCAATTCACAACGAAGGCACGATCGAAAATTACCGCACCATGGGTCGTCGCTTGGGTCGTCTTTTGTACGAAGGACGCTGGTTTGATCCACAAAGCTTGATGTTGCGTGAACCGATCATGCGTTGGGTCGGTTCGGCGATTACTGGTGAGGTCACGTTGCGTTTGCGTCGTGGCGATGACTACACGGTGCTCGATACGACCGGACCACATCTCACCTATTCGCCCGAGCGTTTGAGCATGGAGCGGGTTGAAGACCAACCGTTCGGACCGCTCGACCGAATCGGTCAGTTGACGATGCGTAATCTCGATATCGAGGACAGTCGGAGCAAGCTTGAGATTTACCGTGAGGCCGGAACCTTGGCCCCCGGCACCAACCTCCTCGAACTCGAATAGCCCCATTTTCCCCACTCTGTACTTTTGGTTCCAACTGTCGGAACCAAAAGTACAGAGTGGCGAGTTAGTTCCGGTTTTGGAGGCGGGAGACGAGGCCGGCGATGAGCAAAGCCCGACTCGGCATCTGACTCACATCGACCCACTCGTGATCCGCATGAGCACCGCCACCCACAGCGCCTAAACCATCCAACGTCGCTACTCCGGCAGCCGCCGTAAAGTTTCCGTCCGATCCCCCACCGACTGCGACTCCTTCAATGTCGGGCAGGCCAATCTCGCGAGCGACTTCTACAGCCATCGGGAACAACCAAGTTGACGCAGTCGGAGGCATCGGTGGGCGATTAAAGCCACCTTTGATTTCGAGACGAGCCTCGGGATTCTCAACCGTCAGCGAATTCATTAATGCATCAACACGTTCACGCTCAACTGCTTCAACAACGCGAACATCAATTGAAATCTTCGCCAGTGCTGGCACCACATTGTCGGCTGTTCCAACAATCGCAACTGTCGGCGTCACTGTTGTTCCTAGTTCTGCGTTTCCAAAAGTATTGATGCGCAAAATCTGTGCTGATGCTTCGACAAGAGCGTTGACACCTTTTTCTGGTTCAAGACCAGCATGTGAAGCGCGTCCAAGTACATGCAACTCAAATGTTCCTGTTCCTTTACGAGCCGTTTTCAAAGCCCCACCATCGGCGCTGGGCTCGAGAACTAAAACTGCACCACAAGCTTTGGCGCGTTCAACAATGAGATCGCGCGAATGGACCGATCCAACTTCTTCGTCTGAGGTAATCAAGATCTCCACACCCGACTTGTCAGCAAGCGCGGCCACTCCGTGAATTGCTTGCACAATGCCGGCTTTCATATCGAAGATTCCGGGGCCAGTTGCCTTGTCGCCATCCACCGTAAAGGGGCGCGCCGCGAGAGCGCCTTTAGGGAAAACCGTGTCGTGGTGACCAACAATCAAAACTTTTGGAGTTCCGCCACCCACCCAATGCACATGAGGGCCAGCGATACAATCAACAATCGTTGCTGATGAACCTAAGCGCTGCTCCATTATTGAAGCCAACTCACGAGCGCTCTGCGACAGAGCCGCAATGTCTAACGATGGCGACTCAATTTCAACAAGCCGGCCAACATCGCCAATCATGGTCTCTCGGTCTGGGGTCGCGATGTTTTCTGATGCCACGACACCATTGTGCCCGATATCGAGGCTCTAAGGTCGAATGAGTTACCTGAGGGGGGAACCAATGTCACTTATTTCTCGTCGTTTTTTCGCTTCAACCGTCGCCTTCGCCACGGTTATCTCGCTCGTTGCGTGCTCGAGCGACAGCGATTCAACATCTACCGAAGCGCCGACCACTCTTGCGCCACTTCCATTAGCGACCTACACAGTTCGCCCGGGCGCACATCAAATCGCCGTCATTGACGCCGAGCCTGGCACCGATCTTCAGATTCAAGCCGAGGACGGAACCGTCGCCGCCGAAGGAACGACCGATGAGCAGGGTTCATTCTTGGCTCGCAACCTCGAAGTCGGCTTGTACAAAGTCGTCAATGCCGACCTGTCAGCCGCCAGTGCTGAAGTTGTCGTTTACGACGCAACTTTCATTCCCGACCAAAGCTTCTATAGCGACCAAGAACTTCCGGCACCTGGTTTCGGATACCTCACGGCTCGCGACGGCACAACACTCTCGATCAATGTTTTGTTGCCTGGCAATGTTGAAGATGGCCCGTACCCCACCGTTGTCGAATACTCGGGCTATGCACCAAGCAACCCCAACGACACTACGTTCGGCCAATTATTCACGACACTCGGCTATGCCTACGTCGCAGTCAACATGCGCGGCACCGGCTGCTCGGGCGGTTCGTTCCGTTACTTCGAAGAATCTCAATCACTCGATGGCTACGACGCCATTGAAGCAATCGCCGCACAACCATGGGTACTCGATAACGAAGTCGGCATGGTCGGCATTAGTTACCCCGGTATCAGCCAACTTTTCGTAGCTGCAACACAACCGCCGAGCCTCGCTGCAATCACGCCGCTCTCAGTCATCGACGACAGCGCACGAAGCACTCTTCGTCCCGGCGGAATTTTGAACACTGGATTCGCAGTGAGGTGGACGAAAGAACGTATGGACAGCGCTGCCGTCTATGGCCAGGCATGGTCAAAAGAGATGGCAGATTCTGGTGACACCATATGTGCCGACAACCAAAAGTTGCGTTTACAAAACCCTGACCTCATCAGCGAAATCAATGACAACGTGTTCTACGAACCCGAAGTTGGCGACATCATCAACCCGTCAATGTTTGTTGACAAAATCAATGTTCCTGTTTTCTTGGCAGGAGCCTGGCAAGACGAACAAACCGGCGGACACTTCCCCGCATTCATCAACAAGTTCACGGGCGCTCCGCACATGTACACCACTTTGGTCAACGGTCTGCATACCGAATCACTCGGGCCGGCTGTGTTCCCCCGCTACGCCGAGTTTTTGAGTTTGTATGTCGCCAAGAAGACTCCCGATCTCACTGCAGCGAGCATCATCGCCACAGTTCTTACTCCGGGCATTTTCGGAGTAGTGACACCAATCGTGCAAGAAAATCGCTTCGCCGGAATGACCTTCGAAGAAGCGCTCAAGATTTTCGAAAGCGAACCCTCGGTACGCATCCTCTTTGAAGAAGGCGCCGCAGATGGTCAAGCACCAGGCACACCGCTCAACCGTTGGCGTGCCGATTTCTCGGCGTGGCCAATTCCCGAAGCAAAAGCAGTTCGCTACAACTTGGGCGATAACGGAACCCTCGGCACCGATGTCGCTCAGACCAGTAGTACTGACTACACCGCTGATCCATCGGCAACTCCTGAGACATTCTTCGGAGGCGAAGGAAGTATTTGGGATGCCAATATCAAATGGAACTGGGTGCGCAACCCCGAAGGCACCGCTGCGGTTTTCACCACGGCAGCACTCGCTGAAGACACCGTGATCGTTGGACCAGGTTCGGCCGATCTCTGGATTTCAACAGAAGCCGCCGACACTGACCTCGAAGTCACCATCAGCGAAATTCGCCCCGACGGTTCAGAGACCTATGTTCAAAGTGGTTGGCTCCGTGCCAGCCTCCGTGCGCTCAACGAGTCGGCCAGTACCGAACTTCGTCCCGTGCATGACTTCTTTGAATCAGACCTCATGTCAGTAACACCCGGCGAACCATTCCTCGCACGAGTCGAAATTTTCCCCGTTGCTCACCCGTTCCGAGCAGGATCAAAAATTCGTATCACCATTGACACACCAGGTGGCAACCGTGGCGAATGGAAGTTTGCAACTCTCAATGCTGGTGAAAAGGTGACGATTCTGCACGATGCCGAACACCCATCATCCATTGCACTTTCGATTGTGCCTGGTCTGAAAGTCCCACCTGGCGTTGCCGCATGTGGTTCGTTGCGCGGCCAGCCGTGTCGCGCGAACTGACCAACTGTTTCAACCAATCATCAAGTATTTATTGTTTTTGTCAGTCGGCAAGGACTGTCAAATTCAACAACACTTCGCCGGAATCATGACCCTCAAGTTCGAATTCGCCCAACTTGTCGGCAACGAATTCAAAGGTCACGTCATCACCTGAAAGTTCGATGTCATATCCGTGAAGGTGAAATTCGTCTTCAACTTCGGCGATGACATTAATTGTGACTGGTGTTCCTAAAACAACCGATGCTTCCTCGGGAACTCCCGAATCGGCATCAAGATCAATCGTGACTGATTCAGTCGCAGGAGTTCCGGATTCTGGGGTCTCTTTACTGGCAGAGCTCGTTGGAGCTGCCGTGCTCACCGGATCGGTCGGCGAAGCCGAATTCGATTCGGTTGAAGGTACCTGCGAAACAGATGTTGCAGTGTCATCGCTTGAGCAACCAGCGATGCCCAGCAATCCACTCAACACAATTGACGAGACCAAAAGGGGGCGACGGATCATTTTCATGCACCTATCGTGCCACATGACGAGGTCGGTTTACAGGTTGCGCAACCTAGGCCCTCAGTCGCTTGCGGGAAGCGCCTTGGCTTCCTTTAATTGCAGCAACTCGCCGTTTACGGCCACTGCCCCAACGCCAGCCTTTGTGCACAGCAGTTCTATGGTGTCGGCTTCATCGACGTAGCGCTTCCCCATCAAGGTTCCGCCGTCGTGCCCAGCAACTACTGCGACCGAACCATCACGAGCCGCCACCGAGGCAATTATCGCGACGCCGCCAATCGTCACCTCAAGATCAGTTTTGGGGGCCTTGACAGTCATCATTTCAGCAGCACACACAGCACTGATCAATCGGGCTCCGGGCTTAAGAATCATGATTGAGTTCCTCCTTCACATGCCAGTAATTCGCTCTGAACAACACGCCTTAACATCTTGCCAGTTTCGGTATGCGGCAAAGAGTCTCTGACAATGATCTCTTCGGGGGTTTTTGATCCTCGCAAAGTCGCCCGCACTGCTTCACGCAACTCATCTAAGTCAACGAAATGCCCGGCTTCAAGTACGACAACGGCGACAATTCGCTGACCCCATTCATCATCAGGAAGTCCAACAACGCAGGCTCCTGTGACACCGACCTGAGCCAACAACACTTCTTCGATTTCTGCAGGGGCGATGTTTTCTCCGCCGCGAATAATCGTGTCGTCGACGCGACCTTCAATAAAGAGATAGCCCTCAGAATCAATTGAGCCTTGATCGCGAGTACAGAACCAGCCCTCGCTATCAAGCAAACTCTTTCCTGCGTACTCGCCCGAAACTTGTTCACCGCGCAGATAAATCAACCCAGATTCGCCAGCGCCGACAACGTTCTCAAATTCGTCACGAATTTCGATTTCAACCATTGGCAAGACTTGGCCAACCGACGACAACCTCCGTTGCACGTGAAGGTCATCAGATAAAAGCGCAGCACGATGATCATCTGGTCCAAGAACTGCAATGGTTGATGCAGTTTCGGTCAGCCCGTAGGCATTAACAAAACCCGTTGTTGGAAACGCTTCTAACGCGGCACGAATGACTTTTTCAGAAATCTTCGCGCCACCGTACGACAATGTGCGCAATGTTGAATGTTCAACAAGTTCTCCGTCGAGTTCATCAACTACTCGAGCCAACATCGTCGGCACAACCATGGCGTGAGTAATTGCTTCTCTCTGAACAGTTTCAAGCCACACTTCGGCCGAGAACGATTGCAAATACACCAAACGTCGGCCAGAGAAAAGGTTTGACAACATGTTGGCGATGCCTGCAACGTGATACGGCGGTACTGAAACCAAGACCGCTTCTAATTCATCGGCGCTGCCAAATTCAACTGACCCCAACAAATAGGCCATCAAGTGACGATGTCGCAACAACGCCGATTTCGGTTCTGATGTCGTGCCACTCGTAAAGAGCACCACTGCAACATCATCATCATTTTCAGCTGGCTCGATTGGTCCGACTTCTTCGAGATCAATTTTTGATAATCCACGAAGCCAATCATCAAAAATCAGTGGTGACAATCCGATTAAACGATCCGCCGTCAATGGATCGGTCAGCACTAATGAATTCGGATAACGCTCGATCAACGATCGCAGTTGGCGATCTTCCAGTCGATAATTCACCGGCACAAACGGAACGCCAGCCCATGCTGCAGCAAACAAGCCGACGGGAAGCAAGGGATGATTTTCACCTACGTAAATGACCGAGGTGTACTTGTTGTGAACTTGGGTCGCCCCAAGACGAACAAGAAAACCAAAATCAGTTCCGGTTATCTGTGAACTTTCATCGCCTAATAGAACGCGATCGTCAAACCCAGATTCGACCATCTCGACGAGCGAAGAAAGATGCATCTCGGCTCGCCGAAGTCAGATTAGAAACGAGGACCGTTGGTCTTTTTCTTTTCGGGTGCCCTGAATGGAGCTTCGATCAACATTTCGAAGCGACCGTCGTCGGGCTGATTGGGTTCGTTGAGGCGCTGCAAGTAGGTCTTGATTGCTGCACGCGCACCAGCGACATGATCACCCTTGATACCAACCGAACGGCTGAGGGCATCCTTGGCCTTCGTGACACGTTCTTTACGAGCCGCTTTTTCTTCTTCGGAGCGAGCCTGAGGAACCTTGCCGGCTTTGGCCTGTTCGGCGGCCAGTCGGCGCGCTTCAGCGGCTTGCAATGGAGTCAATTTGGGTGAGTTGGTCACGATGGTTCCTTTGTTTACGTTGTGTTGGTGCCCAGGATGGGACTTGAACCCATACTCTCTTGTTAGAGAAGGGGGGTTTAAGCCCCCCGCGTCTGCCTATTCCGCCACCTGGGCACTGTCCAACAGGATAGGGGTTAAGCGACCTGAGACGGTCGGTCGATCGGCGATGCCTCACAAGTAAATCCGAGCGCGAGCCACATTTCGCCCCGCAACCGATCGGCCATCGGCGGGGCCAACAGATTGGCGACAACCAGACCCTCGATCATGTCGGCCAAAACTGCAACCCACGGCCGACCTTTCACCCGAACTGCCACCGTTGTCCCACCGTCAAAACGACGGATCGACCGATCGGCTCCGACAATGCGTGGCGGGCAGCGAAATCCGGGCACGGTTAAACCACGAGTACGAGCCTCTCGCCCAAGCGTGCGGGCGGCGGTGGCGAAGTGAACGGTCGTGGCTTCCATGAGAAAGAACACTGTGACAAAGGGGTATGGCACAGAACATCAGAGAAGCAAGACGGATCAGTTAACCCGCCATACCTCACCCCCGACCTAAGGTTTCGCCGTGAGGAGCCACCATGTCCGAGTCTTATAACCCCGCCCAACAAAAGGTCATCGACATGCTCGGTAAGGCCGAACCTCGCCCCGACGTTCCGCCGTCGCTCGCCGATGAGATTCGCGCCGATCTCGAACAAGCCCTCTTGCCTGTCGCTCATCTTCTTCCCGACATCGCCACCTATGAGAATCGCTTTTATCTCAGCAAACAAAGCCTCACGAATGCGCTTTCATGCGAAGGTTTTTACCTGAATGGCCAAGGCCCCTTTGAATGGACAAGCGCCAACTGCAAAGGCACCATCGTCCACAAAGCCATTGAGGTTTCGATCAATCTGCGTCACCCCATGCCGCCAACCGATCTCGTTGAAGAATCAATTTCGCGGCTCAGCAACGACGCCGGAAAATCAATTAGCGAATTCCTCATCACTCTTGACGAATTCGCTCGTGCCGAATTAGTTGGCGAGTGCAGTGCTCTCTTCACGCGCTTCACCGAATGTTTTCCTCCTATCAAAAGTTCGTGGATTCCACAGGTTGAAAGTTCGCTGGCCCTCAATCTTTCAAACAACCGCATTCGTATTGGCGGCAAAGTCGACCTTGCACTTGGCAAGCCACCTGACAAAGTCATTATCGATCTCAAAACAGGTCGCTGGTCACCCGCGCACTATGACGATTTGCGCTTGTATGCACTGATCGATTTCTTAGCTATCGGCAACGCCCCGCGAAAAGTCGCGAGCTATTACCTCGACACCGCCGAGGTACATCAAGAAGATATTTCTGAAGCTGTTCTTCGTTCGACAGCTCGCCGGTTACAAGACGGACTTGTGCGCGCCATCGAATTAAAACTCGGAGCAGCCGAACCAGTCTTACGTCCCGCAGCAAGTTGCAACTGGTGCGCAATTAGCAACGACTGTTCAACAGGTCTTGAATACCTAGCGAAAAAGCACGAAGAAGAAGGCTGGTAGTTCGTCAGCGAACATGCGGCGACATCAGTGCTACGGGTAAACCGAGGCCGACATCTTTTTTGATCGAAGCAATTCGTCGACCATGTTGCACCGCGTCACGCGGCGCACCAATGGCATCGGGACCGAGCCAAGCGATTGCAGAATCAAGATCATCCACGACAAATACGACTCCCCAAATTTCTGCGGAAGTTTCGGGAGCCAGGTCGGGACGTTCAACAATTTCAAGAATGAGCGAACCAGCTCGATGAAAACCTTGACGCACCCCATGACCCGCATCACGGATTCGCTTGAGAGGCAGGCCAAGTTGTTCGGTGATCGCGCCACAAGTGCGTTCAAGTGATCCGGTTGTAATGACAACGTGATCAATCGCAGTGACCGCAAATTGGTGGGTCAGTTCAGGCATGGGTTGAAGTTCGGCGATGACACGCGTTGCGACACCGTCAACTGAGTGAGTGGTGGCATCATCAGACCGCACGGTCCAGCCGGTGGCGCAACTACCACTCGCCGACGGTTCGGCAATTTCGGGCAAGAAACGAAAACCTAAACCGGCAATTGAGATACAAGAAACTAAAAGTCCATCAGGTTGCCCGACAGAAAAAGATGAAAAGCCGAGACGATGCCACGGGTCAATCGACGACGACAACCACAGATCAGCGATTGTTGTCATGACGATGACACCTCTTCATTGACAGATTGATTTAAGTGAGCCCGTATGAGACCCGGTGAGATTTCTACCCCGTACCTTGGTACCGGGATTCCGGAAATCAGGTGAAACGAGAAAGAAGGACCTCAGCCGCGACCCATGTTGGGGCGCTTACCGTGGTTCGCCTTTGAGCGGCGGAGCCGGGCCTTGCGCTTCTTGGTCTTCTTTGACATAGGTATGAGAGCCTACAGCCCGAGTCGCCAGAACGAACTCGGCCAGACATGAAACCAAAACTTTTACCTTCACCGCCGAACAAACCGACGTCCCCGACCCAGTCCTAACCCAATTCCTGCTCCGACAATGACCACCGATATTGCCAAGACCCCTCGTGAAATCGGTCCGGTGTGGGCAAGTTCGGCAGCTTCAACCGACAATTCGGGGATCTTGGGCCCGACGACTGGCCCCGAAATCTCGTCGTAGGTCACCGAATTGTTTTGCCCAACGGGCCCGTCGATCGTTGGCGACACAACAACGTTGGCGGTCACAACAACTGGTTCATCGGACCCCCGAGTCGTTTCCGAGCAGTCAGACGAGCCCGGACTTTCGGTCATAAAGGCCACATTCACGGTCCCTTGCGGCACCTCCACCGTGCCCCGACCAAGATCGTTGGTCACGAGAAGTGCGGGTTCACCAATCAATTCGTCATCCGTTCCGATGAAAGAGGCAAATACTTGATGACGCTTCAATGGTGTATCGCCGAAATGCACATAGACCGACGCTGTCTGCGCCGTTCTTAGCGTCGACGCATCAATGGGATCAAGCGTTCCCTCGATTTGATACGACACACATGGTTTCGGTTCGGCCAACACTGGCTGTGCAGAACCAAAGTTCCCCAGCAAGAACAGTCCGAATGAAGAGGCAATTGTTGTCACGACCAAATAGTTGAGTTTCATGTCCGAGTGTGTGAATGCCATGACCACGTGCGGTGGTCGGTAGCCTGCCTAGCGTCATGGAACGCTTCGGATTAGTCGGTCTCCCCAACGCGGGCAAAAGCTCGCTGTACAACGCTCTCACCGGTGGAGGCGCACTTGCTGCCCCCTACGCCTTTGCGACCAAAGACCCCAACATCGGAGTAGCCAAAGTTCCCGATGAGCGACTCGATCGCATTGGTGTCATGTCAAAAACTAAATCTCTGATCCATGCATCGGTTCAAGTTGTAGACATCGGCGGACTCGTTGAAGGTGCCAGTAAAGGCGAAGGCCTCGGCAACAAATTCTTGGCCAACATTCGTGAAGTTGACGCGATCGTTCTTGTCTTGCGCGCTTTTGAAGACGACGATGTTCCTGGCCCGTCCGATCCACTCGAACACTTGCGCGTTGTTGAAATTGAACTCGCCTTAGCCGACCTCGAAACGGTCGAGAAGCGACTCAATCAGGCGACCCGTCAAGCCAAGCTCGATAAATCTGCCGCTGCCGAACTCGAGGCACTGCAAGCTGCTTACGACGCACTCAGCCAAGGACTCCCCCTGTACCGTGCCGGACTCAAAGAAGAGTGGCGCGAAACGCTTCAGCCATATTTCTTGTTGACCAATCGCTCGGTGTTGGCCGTTGTGAATGTCGGCGAAAACGAACTCGACAAAATTCCGGCAGTTGAAAAAATCGTGCGCGATGAATTCTCAACAGCCGGCGCCAATGTTGAAGTCATTGGCATGTGCGTGCAACTCGAGGCAGAAGCAGCCACGATTGTCGATCCAGTTGAGCGCGCCGAAATGCTCGAGGGATTCGGTTTGGGCGAAGGTGCTCTTTTCCGTATGGTCCGCAGCGCTTATCACTTGCTCGGATTACGTACGTATTTCACAACTGGTGAAAAAGAAACTCGGGCCTGGACCTTTTACGCTGGTTCAAGCGCTCCCGAATGTGCTGGTCGCATTCACACCGATTTCCAGCGTGGCTTTATTAAGGCTGAAGTCATCCACTGGGATGAACTACTTGAAATAGGCGCATGGAACAAGGCCAAAGATGTTGGCAAGATCCGCATCGAAGGCAAGGAATACCATCCCGAAGATGGCGACGTGATGGAGTTCCGCTTCAACGTCTAAGTTTGTTCAAGGTTCATCGTTCGTCAGCCAAAAACTGCACATTCAAGGAGGCGAGACATGACAGTACATTCAGCTTGGCTCGTCACCGATGGTCGCGTGATTGCAAGTGCCGACATTGCCAACGACCGAGCCTCGCGACGTAAAGGTTTGTGTGGGCAAACACACATTGAAGGCGCCTTCGTCATTCCGAACTGTCGCTGGGTACACACTTTTGGGATGCGTATGCCCATCGATATCGCATACCTTGATGCCGACGGAAATGTGATCAAGACCGTGCAGATGAACAAGTTGCGCCTCGGAGCGCCCGTATGGCACGCACAGATGGTCATTGAAGCCCAAAAGGGAGCATTCGCTCGCTGGGGAGTACATGTCGGCAACAAAATTGAAGTGCGCGACAGCAATAACGACGACAACGAATCGGCTTCGCAATGAGCAACCTCATTTTGGTGGCCACACCACTTGGGAATATGGGCGATATCTCGCCTCGTGCGATTGAAGCACTCACCAATGCTGGGCTCGTGTGTTGCGAAGACACCCGACGTACCGGTTTGCTCTTGCATAACTTAGGTATTGAGGCGACATTGATGCGCGTCGACGATCACACCGAACACGCCTCAATTCCGCGAGTGCTTGATGCACTCAATGAGGGTCGCGACGTTTGCCTCGTCACCGATGCAGGGACGCCCGGAATCAGCGACCCCGGATCACGTTTAGTGCGAGCCGCCATCGACGCCGCGCACAACGTGTCGGCTATACCGGGCCCTGCTGCGTTGATCATGGCGCTCATCATCAGTGGTCTTCCCACCGATCGCTTCATTTTTGATGGCTTCATTGCGCGCAGTGGCAAAGAGCGCGCCGAACATATCAATGATCTTTCATCGCAACGACGAACTGTCATCTTGTACGAAGCACCACATCGCTTGCATCGCACTCTTGTTGACTTGTCAGTTGCTTGCGGACCCGAACGCCAAGTTGCGTTGTGTCGAGAACTCACCAAGATTCATGAAGAGGTATGGCGCGGAACCTTGGGCGAAGCTGTTGATCACTACGGCACCAACGAGCCTCAGGGCGAATTCGTTCTTGTTTTGCACGGTGCTCCCGATGCCCCGCCGGCGACAGCCGATGACATCGATCGTTTGCTCATTGCCGAACTTGCTGGCGGAGCCTCATCGAAGGACGCCGCCACCGCAGTTGCCCACATTCTGGCCGTCCCAAAAAAGTCGGTCTACAACCGGGCTGTCGAAATAACGAATAGCCGCAAAACTGCAGATTAATCCCACGTGACAATTTGGACGCGTGCCCACTCCAGCCTCTGAAACTGTGGCTAAATCAAAGAGTGGACACGCACCGCCTCACCCAACAGTTCTCGGCAGATCCTGGCTTGAATCAAGAAACATCAATTCGCGGTGCAGCTTTTTTTGATCTTGACCGCACGATGATTCCTGGTTCGTCAGTTTTTACTTTGGCCGGCGTTGCCTGGAAATCAGGACATCTCAGCACGAAACAGTTACTTCATGATGCTTGGGAGGCATTGACCTTTCGAACATCTGGAGCAACCGATGGGAAAACGCTCAAAGTGCGCCAACGTATTTTGGGAGCCATCAAAGGGCAGGATTCGCAAACCCTTCAAAGCCTGGCATCTGAAGTCATCCCCAAGATCGTGTCCCAAGTGCGGCCCGAGACTCTCGAAATCATTCGTTCACATCACCGCGTTGGTCGCCCCACCTACATCGTTTCTGCTTCTCCTGCAGAAATCGTCGAACCGTTAGCCGCAGCTCTCGGAATGACCGGCGGAATCGGAACAAGAAGTGAAATCGTCAACGGGCGTTACACCGGAGAAATCATTGGCCCCTTCTGCTACGGAAGTGGAAAAGTCGTGGCAATTATGGAACTCGCACGCGATCTCGGATACGACTTGTCGCAGAGTTATTCATACAGCGATGCAGCAAGCGACCTTCCGATGCTTGAGTCAACGAAATTCTCATTCGCCGTCAATCCCGACGCCGAGCTAGAAAAGATTGCCCTTGAACGTTCCTACCCCATCGTGCGATTTTCGGGTATGCGGATTCGTTCGCAATCGCGGTTTCGGTATTCGCCAAAAAAGATCTGTTTGGCAATTGGATTATGTGTCAGCATTCTTGCCATTGGTCGCAAGGACACTCGTAAAGCCGCCCAAGTTTTATTGTCGCGGGGCTAGAGCAAGCTGGCGACTTTGCGCCACCAATACTCCTTGCGAATCCCATATCTCGCCGTCCTCTTCAAGTAACCCGTTTTGTACGAATCGAGTTGAAAAGATGCACGCCACTGGCCCGGGTGCTGGGATCGCGCGAGTATGAACTGTCAATTCCACGGTCGGCACCCAGGCAGTTGGCAAATCAAGGTTGAAGACCGATGGCGGAAAAGCATCACTTGCCAACAACAAAGCGCGCGTATCAATCGGACGATCGTCATTAAATGCGAACCAGCCTCGAATCAAAGCCTGGCCAGTTTTCACACCGTCACGAAAGTGAACATCACCCGGATGGATACGAGTTCCGAGACGTCCATGAATGTACGCAAAGTTGTCCACTGCCGATTCGGCCATGCCAAGACATTCAGAAAAAGGCAGTAAACCTCGAGGCGGAAATTCTGCTTGTTCGTCCATATGCGATGGGCCACCTGGGTCATTCGCTAAATCGCCAAGCGTCGCCAAGACACGAATAATTTCTTTTTCACCTGTGACTGTTTGCAAATACAGCGACGCTGTCGCCGTCGCAAAGCGCCGTCCCGCCCGAACAGGTGTCACGACGATTCGTGCCTCACCCGCCGGACACGGTGCCAAGTAATGCGCAGTAACCGTGATGCAATCGGGTCGGCCTGTTGCATCTGAAAGAGCGTGTCCCACCAATGCCAGCAGATATCCCCCGTTGGCATTTCCCATGATGTCCCAACCAGGGTGCACCTTGGTCGAGTAAACGACCGACCCTTCAGAGTTGCCCGAACTTTCGCGATGAACTGTGGTGGCTTGATCAAATTCAAACATCAACTTCCCAATGCCCTTCCCCCCAACAACATTCCCCAGATCTTCAATTGACATGAAAGTCACGCTAGTGAGGTCGTAGCCTCAAGAACGTGGTCTCACCCTCTGAACATTCGTCACACAGCTTCTACGCCACGACACCGATCTATTACGTCAACGCCAAACCACATCTTGGACATGCGTACACCACCATCATCGGTGATGCTGTTGCCCGTTGGCATCGACTCATCGGCGATCAAGTCCACTTCTTAACTGGCACCGACGAGCACGGTCTCAAGATTCAACAAGCCGCCGATGCTGCTGGTATGGCTCCGCAGGCTTTCGCCGATTCCATCGCCCCTCTTTTCGCTGACGCATGGAAGAAACTCAACATCAGCAATGACGACTTCATTCGCACAACCGAACAACGCCACCGCGTCGGAGTGCAAAAGCTTTTGCAAGCGTGTTACGACAGCGGCGACATCGAGCTCGACAAGTACAGCGGTTTGTATTGCGTGCCTTGCGAGGCTTACTTCACTGAAGACGATCTTGTTGACGGCAATTGCCCCATTCACAAAAAGCCCGTCGAGCATGTTGAAGAAGAAAACTATTTCTTCCGCCTGTCGCGCTATGGCGATCGTCTTTTGCAGTGGTATGCCGACCACCCCAGCAGCATTGTTCCCGATTACCGAATGAACGAAGTCATTGGCTTTATCAAGCAGGGCCTCCTTGACTTCAGTATCAGCCGCACCAGTTTTTCTTGGGGCATTCCGTTGCCTTGGGACGACAAGCACATCACCTACGTCTGGTTCGACGCTTTAGCGAACTACATCACGGCGATTGGCTACGGAACCGACGATGACAACTTCAACAAACATTGGCCCGTCGATTTTCACCTCATTGGCAAGGACATCATCAGGTTCCATTGCGTCTACTGGCCCGCCATGTTGATGTCGGCCGGCATCGAACCGCCGAAAGGTTGGGCCGTTGGAGGCTGGCTATTAGTCGGTGGCGAGAAGATGTCAAAGACCACTGGCAATGTTGTGAACCCTCTTGACCTCATCGATGACATCGGTCTTGACGGATTCCGTTATTACGTGTTGGCCGAAACTCCATATGGCGCCGATGGCGACTTCACGTTCGAAGGACTCATTGGTCGTTACAACTCAGACCTCGCAAACAATCTCGGCAACTTATTGAGCCGCGTTGCAACTGTGGTCGGGAAAAAGTGCAACGGCATCGCGCCAGCACCACGAGCCGACAGCCCTCTTGCTACTGCAGCTGCTGAAGCAGTTTCTGAAACCATCGCTCGCTGGGCCGACGTGCAGCCAAGTCGAGCACTTGAGGCAACGTGGCAACTGATTCGTGCGACGAATGCTCACCTCGAGAACAACGAGCCGTGGAAGGCCGAGCCTGGCCCAGATGTCGACGCAGTCATGGGAGACGCTCTTGAAGCCTTGCGCATTGTCTGCATCCTGGCTTCACCGGCAATTCCAGACACGATGCAGACAATCTGGGAACGGATCGGCATGCAGGGACAAGTCAGCGATCAACGTGTTCCGTCATCGGTGACATGGGGCGGTTATCCCGGCGGAGCAACCATCGACAAGGGCGAACCTCTCTTCCCGCGTCGCAAACTCGACTGAGAAACAACTTCGAATTTCTATGTGGACCGACACTCACTGCCATCTAGATGAAGATCGTTATCGCGGCGACGGCAACAAAGACCTTGGCGGCACAGTCGGCGTTCTTGACAATGCACGCGCCGCCAATGTTTCTCGTTTCATCACTGTCGGATGTGATGCCGAATCATCGCGAGCTGCAATCGTCTGCGCGAATCAATTTGACGATGTGTGGGCCAGCGTTGGCTTGCATCCACATGAAGCAATTCATGGAGTCGACACGATTGTTGATCTCATTTCGTCCCCACGCGTGGTGGCGATCGGCGAAGCCGGACTCGATTACTACTACGAGCATTCTGCTCGTGACGAACAAAAAATTGCATTCGCAGCGCAGATTCAATTAGCCCATCAACACCAACTTCCGTTGATCATCCATACCCGCGATGCCTGGGATGACACGTTCGACATTTTGCGCACCGAAGGTGTCCCCGAACAAACGATCTTCCATTGCTTCACCGGCGGTCCCGATGAGGCTCGTCGCTGTCTCGATATCGGTGCCTTTTTAAGTTTTTCAGGAATCGTCACCTTCAAGACTGCTCAAGATGTCGCCGAAGCAGCCACGTTGTGTCCTCTTGATCGCCTTTTGGTTGAAACCGACAGCCCCTACCTGGCGCCGGTTCCCCACCGCGGTCGTACCAATCAACCCGCCAACGTTGCCGTGGTCGGAACCCATATCGCCGATTTAAAGCACATCAGCCCAACCGAGATGGCCCGTGTCACGACACACAACGCCTGCATTGCGTTCCCTCGGCTGACTTCATAACCTGAAAACACTGATGCTGACCTTCACCGAACGCCGTCGCCTTGTGCTCGCTGCCGTGATCACACTGATCGCAGTACCCGCGTTGCTGCTTTCAGGTAACGATTCTTCAAGTTCGGCCAACACCACATCGACTTTGGCTCCTGCAATATCAGTGGAGCCCAGCGATTCCGAACCCGCCGAGCCTGCTTTTCTTCCCGAGAACAATGGCTCTCAAGCTCCCGAAATCATCACCGTTAATGTGCCGGCACCGCAAACTGGATCAAATGTCAACGGTAGTGCTTCGTTCATTCGCTGGCGTGGCGACTTACTCGGCCTTCAGCCATGCGCAACTCCACATGCGCTCATTGGAGCAATCATCACCGTCACCAACCTCAACAATGGTCGCAAACTTGAATGCAATAACGTTTCGATTCAGGCACTTCCTGGTGGCAACATCATCTTGATTCACACAGATGTCTTTTTAGAGATTGCCGATCTGATTGATGCACCCATCCCCGTGCAAATCAGTTTCTGAGATCATTCCGTGACCCATTCGCATCGCGACATCACCGAGTTATTGGCACAACACGGTTTGGCACCGCGCCGCGCTTTTGGACAGAACTTTGTTTCTGACCCCAACACAGTTCGTCGTATTGCTCGTATGGCCAACGTCGGCCCCAACGATCATGTCGTAGAAATAGGCGCAGGTCTTGGTTCGCTAACTCTCGCTCTTGCCGAAACCGGAGCACGCATCACAGCGATCGAAATTGATCACGGGATTGCTCCTGTTCTGCGCGATGTCGTCAAAGAATTACCCAATGTTTCTGTAGTTGTTGGTGACGCACTCGAACTTGATTGGAACGAAATCATTCTTCCCGGAAGCAAGGCCGTAGTTGTTGCCAACCTGCCGTACAACGTCGCCACGCCCCTAGTCGCCGATCTTCTTGATGCGATCCCACAGATTTCGCGCTTTGTGGTGATGGTTCAAAAAGAAGTTGCTCTTCGTTTGGCATCGAGTGTCGGCTCGTCCGACTACGGCGCGATCAGCGTCAAAGTTGCTTACTGGGCCACTGCTCGTGTCTTGGGCGATGTGCCACCGAGTGTGTTTATTCCACGACCCAAAGTCACATCGAGCATTATTGAAATCACTCGACGTGAAACCCCCGCAGTTGGAC
>Ga0208227_1000092_pt1 | contig 21588 bp, 21 predicted proteins | sample LakMenEpi13Jun11_FD_150692 | JGI IMG/M metagenome (GOLD analysis project Ga0208227, IMG submission 150692) | Freshwater microbial communities from Lake Mendota, WI - 13JUN2011 deep hole epilimnion (SPAdes) | ecosystem: Environmental > Aquatic > Freshwater > Lake > Epilimnion/Euphotic zone ...
GAAGTTGTGCCAAGCCTGGCACCAGCCCAAGAGTTTGTGACATCTGCCACGGTAGTGGCCAGGTGCAAACTCAAGTTCGTTCACTGCTTGGTGCAATGGTCACCACAAGCCCATGCGGTTCTTGTCGCGGCTATGGCCACGTCATCCCAGAACCGTGTTTAGATTGCCGCGGTCAGGGAAGAGTGCGGGCAAGAAGAGATATCGAACTGAAAATTCCTGCTGGTGTTGAAGATGGAATCAGATTGCAACTTTCTGGCTCCGGTGAAGTTGGATTTGGCGGTGGACCGAGCGGGGATCTCTACGTTGATGTTTCTATTGCTCCACATCAGCTTTTCGGAAGATCCGGTGACGAACTTACTTGTGAGCTAGAGCTGCCTCTTCATGAGGCAGCACTTGGAGCTCTCGTAAAGATTAAGACTTTTGACGGGGAACTTGAATTGCAAATTCCAGCAGGTTCGCAAACTGGTGACACGGTCAGTGTCAAAGGAAAAGGATTTGGCAGGCTTCGCCAATCCGGCAGAGGCGATTTGGTTGTCACCCTTTCGGTAAAGATTCCAACCAAGTTGGACTCAAAGCAAAAGGAACTATTTAGAACATTGGCAGGATTGCGAAAAGCTGACACTGCCGGTCTTGTTCCTAGAAAGTCAGGCCCGTTCCAAGGTAGACGACGTGGTTGAGCCACTTTTTATTTCACCCATTCCCTCTGACACCAAACCTGGTTCCAAAATCAAGATTGCCGGTGCCGAAGCAACACACGCAATGTCGGTTCGCAGACTGCAAGTCGGAGAGGCCATTTCTGTTTCGGACGGACAGGGCCAAAAGGTTCGCGGCAAGGTTAGTCAACTCTCAAAGGAATTTCTAGAGCTAGATGTTGAATCGGTTCAAAACATTGAAAGGCCAAAGCCACAACTAGTTTTAGTGCAGGCTCTAGCCAAGGGAGATCGCGATGAAATGGCTGTGCAGGCATGCACCGAGCTTGGAATTCAAACCGTCATTCCTTGGCAGAGCGAAAGATCAGTTTCAATCTGGAAACCCGAAAAACAAGACAAGCACCGCCTTCGCTGGCAAACCATCGCAACCGAGGCTGCCAAGCAATCGCTTAGACCTTTTATCCCTGAGGTTGAGAAGGTTTTGGGCACTAGTGAACTGGTAGATCGCCTGAAGAATTTCGATCTGACGCTTGTTTTAGACCCAACATCCATCACCTCACTGACGAGTGTGCCAATCTTGGGACACCAGTCGATAGCTATCGTTGTCGGCCCAGAAGGCGGAATTAGCGTGCAAGAACTTGACCAGTTTCGCTCCGCCGGATTGAACCTGGTAGGTCTTGGAAGCGGCATTTTGAGAACTTCAACGGCTGGAGTAGCGGTAGTTTCCTACCTGCAAGCAACTCTTGGAAATTGGAGCTAGGGCTAGCTAAAACTAGACTGAAATACATGACAGAAGCTTCCTGCATCTTTTGCAAAATTGTCTCAGGTGATATCGCCTCAGACATAATTGCAGAAACGACCAACACCTTGGCCTTTCGGGACATTGCCCCGCTGTCCAAGGTGCACCTGTTGGTGATTCCAAAAAAGCATTACAAGAATGTTGTTGGGCTTTCGGAAGCATCACCTGCGGTATTGGGTGAGCTAATGTCACAGGCAATGTTACTGGCTCAAGAACACACCAATGGATCTTTCAAGTTACAGTTCAATACCGGCAGCGAAGCCGGTCAGACCATTTTTCATGCCCACGCTCACGTTTTATCAGATAAATCAAAGGACGGCTCTTGACATCATCCGAATCTAAAGATTCAAAAACTGTCGTAATAGAAATTTCCGGTGTTGACCCCATATTTGTGTTTGGGCCTGAAGACAAACTGCTTAGAACCATCGAGGAAAGCTTCCCCGATGTTCGCTTCACAGCTCGCGGCAACGAGATTGAGATTTCTGGACCTAGTTCATCTGTTGCTTTAGCCGAGCAGCGCTTGAGCCAGATTATTTCTGCTGTTTCTTCAGGGAGAGAAGTGACCCCAGCTGATCTGAAAAGAACCGAGCCCGATCTTCTCTCACAAAGCATCCTTAGCTCAAGAGGTAAGTCAATCAGGCCAAAAACCGCGGGTCAAAAAGAGTACGTCGAGTCAATTGACAAAAACACCATTGTTTTTGGAATTGGTCCGGCTGGAACCGGAAAGACCTACCTTGCCATGGCAAAGGCCGTGCAGGCTCTGCAGCGCAAGGAAGTTTCCAGAATCATCTTGACCAGGCCCGCTGTTGAAGCAGGAGAGCGCCTTGGTTTCCTACCCGGAACATTGAGCGAGAAAATCGACCCTTACCTAAGACCCTTATTTGATGCTCTTCACGAGATGCTGGACCCCGATGCAGTGCCAAAGATGATTGCCACCGGAACCATTGAGGTCGCGCCGCTTGCGTACATGCGAGGCCGAACACTGAATGACTCCTTCATTATTTTGGATGAAGCTCAAAACACCACTGCCGAGCAGATGAAGATGTTCCTAACTCGATTGGGTTTCAATTCAAAGATGGTTATCACAGGAGACATCACTCAAGTTGATCTGCAAGGGGGAGTATCGGGTTTACGAGTAGCCTCAAGAGTTCTTGCCAACGTTGATGACGTTCATTTTTCTCAAATGAGCTCCTCAGATGTCATTAGGCACCCACTAGTTGGAAAGATCGTAGATGCCTATGATCGAGCCGATGCCGCCAACCCCAAAAAGGCCAACTAGTTGAGTATTGAAATTAGTAACGAAACCGAATTTGCGATTGATGAAGTTCGGGTACTTAGACTTGCCGAGTTTGCCTTGGACCGCATGAAAATAGACCCAGCTGCTGAGTTAGCAATAATTTTTGTGGACGAACCCGCGATGGAGCAACTGCATTTGCAGTGGATGGATGAGTCAGGGCCAACTGATGTGCTCAGCTTTCCGATGGATGAGCTTCGCCCAGGAACAGAGTCGGAGCCAACACCTCCTGGATTACTAGGTGACATTGTTATCTGCCCAACTGTCGCCCAAAAGCAAGCGGCAACCGCTGGCCATGAAACCATAAACGAGGTACTTCTTTTGACTACCCACGGAGTGCTGCATCTATTGGGCTTCGATCATGCGGAACCAGAAGAAGAACTTGAGATGTTTGGCATTCAGAAGTCAATATTGAAGGCCTACTACGAAAGCGAGAGCAGTCAACTTGTCGGAGAGTAATAGGTTCGCCTTTATCGGCAAAGTGTTTGCAAAAAAGCAGGTGGACGCCACCGAGGCCGAGGAGTATGAGCAAGACCTAATTGATTCAGTCGAGGACTTCTCAGAAACCATTACCCGCGAGGTAATGATTCCAAGAATTGACATCGCAACAATTACCGCCGAATCCAATCTGGATAGTGCGATGACCATGTTTTTACACAGCGGCTACTCTCGTCTACCGGTTACTGGTAAGAACACAGATGACATAGTGGGAATCTTGTATCTAAAGGATGTCGCGAAGATTCTTCACGAAACCCCAAAGCTCATGTTTGAAAAATCCGCTGAGGACCTTGCCAGGTCAGCAATATTCGTACCGGAGTCCAAGCCGCTTAAGGACCTTTTACAGGACATGCAAAAAAGCTCCACTCACATAGCCATAGTGATTGATGAGTACGGCGGGGTAGCGGGACTTGTGACCATGGAAGACGTTATTGAAGAGCTAGTCGGTGACATCGCGGATGAGTACGACAAAGAGGTCCCTGATGTAGAAAAGCTCGCGGGGGACCTTTATCGGGTAAATGCTCGATTCTCTCTTTTTGAGCTCGGTGAACTGCTTGAGCTAGAACTCGAAGACGATGACGTGGATTCGGTCGGGGGTTGGCTCACCAAGAGCCTAGGAGCTCTTCCAAAACTTGGTGATCAAATTTTGATTAGCGGACTTGAGTTGACCGCTGATCGCGTTGAAGGTCGAGCAAAGAGATTAGTAACTGTATTAGTGAGAGTATTGGCTGAACCAGATCCCGAGGAACTGTCAACTGATGAGTAATGAATTTCGCGCTGGGTTTGTGACCTTCGTTGGTCGACCCAATGTCGGGAAATCAACTCTCACAAACGCTCTTGTCGGCGAAAAGATTGCTATCACGAGCGATAAGCCGCAAACCACAAGAAAAGCCATTAGAGGTATTGCTCATCTCGAATCGGGACAACTAATCATTGTTGATACCCCTGGCCTTCATCGCCCAAGGACACTGCTTGGTGAAAGACTGAACGACCTAGTCGCTTCTACTCTTGGCGAGGTGGACGTAATAGGAATGTGTTTCCCAGCTGGTGACAAAATCGGTCCAGGAGATAAGTTCATAAACGAGCAGCTAAGTAGCTTTCCAAAAGCCAAGTGCGTCGCGATTGTCACTAAGAGCGAAACAGTTTCTAGAGAAGAACTAGCGAATCAACTGCTCGAGGTTTCTAAACTTCGTGACTGGAGCGAGATCATTCCAGTATCTGCAGTTGCCGGTTCTCAGCTAGATGAATTAGCTCAATTACTTGTTGGCATGATGCCGATCTCTGAAGAGCTTTACCCCAAGGAAACAATCACTGACGAGTCAATTGAGTCGAGAATCTGTGAGCTGATTCGGGAAGCATCCCTGGAAGGTGTTCGTCACGAGCTTCCGCACTCACTAGCGGTAACCATGGATGAGATGAAAAAACGAGAGAACTCTGAGCTAACTGACATTCACGCCAATATATTTGTTGAGCGTGACAGTCAAAAAGGTATTGTTCTTGGTAAGGGCGGTTCCCGTCTAAAAGACGTAGGCACCAGAGCCCGCAAGGAGATCGAGGCTCTTATTGGAGGGCCCGTGTTTCTGAGCCTCAGAGTGAAGATTGCTCACGAATGGCAGCGGGATCCAAAGCAGCTAGGAAAACTGGGCTTTTAAGTGTTAGCCTCTTTTGGTGTTCTCTGAGCTACTACTTAGTGGCCGCGGCGAGGCCTAACTAACGGCCTTCCTCGTCGCGGAGCTTTGTTATAGCCGACTCAGACAATTTTTAGGAGAACACAATTGCAAAACCAACAAAAACCTTCTTCGATGCCGGTTCATCGGTATAAACCCTTTCACGAGCAAATCAAATTTGAGCTCCCGGATCGCACTTGGCCAACTAAGCGCATAGTAAAAACCCCACGCTGGTGTGCGGTGGATCTTAGAGACGGTAACCAGGCTCTGATTGATCCAATGTCCCCAGAGCGCAAACTAAAGATGTTCCAGCTGCTAGTTCGCATGGGCTACAAGGAAATCGAAGTGGGTTTCCCTTCGGCTAGCCAGACCGATTTCGACTTTGTTCGGGTGCTTGTAAACGATGGTCACATTCCAGAAGATGTCACAATTCAGGTTTTGACTCAAGCCAGGGATCACCTAATTGAACGAACTTACGAATCGCTTGTTGGAGCCAAGAACGTAATCGTTCACTTTTATAACTCGACCTCTGTCCTGCAGCGAAAAGTGGTTTTCAACCAAGACAAGGACGGAATCAAGAAGATCGCCCTGGATGCTGCCAAAAAATGCAAGTCACTAGAGCACATGCTTCCTGGAACTAATGTCTATTACGAGTACTCTCCAGAAAGCTACACCGGAACCGAATTGGAGTACGCACTTGAGGTTTGCAACGCGGTAATTGAGGAAATAGCACCGACGCCGGAACGGCAGATGGTTATTAATCTTCCTGCAACCGTGGAGATGACCACACCAAATGTTTACGCGGACTCAATTGAATGGATGAGCAGAAAACTAGCTAAGCGCGAGAGCGTTATCTTGTCCCTGCACCCACACAATGACCGCGGAACCGCTATTGCCGCCGCCGAACTTGGATATATGGCTGGGGCCGACCGCATCGAGGGCTGCCTCTTTGGAAACGGGGAGAGAACCGGAAACGTTGATCTTGTAACACTTGGATTGAATCTGTTTTCCCAGGGAATTGATCCACAGATTGATTTTGGAGACATCGACGAGATCAAGCGCACCGTTGAGTACTGTAACCAGCTGCCGGTTGCTGAACGCTCACCCTACGGTGGCGACTTGGTATACACCGCATTTTCTGGTTCACACCAAGACGCCATCAAAAAAGGCTTTGAGGCTATGCAGAAAACCGCTACCGAAGCAGGCAAAGACATCTCTGAGCTTGAGTGGGCAGTGCCTTATCTTCCAATTGATCCGATGGATGTTGGAAGAAGCTACGAGGCGGTTATTCGCGTTAACTCTCAGTCGGGTAAGGGCGGCGTTGCCTACCTATTGAAATCCGACCACTCACTTGATCTTCCAAGAAAGCTCCAGATCGAGTTCTCTAGAGTGGTGCAAGGTCTTACCGACAGCGAAGGTGGCGAAATTAGCTCAGAGAAGCTTTGGGAAATTTTCCAAGACGAGTATCTACCGGCGCCAATGGAAAAGTCTGAGCTAAAGTGGGGTCGCTTTGAACTAAAGCGCATGAAAACCGAAAGCGAAATGGACGGCGAGCTAAAACTTCAGATTGTTTTGCGTGATGGCGACAAAGAAGTTAAGGCTTCCGGAACCGGAAACGGACCAATCTCTGCTTTCTTGGCAATCCTTGGTGCACAGGGCGTTGAGACCAGATTGCTTGACTACATCGAGCACACCATGAGCGCCGGGGGAGACGCCCAGGCCGCTTCATATATCGAGCTTGAGGTGGCGGGAAAGACCCTTTGGGGAGTTGGAATCGATTCTGATATCGCAACTTCTTCGCTCAAGGCAGTTATTTCGGGAGTAAATCGCGCCATACGCGCTTGAGAGAAGCTCTAGGTCGCTTGCTCGTTAGATACTGGTCTAGTGCCCGTTTATCGCGATGAAGCCGTTGTGCTTCGAACTCACAAGCTAGGCGAAGCTGACCGCATCGTCACTTTGCTATCGCGCTACCGCGGCCAAATCAGAGCGGTTGCAAAAGGTGTGCGCAGAACCGCCTCCAAGTTTGGCTCGAGACTAGAACCCTTTATGGTTGTCGATGCACAGTTTTACGAAGGCAAGAATCTAGACATCGTGAACCAGGTTGAAACAATCGGCCCCTACGGCGGATCAATCATCGACGACTACGGCGCCTTTACTGCAGCCAACGCAATGGTTGAAGCAGCCGAGCGGCTCACCATGGAGGAGTCTTCACCTCAGCAGTATCTTTTGTTGGTCGGAGCACTTCGTTCGCTTGCAACCAAAGAGCATGATTCATCGCTGATTCTTGATTCTTACCTGTTGCGTGCACTAGCTATTGCCGGTTGGGCACCAAGCTTTGATGACTGCGCGCGCTGTGACGCCAAGGGTCCACACACAGCTTTTGTGATGCAGGTGGGTTCTGTGGTCTGTGCAGAATGCAAGCCAATCGGTGCGATTTCACTATCACTTGAGACAACAGCGCTACTTGGCGCTTTGCTAGCTGGCGATTGGGAACTAGCAGAAGATTCCGCACCGGGCGCCAGAGCAAACGCATCGGGTATCGTAGCTGCGTATAGTCAGTGGCATATAGAGCGCGGACTTAAATCAATGCCGCACGTCGAAAGAGCATGATGGAGTTTCAGCCAGTAGCAAAAAAGGGCATCAAGGTTCCTAAGTTTTCTCAGGTGCCCAAGCACATCGCGATCGTGATGGATGGAAATGGTCGCTGGGCAAATAAGCGAGGACTTCCAAGAGTCGAAGGGCACAAAGCCGGTGAGGCAGCACTTCTTGATGTGGTAGCTGGAGCCATCGAGGCTGGCGTTTCGGAGCTATCTGTTTTTGCTTTCTCTACTGAGAACTGGAAACGATCCCCTGAAGAAGTGCGCTTTCTAATGGGGTTCAACAAAGAGGTACTTAGAGATCGTCGGGACCAGCTAAATAACTGGGGCGTAAAAGTTCGCTGGGTTGGCAGAAGACCAAAGCTTTGGGCCAGCGTTATTGACGAGCTAGAAGAAGCGCAGCGAATGACTAAGAAGAACAAGGTGCTTACTTTGACGATGTGCGTGAACTACGGTTCACGCATTGAGATTGTGGACACCGTAAACGAGATCACGCAGCTGGTTGCTAAAAAGAAACTCAAAGCTGGATCTATCACTGAGAAGAGTTTTGGCAAACTGCTCTCAACTAACCCACTCAAAGACGTTGACCTATTTGTTAGATCCTCGGGCGAGAAGCGCATGTCAAACTTCTTGCTCTGGCAAAGTGCCTACGCTGAGCTCGTATTTAGTGAAGTGCTCTGGCCAGATTTTGACCGCCAAGAGCTCTGGCGGGCCATTGAGCAGTACTCGACCAGAGCGCGCCGCTTCGGGGCTGCAATCGATAGCCCTAAGGGCTAACTAGCCAACTAAACTGGGGTTCAGCCTTAGTTCAGGCTTTAACTGTTTATTTGGAGTTCAAATTGGCCACCACAAATCGTCTAGATTCGGCAATTGCCCTCGCTAAGCGCAGAGGCTTTGTTTTCCCAGCCGGAGAAATCTATGGTGGTACCCGTTCAGCTTGGGATTATGGACCACTTGGAGTTGAACTCAAAGAAAACATCAAGCGTCAGTGGTGGCGCTCTGTTGTAAACAGCCGTGAGGACGTGGTTGGACTAGATTCCTCAGTAATCTTGCCAAGAAAAGTTTGGGAAGCATCGGGACACGTAAAAGAGTTTGTTGATCCACTAATTGAGTGCACCAGTTGCAACAAAAGATTCCGCCAGGATCACCTTGAGGAAGCTTTTGAAGAGAAGAAGGGCCGCGCACCAGAGTCCATGAAGGACATCGCTTGCCCTAACTGTGGCACGAGGGACGCTTGGACTGAACCCAAGCAGTTCAATGGACTACTAAAGACCCATCTGGGCCCTGTGGAAGATGAATCTGGAATGCACTACCTAAGGCCAGAAACCGCTCAAGGAATCTTTGTAAACTTCGCCAACGTCCTAGGAGCGGCACGCATGAAGCCGCCATTTGGAATCGGCCAAATCGGCAAGAGTTTCCGCAATGAAATTACTCCTGGAAACTTTATTTTTAGAACTCGCGAATTTGAGCAAATGGAAATGGAATTCTTCGTTCAACCAGGCACCGACGAAACCTGGCACGAGTACTGGATTCAAGAGCGTTTCAACTGGTATGTGAATCTTGGAATCAACCCTGAAAACCTTAGGCTGTTTGAGCACCCGAAGGAAAAGCTTTCTCACTATTCCAAGCGCACAGTAGACATTGAATACCGTTTTGGTTTTCCTGGAAGTGAATTTGGTGAACTCGAGGGAGTTGCTAACCGCACCGACTTTGACCTAGCAACTCACGCAAGAGAATCGGGTGTTGACCTTAGCTACTTCGATCAGAGCATCAATGAGCGCTGGACGCCATATGTGATTGAGCCAGCTGCTGGTCTAACTAGATCTCTAATGGCTTTCTTGGTCGACGCCTACGCCGAAGACGAAGCACCTAACACTAAAGGTGGCGTGGACGTTCGAACCGTGCTGCGTTTGGACTACAGATTAGCTCCAGTGAAGGCAGCCGTGCTTCCACTTTCTCGGAATGAAGACCTTTCACCAGTTGCCAGAAAACTAGCTAACGATCTGCGTGAGAGCTGGAACATTGACTTTGACGATTCAGGGGCAATCGGGCGACGCTATCGCAGGCAAGATGAAATTGGGACTCCTTTTTGCATCACTGTTGATTTTGACTCCTTGCAGGACCAGGCAGTGACTGTGCGCGAGCGAGACAGCATGGAACAGCAGCGAGTTTCCTTAGACAAGCTAAAGGGTTACCTGGCTGAGAAGTTGGTCTAATCATTCATGCAGGCACAAACTAAACCGGCTTTGAGCTATGGCAACATAGCGATTGATGTGCCGGTAGTACTTGCTCCAATGGCTGGCATCACAAACACCGCTTACCGAAGACTCTGCCAAGGATTTGGCGGAGGACTCTACGTTTCGGAAATGGTTACTTCTAGGGCTCTTGTGGAGAGAACCGAAGAGTCCATGAGACTAATTGGTCACCACGAGAGTGAAAAGGTCCGCTCTGTTCAGCTCTATGGAGTTGACCCTAAAACCATCGCAGATGCAGTCACCATGCTGGTCTCTGAAGATCGCGCCGACCACATCGATCTAAACTTTGGCTGCCCAGTTCCAAAAGTAACCCGGAAAGGTGGCGGAGCAGCCCTTCCTTGGAAGCAAGATCTTTTCCAAGCGATTGTCCAGAGTGCCGTGAAGGCTGCTGGGGAAATTCCTGTGACGGTCAAGATGCGCAAGGGCATCGATGCCGATCACCTCACTTTCTTGGAGTCCGGAAAAGCCGCTAGAGATGCCGGGGTAGCGGCAGTTGCCCTGCACGGTCGAACCGCCGCTGATTACTACTCTGGCAAAGCCGACTGGGACGCGATTGCGGAACTTAGAGCGGCATTACCCGATGTTCAAGTTCTTGGAAACGGAGATATCTGGTCTGCGCAGGACGCTGTGAACATGATGAGGCAAACCGGTGTTGATGGAGTTGTTGTTGGTAGGGGATGCCTCGGCAGGCCCTGGCTTTTTGCAGATTTAGAAAATGCCTTCCGCTCTTATCTTGCGAACCCAAACGCCAACGTTAATTACTCGCAAGTTCAACCAAACTTGGGCGAGGTGGCAGACGCTTTCAAGAGGCATGCTGAACTTCTTGTTGAGTTCTTCGGTGATGAATTGCGTGCCTGCAGAGATATCAGAAAGCACGTTGCTTGGTACTTCAAGGGTTACCCGGTTGGCGGTTCCTTACGCGCGGCTCTTGCAAGTGTTGAAACCCTGACCCACATGGATGAACTTCTTGGCACCCTTGATCGCAGCATGCCATACCCAGGAGACGAAGCCGAGGGCCCAAGAGGAAGAGCCGGCGGAATGAAGAGCTGCGCTCTGCCCGAGCACTGGTTGGATTCCAGGGAGCTAGGAGACTCCGCGAGACTTTCGCTTTTGGAAGCTGAACTTAGTGTTTCGGGTGGCTAAATGATTAGCCGAGGTTATCAAGAATCAGATCAAGAAAGATTTGTTGCAGAAGATCGCTCGGGCTCAATCAAACGAGGAGAATTCGCAAGGGACCGAGCCAGAGTTTTGCACTCCTCCGCACTTCGGAGACTCGGCGCTAAAACTCAGGTACTTTCGCCTTCAAATGGTGACTTTGCAAGAACCCGACTTACTCATTCGCTTGAGGTTGCTCAAGTGGGCCGTGAGATGGCTCAAGAACTCGGTATTGATCCAGATGTAGTTGATACCGCTTGCTTGGCGCACGATTTAGGTCACCCTCCCTTTGGGCACAACGGCGAAGCGGCATTGAATGAATGGTCGAAAGACTTCGGGGGATTCGAAGGCAATGCTCAAACGTTGAGACTTCTTTCTCGAATCGAACCAAAAGTATTTGATGGAGACGGAAAAAGCCGCGGCCTAAACCTCACTCGCGCAGTGCTGGATGCATCTTGTAAATACCCGTGGGCAAGAGAATCAGGGCAGGCAGAAACTGGTGGAGACTACTCAGTTAAATTCGGTTACTACCAGGACGACAAAGATGTCTTTGAATTCTTAAGAGCCGGTGCAACACCAATGCGTAAGTGCATTGAAGCCGAGGTTATGGATTTTGCTGATGACGTCGCATACTCTGTTCACGACTTCGAGGATGCGATTGTCTCGGGATACGTGAATCTAGCCGAGATCAATTCGACAGCTTCTGATGCTGAACTGATTCAAAAAATTGCTCAGTGGGATGGGTCTGATTTGGCTAGTTCAGATTTTGAATCGGCTCTTGCTAGGTTGCGCTCAAATAGTTATTGGCTGTCAAATCACAGTGGTGAAATGAAAGATCAGGCAACCCTGAAGAACCTAACCAGTGCTCTGATTGGCTCATTCGTTAGACGGACCACAGAACAAACGGAATTAGCAAACGCTTCTGAGCATTTAGTTAGATACCAGGGAGCCCTGGTGGTTCCATCAGAAGTTAGAGCTGAGATAGCAGTTCTCAAAGGAATAGTGTCTGCCTATTTGATGTCGGATGAGAAAAGGCAGCCTTATTACCAGTGGCAAAGAGCAATTATCTCAGAGCTTGCAGATGCGCTGCTAGCTGCCAACGGCAAGCACCTAGATACTTACTGCGCTAGTGCTTGGCAAGGTGCGACCACGCAGGAGCAAAAACACCGTGTGGTTGTTGACCAAGTGGCATCACTTACTGACGTATCTGCACTTAGCATGCACCACGAACTAGTGACTAAATAGGATTATCAAGTGGCCGGAAAAATTAGCGCGAGAGACATCGAGGAAGTAAAAGCTCGAGTAAACATCGCCGATGTAATTGGCGGATACGTTGCTCTAAAGCCAGCCAGCGCGGGAAGCCTTAAGGGGCTCTGCCCGTTTCATCAGGAGAAGTCACCGTCATTTAACGTCAGGCCCCTGCAGGGCTTCTATCACTGTTTCGGTTGTGGGGCAGGTGGCGATGTCTATAAGTTCTTGCAGGAGGTTGAATCACTTAGCTTCTACGAAGCGGTTGAGAATCTTGCACAAAAAGCCAGCTACACCCTTACCTACGAAGCTGGCTCAAACGCCCCAGACCAGGGACAAAAAGCAAGAATCTATGAAGCAAATCTTGCTGCTTCCAAATACTTTGTCGAGCAACTAGGAACCGATGCGGCAACTACCGGCCGAGACTTCTTGAAATCGCGTGGCTTCGATAAATTAGCTGCCGAAACTTTTGGGGTGGGCTTTGCGCCAAAGGGTTGGAACAATCTGGTTGATCACCTCAAGACGTTGGGTTTCACCGAGGATGAGTTAGTGCTCGCCTCGCTCGCCTCCAGGGGAGAGCGCGGTCTTTACGACAAGTTCCGCGGAAGACTAATTTGGCCAATTAGAGACACGTCTAACCAGGTGATTGGTTTTGGAGCTAGAAAACTATTTGAGGATGACCAGGGGCCCAAGTATCTGAACACTTCAGAAACTCCGGTGTATCACAAGTCCGCAGTGCTGTATGGAATTGATCTAGCTAAGAAGGAAATCTCTAAGTCGCAAAAGGTAGTTGTAGTCGAGGGATACACCGACGTGATGGCCTGCCACCTTGCTGGAGTTACCAATGCGGTTGCTACCTGTGGCACTGCTTTTGGAGATGAGCACATCAGGATCTTGAATCGCATGCTTTCGGCAAATGTGGATAGTCCTGCAGAAGTGATTTTTACTTTTGACCCAGACGAAGCTGGTCAAAAAGCAGCTATGCGCGCTTTTGCCGATGCCGACAAGTTCCACGCCAACAGCTTCATAGCTGTTGGACCCGATGGGCTAGATCCATCGGATCTAAGGGTGCAAAAAGGCGATGAAGCCGTGCAGCTGATGATTGAAAGCAAAAAGCCCATCTATGAGTTTGCTATCAAGCAGAAGCTAAAAAACTTTGACCTATCCAGCGTGGAAGGTCGAGTTGGTGCCGCCAGGGCAGCTGCCAGCGTCATTGCAACCATTCGGGACTCGGCAATGCGTTCTGTTTACCTTCGAGAAGTGGCCAACTGGGTAAATCTTGATGTTTCGGAAGTCAGCGCATTGGTAGAGCGAGCTATCAAGGACAAGGTTGTAGCGGCTGTAGCTCCAATGCGACAAGACATTGCCGCAGAGCCTGCTGTGCAAGCATTCGAGGAACCAGATCTTCGAGACCCCACTATTCGATTCGAGCGACAGTTACTAGAGGTCCTAATTCAGCATCCGGCAGAGGTGGAAGAAGGCAAGTTCGTCGAGCTTGTCTCTGGGGATTTCTTGGCAAAGGTTCACGCTTTGCTTGCCTCAGCACTTTTGGCCAATGCTGCACACCGCAAAGACTCAAACTGGTTAGTAAAGCTCTCAGAGTCGCTTGACCCAGCCCTTCACCGAATCCTTCGGGCGATGGCCGCAACATCGCTACCGGCGAGTACCGAAGAAGAGCTCAAGCGCTATATCGATGGCGTTGCAGTTAGTGGTTTTATTAACCTCCTCACCAGGCAGAAGCTTTCCCTGCAAGCTGTTCTTCGCCAAACCGAACCAACTGATTCGGTTAAGATTGCTGAAATTCAAAAGGATCTTATGGACATCGAACAACGCAGAAGGGTGCTTCAAGGTGGCTAATAATCTTGTTTCAATTGAGCCAAAGAGTTTTCCGGAATACGCCAGGGCGCTTGAACTGGCTGGTGCTAATCTCGCACCAATTGGAGCTGAGGTCCGCGGACTAATTTGGACCGATTACTCTTCACCTGAGGCCCTAGGTAAAATAATCGATGCCAACCCTCAATTGGAATGGGTGCAGCTACCATTTGCCGGAGTCGATGCGTTTTCAGGCCTACTCGCCAGGGATGTTTTATTTACCAGCGCCAAGGGAGCCTACAAAGAACCAGTAGCAGAGCACGCACTGATGCTCGCACTCGCCCTTGGTCGAAACCTTCCCATTCGGATTAAAGCTTCTAGTTGGGGCAAGAAAGAAGCATTTAGCTTTTATGATTCAAAAGTTTTACTCATTGGAGCCGGTGGAATCTCAGAGGAGCTTATAAAGCTACTTGCTCCTTTTCGGGCAGAGATTACTGTTGTAAGAAATAACCCAGAGCTTGCCCTCGCTGGCGCCAAGACAGTTGCCGGGCTCGACAAGCTAGACAGCCTGCTACCCGAGGCTGATCTTGTGATTGTTTCTTGTGCGCTTACTGATATGACTCGAGGGCTAATCAATTATCAAAGGCTGAGACTATTCAAGCCCACTGCCTATTTGGTGAATGTTGCCAGGGGCCCGATCGTTGTTAGTGACGATCTCTTAAGAGCCTTGGACGAGGGTCTGTTGGCAGGGGCCGGGTTGGACGTTACCGACCCGGAGCCACTGCCCGATGGACACGCCTTTTTTGGCCGTGACGACCTTATTCTGACGCCTCATACCGCTGACACTAAGGAAATCGTCACCAGGCTATTTGCCACCCGCATTGAGCATAATGTGAAGGCTTTTTTAGGCAGTGGGCAATGGCTTGGCAGAGTAAACCCAGCCCTGGGCTACTGATATAGCAGGGCCGTCATTTTTGGTAGTGTTGGAGGCTGCGCAAGCATTCCTCGGTAGCTCAATTGGCAGAGCAATCGGCTGTTAACCGATAGGTTCTTGGTTCGAGTCCAAGCCGGGGAGCCAGAGAATCCAGCCCACATCAAAGCAACCCTCAGGAGATATGTGTGATTCGCTGGATACTAGACACCAAATGGGTTCCAGAGATTGCTCTTTTTCTCACCCTCTTGGCTGTTTTCGGCGGAATCAACGCCGCTACTAGCGGTATTAGCTACTTTCTAATGTCTATCCCATTCGCACTAGCTTCGCTGTTTGTCAGGAAATACAGCTATCTCACAGGCGCAATGCTCTTGGTCGGAGCCGCCCTGCACATTGGCTTCTCCGCGGTGCCATCCTTTGGGAACTTAGTTCTTGCAGCCGTACCTTTTGTTTCCGGCGTGTTCACGGCAAATCCTTGGCGTGTCATCAACATTCTGGCCGTCAGCGCTACTTCATTCGTGATAATCGCAAGCGCTTCCTATAGTCCAAATCTTTCACTGCCTAACTTGGGGATTATTGAATTTACTGACTCGGGAAGACTAGTTTTCTTTTTAGCCGGATCAATCTTGGCGGGTAGCCTCATTGGACTTGCCGCAGTTGGCGGTCGACTCGTGCGTGAGCAATACCTGCAGAGGCAATTCCAAGGCAACCGCAAATACTCAAACTCTCAGCAAGATGAAATCTCGTTGGAACTTGCGGAGCAAGCCAAGCGCTTTGAGATGGCGGGGGACATGAACGAAAGTGCTGTGCAGCATATTTCTTCGGTGATAACTAACGCTGAGGCTGGCTTATACACGGCCAAGCTAGATCCTGATGCGGGTTTGCGCGCTTTGGACAAAGTACTGCTGAGCGCAAAGGCGGCTCACGCCGAGCTTAGAAGGCTTTACGAGACCATCAATCGTGGAACAATCATCTCCACCGCGCCTCCAACCCTAGAAAGCATTTCGGCTCTTGAGCTAAATATGCGCGAGGCCGGATACAACATGGCTATTACCTACTCGGGCTCGCGGGTTGCATTAGATAGCTCAATGGAGCTAGCAATTTACCGGATAGTTTTTGAGGCAATCAAGAATGTTCGCCAACATAACCCCAAGGGCACAACCGTGACCGTAGAGCTAACCTGGTTTGAAACCAGCCTTCAGGTAATCATTCGAGACAACGGTGTTGAGGTAGTTAGAAAAAGCGCTGTTGGCCCGAATGGCCTACCAGCTCCCTATGACGCCAACGATGACATCGGTAACCTCCTAGAAAAAGTCATCGGACCCGGAATCACAGCTATGCGTGAGCGAGTAGAGAGCTTCGGTGGATCCTTAGAAGCTCAGCGTGTAGTTGGGGTTGGTTTTACCGTGTCAGCTCTTTTCCCGATTCTTCGCCCCATGCAAGACTGATAAAAACCTAAATGAGCCATTCACTTCGAATTGCCCTGATTGATTGGAACACGAGTGTTCGATCTGCCCGTAGGGCAATTCTTGATGCCACAGAAAATATCACCGTGGTCTTCGAATCGGATGGCGGCAAAGGTGAGCTAAACCAGCTACCTGATTTGTTGGTGGATGTCATCGTCATCGATCAACAGCTAGACAGCAAAACTGGAGTCGATTCATTCCTAGAGCTCAGGCAAAGCTATTCCAAATCCTCTGATGTTCCCAATGCAGTTCTCACCACGGTCTATGACATTGCAACCCTCCGCGTCCAAGCTCTCGGGGCTGGAATGCACGATGTGGTGAGTATCGATAGCGGACCTGAGGGGCTCATAAAAATCATTAGGGCCGCAGCTTCAGCTGAGCCAGTTATTGACCTAGCAGAACTTGCAAAGTTACTTACCGAAACCCCGCCTATATCCAAGAACAATTTCGTATTGAGTCAAGCAGTTATAGCGCTACCGGTAAGAAAAAGGGGCCTGATTGAAAAACTCGCCGAGGAGTGGCCAAAGATAATGGCCGGCTCCAAGCCGGAGCTAAGTCTTGAGAAATACCAAGCGCTTGCTCTTTCGCTAGGCTTTCTTAGCGCAAGTGAGCTTATTATCAAGCTCGTGCAGAATGGGGTGTTAGATGCCAAGTGAAGCACAAAGCGTCAAAGCGATCTCATTCGGGGTGGGTTTTGCAACCGGTCTCTACGGTATTTCTTTTGGAGCTCTCTCGGTTGCTGCCGGTTTAGATTTTTGGCAAACCATGGCGCTAAGCCTTTTGATGTTTAGCGGTGCTAGTCAGTTTGCATTTGTTGGTGTAATTGCAACCGGTGCGGGAGTGGTTCCTGCAGTTTTGTCATCTTGGCTACTTGGTGTAAGAAACGGCTTCTATGCAATTAGATTGGCTCCAGTCTTGTCACTGTCTGGAATCTTGAAACCAATTGGAGCTCAGTTAACAATTGATGAATCAAATGGGGTATCGCTTTCCCAAGAGCCTGATCCCTCAAAACAGCGCCAGGGTTTCTGGCTTACGGGGATTGCAGTATTCGTATTTTGGAACTTGCTTACGGCAGCTGGAGCGTTACTTGGTTCGGTAATTGGTGACCCAGCCGATTGGGGCTTAGATGCAGCCGCTGGAGCAGCTTTTCTTGGATTGATTTGGCCAAGCCTCAAAGAATCCAAACTATTGCTGCTAGCTGTGGTTTCAGCATTCACGGCCACCTTGCTTTCAAACTTTGTGCCAGCCGGTATTCCAGTCCTTCTCACCGCAGGTGTTGCCGTTGCCTTCTGGATAATCGAGCTTTTAGGAAAAAGAAAATGACGCTTTGGGTAGGGGTGCTGTTAGCAAGCGCCCTGGTTTATTCGTGGAAGTTACTTGGCCATCTGGTTCCTGAACGCTTTGTTAAGAATCCCAGCATTCGATCGCTGGCGGCGCTACTTACGGTAGCAATGCTTGCGGGTCTTGTTGGAGTTCAAACTTTCGTCTCTTCAGAAGGAATTACCTTAGACGCGAGGGTAGCCGCCTTGGCTGTTGCAGCCGTTCTTTTCTACTTGAGAGTTCCATTTATATTTGTGGTGATTGCCGCGGCGGCAGTTGCTAGCTTGCTACGGATATGGTTTTAGTCCTCAAGGCGGTCGGTTCCTGGTAGCCAGGACTGCCCCGGTCTATTCCAACCAAGCTCGGCCATGGTTTCGAAAGCTTCCTTTTTGGCATCCCCTGGCAGCTTGTCGACGTAAATGATTCCTTCAAGGTGATCAAACTCATGTTGGAAGATCCTTGCGAACCAGCCTTCGGCTTCGATTTTTACTGGCTTTTGCTCTAGATCCACACCTTCGATAATTACCCAATCAGCTCGCTGTAGTAAGAATCTTTCACCAGGCACTGAAAGGCAGCCTTCGCTGTGCAATTCTTCATCGGGGTCTTCTTCTGATACTGGTCCGATCGTAATTGTCGGATTTATCACTACCCCTCTCCGATGGTTGTCATCATCATCGGGATAGTCATAAACAAACATTCGAAGCGCAACGCCCACCTGAGGGGCCGCTAGACCAACTCCTGGAGCGTTTTGCATGGTTTCGAACATGTCGTGAACTAGATCGGTCAGCTCCTGATCAAATTTAGTGACCTGCTGGGCCCGCTGGTGCAGCACCTCGTCCCCGTAGATGCGTATTGGCCTGATCATGGCTCAAATCTAGCCGTTAGTTTTGGCTAAACAGCTCAATTCAGGGCTAGGCTCGAATTTGGGAAATTTTAGGAATACTTGTGGGACCAGAACTTCGATTATTAGCAATTGTTCTTGCCGTCTTGGCAGCGGTTGCTTTAGCTTTTGGTGCGCAGTTTCAAAATCAAGCGGTTTCAACTAGCAGAGAAAAACACGTCCAACCTAAAGTTTCACTCTCGATTAGAGAACTAGTCAATCTACTGATAAAACCCCGCTGGGTTTCTGGAACCGGTTTGATGTTTTTGGCGATGCTGTTGCAGCTTGGGGCGCTTTCGCTAGCACCACTTATTGTGGTGCAGCCCATCGGCGCGATAGCTCTGGTAATTACCTCTGTGCTTAATGCCCGCTATACCAAGACCAAACTAAATCGAGCCACCATTTTGGCAATCGGACTAAGCACCTTTGGGGTTGGCGGCTTTGTGGTTACCGCATCTCAGGTGGCGGCTCAAGTAGAACTGACCGATGAGAACTTACTTCGAGTGCTGCTGCTTTTTGTAGTTATCTTGGTTGCCTTTGCAGCGCTTTTTTTCATCTTTGGCAAAAAAGCCCAAGCGCTCACCTACATTCTTGGAGCCGGAGTACTTTACGGCTTTGTGGTAACTCTGGCCAAGGTAACAATCCAACGCCTGTATCAGATGGACTACGACATCTTGACCTTGATTGCAGTTGTGAGCATGATAGGCGCCGTGCTTCTAGGGGGCTGGTTCGTTCAGAATGCATATGCCTCCGGTCCCCCCGATCTGGTTATCGCAGGTTTGACTGTTATTGATCCAATAGTGGCAATTGCAATTGCAATTGGCATCCTGGGCGAGGCCCAGGAGGCCACCCTGGGCTCAGGCTCTCTTTTCTCAGCCTTTGGGCTGCTAGCCATCTGCGGAGTATATTTGCTGTCCAAGGTTCACCCGGAACTAAGAAATCGAGCCAAGGCTTCAGTCAAGTAAACTTGTAATCACACCCCAACATTCAATCTCAGGGATGAAATGACTGAAGCAGTAAAAGCTAGTAGACGCATGCGCGTGGTCATTGGCTGCGACACCTTCCCGCCAGACATAAATGGGGCATCCAGGTTCGCTGAGCGGCTAGCTGCTGGTTTAGTTCGGGCGGGGCACGAGGTGCACGTCATTGCACCTTCCTATAGCAAAAGATATGGGACCTTCACCGAAGTTCACGATTCCAGCTCAATGACCGTTCACCGTCTCAAAAGCTACCGGGTGGTGCAACACAAGACCTTGAGATACGTTTGGCCATTTACTCTAAAGGCTAAGACCGATCGAGTTCTGAAAGACCTAAAGCCAGATGCGGTCCACATCAACTCTCATATGATTGTTGGCCGGTACCTAATGAGATCTGCCAGGCAGCAGGGCATTCGCGTTATTGCCACCAACCACATCATGCCCGAGAACCTAATCAAGTACTCGCTGGTTATTCCGCGCTGGGCAGAGAAAACCGCCATGAGCCTTGCTTGGAAGGACACTGGTCGAATACTGAAAAAAGCAGACGTGGTGACAACCCCAACAAGAAAAGCCGCCACCCTTCTGGAAAATGCTGCGGGTCTAACCGGAGTGCTGGCTGTGTCTTGTGGTATCGAAGCTTCAAATTTTGCAAACAACAGCCCCACAACAAACTCAGAGCCAAGAATTCTCTTTTTGGGTCGACTTGATTACGAGAAGCACATTCACAACCTAATTCAGGCCGTGGCGCTACTGCCAAAATCGCTAAAGGTAAAACTTGAAATTGTGGGCGACGGAGGAGAACGCGAGTATCTAGAGAATCTTGCCAAGGACTTGGGGTTAGAAGAGAACGTCGAATTCCGCGGTCATATATCTGACGAAGAGTTGCCAAAGGTTTACGAACGAGCAACAGTGTTTGCCATGCCCTCGATTGCAGAGCTGCAATCAATTGCCACCATGGAGGCCATGGCCTCGGGTCGTCCCGTGGTGGCAGCTGACGCCATGGCGCTGCCTCATTTGGTGCACGATGGTGACAACGGCTACCTGTTTCCCCCCGATGACGTCAAGGCTTTTGCAGACCGACTACTAAGAGTGCTTACCGCTGATCAGAAAGAGCTGGATCGCCTCTCGGAGAACTCAATGCATTTGATCCAGTCCCACGATATAGATCGAACCATAAAAATCTTTGAAGGTCTCTATAGCGGTGAAACACAGGAAGAGAACGAGACCGCCGACAACCTTGCAACCTACTCACTACCTATCGGAAGCCTTAGTAAATCCATTAGTAGATCTATTGCTCTAGCCAGAAGGCGCTCAGCCAAGCTTCGCGAGCAAGCAGAGCTCACACGCAAGGAATTAATCGCCAGAGCCGAAGACGCCAGGGATGAAGTAATAGAGCGCCTAGAGGAAGTTCGTGATGATGTGGCCTTCGCAGCCAAGAAGCTAGAGATTCGAGTGCGCAAGGGCGTCAAGAAAGCCGCCGAGAGACTCAGAAGAGAAGAACTTCCTTAGACAATTTGTTTCTGTCTAGAAACCCAGCATCAACATCACAACGTTTACCAGTGACGCCAGCAGAAGAAGATGAAAAACCAGCTTGGGAGGATTCGGCCTCAGAGCCAGAACGCTTGCAAGTAGCGACAAAACTACAGTCAACCCCAGCCCTCCAATAGAAACTAAGGGATCCAACTTGCTGCCTTGGGTCACCAAAATAATAGATGCGGAACTAGCGGTTACCGCAATTACCAGAGCTGATGCTTTCTGACCGAGAATGTGCGGAAGGGCTCTAACTCCAGTTTGCTTATCCGCTAAAAGATCCGGAAGTGTGTTGGCGAAGTGAGCAGCCACACCAAAAAGACCTGCAACAATCATCACCCAAACTGGAGGCAGTGATGGTTCTTGGCCCGAGAGCGTGACAAAGGCTGGAAGAATTCCAAAACCAAGAATGTACGGAACAACCGAAAAGCCATTGGACTTTAGCCCAAGGTTGTATACCCAGCCGATTGCCAGCATAAGAAGCATCCATAAAAAGGCTGCAGTGCCAA
>Ga0208227_1000095_pt1 | contig 21262 bp, 20 predicted proteins | sample LakMenEpi13Jun11_FD_150692 | JGI IMG/M metagenome (GOLD analysis project Ga0208227, IMG submission 150692) | Freshwater microbial communities from Lake Mendota, WI - 13JUN2011 deep hole epilimnion (SPAdes) | ecosystem: Environmental > Aquatic > Freshwater > Lake > Epilimnion/Euphotic zone ...
CTTTTCTTGAGGAAATCACAGGCCAAATTTTAGACATGTCTGCATTGATCTTGATAAAATCTTGCTGATCTGCTGGCACATCATCTTCTGCAAATATAGCTTCAGCAGGACATTCAGCCACACATAATGTGCAGTCAATACATTCATCTGGGTTAATAGCTAAGAAATTAGGGCCTTCAACAAAACAATCGACAGGGCAGACGTCCACACAGTCGGTATATTTACATTTAATACAATTTTCGGTTACCACGTAGGTCATATCTGTCCTTTTATCTCTTCAATATTGTTATTTTAATCTATTTTTTTTCTTGATCCAATAATTATGCAATCATACCGGCACCTACCGTATGGTAAGTGGACTCATCAATAATGATAAAAGACCCTGTGGATCTATTATTTTGATAGGGGTCGGCCATAATAGGTTGCGCCAATTTAAATGTCACTTGAGCAATATCATTCATACTTAAATTTGAAATAGCTTCGTGAGCCAGTGTTTCGATATTTACTTTAAAATCGATTTTATCTAATTTGGCTTTAGATTCTCGAGAGGTATGACGAATTAAATAAGTTCTCGATGAAGCCATAGGTGTCTCAGATAGCCAACACACCATCGCATTAATATTTTTTGTAGGCTCTATAGCATCATCTGACTTGATAATCATGTCACCACGTGAAATATCAATTTCATCTTCCAGAAGAATGGTCACAGATTGTTCGGAGATCGCCTTTTTAAGTTCTGTATCACCCAATTGAATTGATTTAATTTTTGATTTGTATTGGGAAGGCAGCACTGTAATTTCGTCCCCAACAGCAATAGATCCAGATTCCACTCGACCCATAAATCCTCTAAAGTCGTGGAGGTCATGATCATCGGAAGCATGCGGACGGCAAACGAATTGTACGGGGAACCTAAAGTTTTTATCTTTGCCAGCATAATCTGCGGTTGTTTTTTCTAAAACATCAAGAAGTGTAGGACCTTTATACCAATTCAGAGATTCGCTTCGATCTACAATCATATCTCCATTAAGAGCAGACATAGGGACAAATTCAATAGTACGATTTTCTGATAATTTAATTTCTTTTGCGAATGCTTTATAACTTTCACAAATCGCTTTGTATTTGCTTTCATCGTAATCGATTAAATCCATTTTGTTGATCGCGACAACAATATGAGGAATGCCAACTAGCTTTGCTAAAAATGAGTGACGTCTTGTTTGAGTGAGCACACCTTTTCTTGCATCAATGAGGATAATCGCTAAATGTGCTGTAGATGCTGCAGTCACCATATTGCGAGTGTATTGTTCATGCCCTGGAGCATCTGCAATAATATATTTACGTGTACCTGTACTAAAGTATCTATATGCAACATCGATCGTAATACCTTGCTCACGTTCTGCTTGAAGTCCGTCAGTAATCAAAGATAAATCAACGGCTGTCATACCTCTTTTTTTAGAAGTTTTTTCAATTTGAGTAAGTGTATCTGTAAGAATGGTTTTAGTATCAAAAAGAAGTCGTCCGATGAGTGTACTTTTGCCATCATCAACACTTCCGCATGTCATAAAACGTAATAAGCTATCTTGAATATTTTCTTGTGTCATTTTAGAAGTAACCTTCTTTTTTACGTTGTTCCATAGACGCGTCTGATGTTTGATCATCTAATCTTGTCGCACCACGTTCTGTGATAGTTGTACTCGCGGTTTCAATAATAATTTTTTCCACACTGTCAGCTACACTTTCAACTGGGGCTGTGCAAGTGATATCCCCGACTGTTCTATAGCGCACCATAATTTCTTCAACGACTTCATTATCTTTTTTGGGCGTAAGGGGTGTAATGGGAACGATGGCGCCACTACGTCTCACAATGGGACGTTTATGCGCGAAGTAGATGCTAGGCAAACCTAATTTTTCTCGTTCAATATATTGCCAAACATCCATTTCAGTCCAATTGGAAATAGGGAAGGCGCGAATATTTTCACCCTTATGAACTCTTGCGTTATAGAGATTCCATAACTCAGGCCTTTGGTTTTTCGGATCCCATTGACCAAATTCATCCCTAAAGCTCATGATCCTTTCTTTAGCGCGCGCTTTTTCTTCATCACGTCTTGCTCCACCAATACAACAATCAAATTCAAATTCTGCTATAGCTTCTAAAAGTGTGACTGATTGATGTTTATTGCGTGGCTCATCTGCTGATTTTAAAACCACTGTTCCGCGCTTCATCGAATCTTCGAGAGAACGCACAATTAATCTTTCATTAAGTTCTTTGGCACGAAGATCTCTAAACTGAATCACTTCATCATAATTGTGACCTGTATCAATATGAAGCAGGGGAAAAGGAAAGCGCCCTGGTCTGAATGCTTTTTCTGCTAACCTTAAGAGACAAAGTGAGTCTTTGCCGCCTGAGAAAAGAAGCACTGGATTGCTGCATTGACCAGCGACTTCTCTTAAGATATGAATAGCTTCAGACTCAAGCCAATCAAGATGCGTTAAATTTGAAAGTGTTGTCATATTATTTTACGTGTAGTCCACATTCTTTATTTTGAGGATCTTCCCACCACCAGCGTCCAGCTCTTACATCTTCTCCTTCAGAGACAGCCCTTGTGCATGGGGCGCAACCGATGCTTGGATAAAAATGATCATGAAGTGCGTTATAAGGCACTTCATAGTGTTTAATATAAGCCCAAACCTCTAGCTCACTCCAAGCGCTTAATGGATTCAGTTTTTGAGACTGATGCGCTTCATCAAATTCTTCTTCTTGAAGCGTTTGTCTTGTTTGAGATTGCTCTTGTCTCATACCTGTGATCCAAGCTTTTTTATCTTTTAAAGCGCGACTTAAGGGTTCAACTTTTCGAATACCACAACACGATTTCCTTAAGTCTAACGAATTATAAAAAGCATTGATGCCATTTGTATTGACATAGTTTTCTACTTTTTCTTGGTTAGGGAAATAAAGTTTAATTTTGAATTGATACTTGTCTTCTACCATTTGAATTAAATTATACGTTTCAGATGGCAGTCTTCCTGTGTCAATAGAAAATATCTCAACATTAAGTTTATTTTTTTGGATGAGATCAACAAGCACCATGTCTTCAGCCCCCAAACTATTTGCAAAGGTGACAGAGTTATGTTTTTCAATATTCTTTTGAATAAGTGAAATGACTTTTTCTGATTTTTCTTTAATCGTTTTAATAAGTGCATCATTGATATCGATTTTATCGATATGTTTTTTCTGGGGCTTTATAGGTTGGATACTCATGAACGCACCTTCCTTTTCCAGATAGGCTCTTTAATATCGACAGCGCCCTGATATGGATCACTAAATGACTGAAGGGCTTTTAATGCCTCATTGGCATCTTTGCCTGTTTTAATAAGGTAGCTATCAAATCCTGAACGTTTTAGGTAAAACAATTGATCTTGTAAGACATCACCAAAAGCTCTTAATATATTTTTAAAGTGATAACGTGAGCGCAGTAAATTGCCTAATGTAAATATGCGACCATCTTGAAATCGTTCCACAAATACAGCAATCAGTGGAAATACATTAATGTCTTTTTCTAGAAGTAATAACGCATCTAAGGTTTCATGTGTCGCTACCCACAATGCAATTTCTTTATTTTTAACTCTTATCTGCAATGCATCACGATTTTTTAGATATACACTTAATGGCAAAATAATTTTTCCAGTTTGCGGGATGACCGTTTCACTGATTTGTAAGTCGGTAGGGAGTGATTCACCAGTTAATTTAAATAACACTACTTTACCCGCTTGTTTTTTTACTTCTTCATTACCACTTGGCAAGCTTACAAATGTCCATTCATCTTCTACAATGGACTGATTGAGAATAAGCTGAGAATTAAGCATAAACATGCTCTTTAAAAGGATTCACACCTAAGCGTCTTACAGTGTCTATAAATCTTTCTTCAGGGTTGCGATGTTTAATATAAACATCAATAAGTTTTTTAATGACGCCAGGCATTTCTTCGGCAGCAAAAGAAGGGCCTATCACAGAACCTAAGCTTGCATCATTGCCTTGTTTGCCACCAATAGTGACCTGGTACCATTCAGAACCGTCTTTATCAACCCCTAATACGCCGATATGGCCAATATGATGATGTCCACATGCATTCATACAGCCTGAGATATTAAGTTCCAACTCTCCAATATCATGAAGGTAGTCAAGATTATCAAAAGCTTCTTGAATAGAAGTTGCAATTGGAATACTTTTCGCATTAGCAAGCGAACAGAAGTCCCCACCAGGGCAACAGATAATATCTGTTAATAAACCTATATTAGGCGTAGCTAATTGATGTGCTTTTGCTTTTTCCCAAACCTTAAAAATATCTTGTAATTTAACATCCGCCAAAATGAGGTTTTGTTCGTGCGATACACGAAGCTCACCAAAGCTATATTGCTCTGCAAGTTCAGCCACAATTCTCATTTGGTCTGACGTCGCATCACCTGGAGCTAAGCCGTGCGGTTTTAGGGACAAGGTAATAGCTCGATAACCTTTTTGTTTGTGAAGATGAACGGATCTTTTCGCCCATGATGCAAAAGCTTTATTATTTTGAATAGCTTCATCATAAGTATCATCTTGATCATTTAATTTTTCATAAGGCATTGTTGTAAAAAATTTTGCAATGCGTTTTAATTCAGATTCATCAATGGTATTTGGTGAATTTTTTAAATGGTGCCATTCAGCTTCCACTTGTTTTTTAAATTCTTCAATACCTAAAGCCTTCGCTAAAATTTTAATGCGTGCTTTATAGATATTATCGCGACGTCCATGAAGGTTATAGACACGAATAATAGCTTCGCAATAAGTGAGCACATGCTCCCATTCAAGATGTTCACGGATAATAGATCCAAGAATAGGCGTTCTACCTAAGCCTCCACCCACCCATACACGAATGGCCATCTTTTGATCTTTATCATAATAAAATTCAAGCCCAATATCGTGAGCTTGCACAATCGCACGATCTTGTTGACTCCCTGACACTGCAATTTTAAATTTACGCGGTAATAATGAAAATTCTGGATGGAAGGTACTCCATTGTCTTAAGATTTCAGCAATTGCTCTTGGATCAATAATTTCGTCAGGTGCCACACCTGCAAATTGGTCAGTAGTGATGTTGCGAATACAATTGCCTGATGTTTGAATAGCATGCATTTCAACTTTAGAAAGCTCTTCTAAAATATCAGGCGTTTCTTCTAATTTGGGCCAATTGAGCTGAAGATTTTGTCTGGTACTAAAATGACCGTAACCTCGATCAAACTGATCTGATATGTCTGCCAATTTACGTAATTGTTTTGAAGATAAAAGACCGTAAGGAACTGCAATACGAAGCATAGGTGCGTGACGTTGAATGTATAGACCATTCTGTAGACGAAGTGGTCTAAATTCATCATCGGTAAGCTTACCGCTTAAATAACGTGATGTTTGATCGCGGAATTGTGCAACGCGTTCATTGACTATGGTTTGATCGATATTATCGTACTGATACATAATTTTTTTTAATGCTTAATGAAAAATAAGTTTCTGGCCAACATAAATTAAGATCAAAGCCAATACATAGCGAACAGATTGCTCGCTGACTTTAGAACTTAAATGACTGCCTATATAAATGCCTGGAATTGAACCAATTAAAAGGACGCCTAGAAGTGAGTAATCGACGGTGCCTAAACTTGCATGGCCTATCCCAGCAACAAGGGTCAATGGTACCGCATGTGCAATGTCGGTTCCAACAATTTTTGTAATGCCAATTTTAGGGTAGATAAGCAATAAAGCTGTGACACCAAGTGCACCTGCGCCGACCGAAGTTAAAGTTACTAAGCCACCTAAGATTAATCCTAGAATAATGGTTGCTATCGCGATGGCACTATCCGTTTTCAAAAGAGTGACTTTTGATTTTTCAATGAGATAAGGCCTAAAGATCACAGCAATTGAAGTAAGTAATAGCGCAATACCTAAATAAAATTTGATGATATCGACAGCCCCTGTAGATGCCACATCAATTTGTCTTAAATAATATGTCGTGAGAATGGAAGCGGGGATGCTACCTACCATAAGTCTTTTGACAATTTTCCAGTCAATATTACCTAGTTTTCCATGCGCAAAAATACCAACAGATTTAGTCACTGATGCATAAAGAAGATCAGTGCCTACAGCAAGCGCTGGTTTGATGTGGAAAAATAACACGAGGATAGGGGTCATGAGGGATCCGCCGCCTACGCCTGTAAGACCCACTAATAGACCAACTATAAATCCAGAAAATATAAACCCAATATCCATTATTGCCCTTGTTAAAACATTAACTTTTTGGTGTTAAAGTGGACGTCACTATAGCAAGTTTTGATATTATAAAATAATAATATAATATTGTACCTTTATATCTTTTAGTTATATGGGATTAAGGCATGAAACTCCAACAGTTGCGCTGTATTCATGAGGTGGTCAAAAATGGTTTTAGTATTTCTAAAGCCGCCGAGGCATTACACACATCTCAACCAGGGGTCAGCAAACAAATCCAGCTTTTAGAAGAAGAGGTTGGCCTTCATATTTTCATAAGACATGGAAAGCGTTTAGTAGGGCTTAGCGAACCTGGACAACATGTTTATCAACGTATCAATGAAGTCATACGAGAAATCAAAAGCATTAAACAAGTCAGCGAAGAATTCAGTCAATCAAGCCTCGGTGTGTTGACTATAGCAACGACGCATACGCAAGCGCGATATAAGCTTCCAAGTGTTGTTCAGGCTTTTATGAGTAAATATCCTGATGTAAAACTTAATATTCACCAAGGAAACCCGACACAAGTGACTGATCAGGTTGTGAAAGGCGAGGCTGATATTGGCATTGCGACTGAGTCCATAAGCCATAATGATAAATTATTTTGTTTGCCTTGTTACACGTGGAATCGTTGTTTAGTGATGCCAGCAAAACACCCACTTGCCAAAGAAAAAACAGTTACGCTCGCTAAACTTGCCACTTACCCTATCATTACTTATGACTATGCATTTACAGGAAGCACGATTGTGTCAAAAGTTTTTCATGATGCAGGCTTAACGCCCAACATTGTCCTTACAGCGATTGATGCTGACGTGATTAAAACATATGTAAACCTGGGTTTAGGTATAGGATTAATTGCACAAATGGCTTACGACTCTAAAAGAGACCAAGGTCTAGTCAGTATTGATGTGAGTCATTTATTTCCTACAAGTACAACCTATTTAGGTATTAGACGTGATGTATTTTTAAGAGGTTTTATGTATGATTTTATTGAAATGTTTATACCGGAGTATCCAAAACAAGTTGTTAAGAAACTTATGTTAGAACAGGAAAATATTTAATTTAAGCCCTTATGAACTCTGATGTAGAAATTAATCAAGCAGCACAATTAAAATCGATCGATGAGATAGTCAAATCACTTGATATCAAAATAGACGACTTATTTTTCTATGGCCCGTATCAGGCTAAATTAAAGCCTTCTTTCTCAAACACTTTAAAAGAGCACAAGACATCTAAATTAATTTTAGTGACGGCAATGAGTCCCACACCTGCAGGCGAAGGAAAAACAACCACAACGATTGGTTTGGCTGACGCACTTTTTTCAATCGGTAAAAAATCAGCTGCATGTCTTCGTGAACCTTCTTTAGGCCCGGTCTTTGGGATGAAGGGGGGCGCCACGGGTGGCGGTTATGCGCAAGTAGCCCCTATGGATAAAATTAATTTACATTTCACAGGTGATTTTCATGCCATCACATCTGCTAATAATCTTTTGGCAGCTCTGATTGATAATCATATTCATCACGGCAATGAACTCAATATTGATATCAATCAAATTTCTTTTAAGCGATGTCTTGATATGAATGATCGCGCTCTAAGACATGTCGAATTAAAGCTTGGTCAAAATCATCGAGATACAGGTTTCGATATTACAGTCGCAAGCGAAGTCATGGCCATTTTTTGTTTAGCAGAATCATTGGAGGACCTTCAAAATCGATTGGGAGAAATTGAAGTAGCCAAAAGATTAGATGCAACATCCGTTTATGCTAAAGATTTAAAAGCGCAAGGGGCTATGACAGCACTTTTAAAAGATGCATTTCAACCCAATCTGGTTCAGACATTGCATGGAACACCCGCTTTTATTCATGGCGGCCCATTTGCTAACATTGCACATGGATGTAACTCAGTCATCGCCACAAAAACGGCATTGAAGTTAGCTGATTACGTAGTTACAGAAGCGGGCTTTGGTGCAGACTTAGGCGCTGAAAAATTCATAGATATCAAATGTAGGCAGTCGGGTATTAAGCCCGATATTATTGTTTTAGTGGCTACCATTCGTGCACTTAAATTTCATGGAGGCATAGCTGTTTCTGAATTAAATCAAGAAAATCTAAAAGCACTCGAACTTGGTTTTAATAACTTAAAGCGTCACATTGAAAATTGCTCAGAACATTTTGGACTAGATGTCATTGTTTCAATCAATCAATTTAGTTCTGATACAGAAAAAGAAATGACATGGCTTCAAAGCGCAGTAGATAAGTTGGGATTCAAAGCAATCCTTTGTTCGCATTGGTCGGACGGCGCTAAAGGTGCTAAAGATTTAGCTAACGCTGTTTTGGGTCAGTTAAGCAAACCTAAAACATTTAAATTCTTATATGAAGATGATTTGAGCTTAAAAGACAAAATTACCACCATTGCTTTAAAAATATATCGTGCGAAAGAAGTGCAGTTTTCCGATAGTGCTTTAAATAAACTGTTATCACTTGAAAAAAACTATGCAAATTTACCTGTCTGTATTGCTAAAACACCTTATTCATTCTCAAGCGATCCTAAGGAATGTGGCGCGCCTGAAAACCACACGCTTATGATAAGAGAATTAAGATTAGCAAGAGGTGCGGGTTTTGTAGTTGCGATTTGCGGTGATCTTATGACCATGCCAGGACTTCCCAAAAGACCTGCAAGTGAAAAAATACAATTAAACTCAAAGGGTCTTCTTGAAGGGCTAAATTGAGGGGATGAATTGTTTTAAAAGTATTTCAACCCAAGAACAAACTATTCAAAAGTCTAGGTTTATTGGATACACCTTTATAGGTGAAACAAAACAGGATATTTTGCGTACTTTACAATCCATTGCCAAAGAACATCCACATGCAAGTCATTTAGCTTTTGCCTATCAACTCAAAACAGAACATGGATTTGAGCCTTATTATTCCGATGCAGGTGAGCCTTCAGGTACTGCTGGAAAACCTCTCTTGCAATTAATCGATGCACATCAAATTGTAGGCGGCGGTATTGGCGTCATTCGTTATTATGGTGGCATTAATTTGGGTACAGGTGGCCTTACAAGAGCTTATGGAGGTACCGGCAAGCTTGCTCTAACACATTCAACTATTGAGGCTTATGTCGAATATATTAAATTAAAATTAAATATAAATTACAATGAGTTAGATAACTATATTCATGTTATACATTCAATGAATGGGAGTATTCTAGATAAAGGGTTTGACGAAAAAGTGAGCCTTTTGGTGAAGCTACCCGAAACGCAGCTTGGTAAATTAAAAGAGCGTTTTCCCATGACAGAAATGAATCGTTTTTAATATGTTAGATAATAAAACCCCCTAAAAAACATCCGTTATAATCAAGTTATGCTTAATTTTATTTTTGTGCTTCTTATTCTTTTGTGCGGTTTAGCAGGTTATCTATTATGGCGTTTTCAAAGTCAATCACCTGAAGCTATTATGCTAAAAGCTCTTGAAGAAAAACACCGAGAAATGATTGTCGGTTTAAACGATAGTTTAAATAAATTGACCGATCGCCTTAACTTAGCCCTTGCTGAACAAGGCAAGATACAAGGTGAGATTATTCGTGACACCATGGATAACGCGACGAACCAATTGAAAAATTTGCTTAATATGAGGTTGCAAGACATCGATAGCAAGGTTAAAGAAAGTTTGGAAGAAGGGTTTAAGAAAACTAACGATACGTTCGATCGCGTCATGAAACAGCTCTCTACGATAGATGAGGCACAAAAAAAGATCGATGGCCTCACCACCAACATTGTGAGCTTTCAGGAGTTATTGGGAGATAAAAAATCTAGAGGCGCATTTGGAGAAGTCCAACTCGAAGGTCTTGTTCGTAATGCGTTACCACCTGATGCATTCTCAATGCAGCATACATTATCGAATGGCAATCGAGCGGATTGTGTTCTATTTTTACCAGAGCCAACAGGCAGTGTCGCTATTGATTCTAAATTTCCATTGGAAAGCTACAGAAAAATGTTGGATACCAGCTTGCCACCAGATGAAATTAAAAATGCGCAAAAGCAGTTTAAGCTTGATATCAAAAAACACATTCACGATATCGCGAGTAAATATATCATTTCCAATGAAACGTCGGATGGCGCAGTCATGTTTATTCCTGCTGAAGCAGTTTTTGCAGAGATTCATGCTTACCATTCTGATTTGATAGAAGAGGCGATGAGTCAAAGAGTATGGCTCGTATCACCTACCACACTTATGGCTGTTCTCAATACTGCAAGAGCCGTATTAAAAGATGTTGAAACACGTAAACAAGTCCATATTATTAAAGCTGAACTTGGAAGACTTGGGCAAGAGTTTGAACGATTTGATGTGCGTATGAAAAAATTAGCTGACAACATTAGGCAGGCGCACGAGCACGCTCAAGATGTTCATGTCACAAGCCAAAAAATATCTAGACGTTTTTCGCAAATTGAACGTGTTGAGTTGAAAGATGATCCGAACGCTTTATTAGAATTTGAAGAAGAAATTTATACACAACAAGAAGAGCAAAATAAAGATGAGAGTTAAGTTATTTTATTTTGCAAAAGTGAGAGAGGCCCTAGGGGTTGATCGGGAAGAAATAGATCTTGCAGGTAGCATTCAAACAGTTGCTGACTTGGTGGGGTTTTTAAAAAGTAGGGGCAGCGCTTGGCATACTACCTTTAATGAGCTTTCATCAATCAGAATGGCGGTTAATCAGGAAATAGTTGAAGATGATCATGCGATAAGAGCCAATGATGAAGTTGCCTTTTTTCCGCCTATCACGGGCGGTTGATTATGGCTGTCCATGTTCAAGAAGGTTTATTTGATTTACAAATCATCGCCCAAAAACTAAAAAAACTACATAATAGTGGTGCTTCAGTAACCTTTGAAGGGTATGTGAGAGATTTTGATCTAAGTCAGGATAAGTTGGACATGCTTGAGTTGGAACACTACCCTGGAATGACTGAAAAAGCATTATTAGATATTGAGTTGTTAGCATCTCAACGATGGAATTTAGATGATATTTATATTGTGCATCGATATGGCAAGTTAAAAGTCGGTGAGCCCATTGTTGGTATTATTGTATTTTCAAAACACCGAAAAGAGGCCTTTGAGGCTTGTCATTTTATTATCGATTTTTTAAAAACAGATGCTCCTTTTTGGAAAAAAGAGATTACCAACCAAAAATCATACTGGGTGGAAGCTAAAAAGTTAGATGACGAAGAAAAGAATAAGTGGAATTAAATTTTTTAATAAATACATGTACTTATATATTTAAACTAAAGTTAAGTATTAAATAATAAACGCCTATGAAAGTGATTTTATCCCTATGAAAGCTATAAAAAAAGCTGTATTTCCGGTAGCCGGTCTCGGTACGCGTTTTTTACCTGCCACGAAAGCCAATCCAAAAGAGATGCTTCCAGTTGTTGATAAACCTTTAATTCAATATGCGGTAGAAGAGGCAATTCAATCAGGCATTACTGAACTTATTTTTGTGACGGGTCGAAACAAAAGATCTATCGAAGACCATTTTGATAAGAATGTTGAGCTTGAAGCTAGTCTAATCGCTTCTAATAAAAATCTTCTCTTGGAGTCTATTCGATCCATCATTCCTTCTCATGTGAAATGTATCTACACCAGACAATCAGAACCCTTAGGTTTGGGTCATGCTGTTCTTCAAGCAAAAACCATTATTAACGATGAGCCATTTGCTGTTTTATTGGCTGATGATTTAACTGATGCTAATACGCCTGTTTTAAAACAATTAATCATGCAACACCAAAAAGAACAATCATCAGTTATTGCGATTGAAGATATCCCTAAAGAAAAAACGGTGCAATATGGCATCGTCGATGTAGGGGGTTCCAATAATAATTTATACAAAATTAATTCAATTGTAGAAAAACCCCAGCCAATAGATGCACCATCTACATTAGGTGTCATTGGTCGCTATGTATTTAATCCAGAAATTTTCGATTGTCTAGAAAAAATTAAACCTGGGAAGGGTGGAGAAATCCAGCTCACTGACGCTATTCAAATGCTACTTGATCAGCAAACTATCTTCGCATATCTATTTGAAGGTAAGCGTTATGATTGCGGTGATAAATTGGGCTTCATGAAGGCCAATATTGAATTTTCAAAAAAACATCCAGAAATAGGAAAAGAATTCATAGCATTTCTAAAATCAGTATCATGATTCAGTTTATTAATTGATGGATACCATCCAAACATTAATTAGTAAATCTTCTGTCATCTATTCAGAAATTGAAATAAAAACTGTAATTCAGAATATTGCAGATCAAGCCAATCAAACAATTAAAACTGATGATCTTTATGTTTTATGTGTAATGAATGGCGCATTAATTTTTGCAGGACAACTTTTACCTCGGCTAGAAAAGAATGTTCAATATAGCTACATTCATGCAACGCGTTATGCAGATTCTCTGACTGGTGGATCCATTGATTGGCTCGTAAGGCCGCCTAAAGAAATTGAAGGGAAGACGGTTTTGATTCTTGACGATATCTTGGATCAAGGCATTACACTTAGAGAAATTGTTGCTACATGCGAAGCAATGAAAGCCAAGGCTATCTATACCGCTGTGTTATTTGATAAAGAGATAGCAAAAGAAAAATCTTACTCTCCAAATTTTATAGGCCTTAAAGTGCCTAATCGTTTTGTATTCGGATACGGCTTAGATTGCAAGGGTTTGGGTCGAAATCTTCCACATTTGTATGCTTTGGATTAAAAGCATCTTATGTTTTCTTAATTTAATGTCACAATGACACACATATGAGTAAAAAAAATAAATCTATAAGACAAGATGATCCTCAAAAAGAACGTGAGGCTATGTTTTATGAAAAACCTCTCCCTAGTCGAGAATTAATATTAAAGATAATGGCTGATCAGGGCGTTCCTCTTTCAATTTCAAAGCTGAATGAATTACTTGAAATTGCTGATGACGAATCCGAAGCATTTAATAAGCGTATTAGAGCCATGGAAAGACAAGGCCAGATTATGCGAAATCGAAAAGACGATTTTTGTATTTCTGAAAAGTTAAATCTTATTCCAGGACGCATACAAGGCCATGCAGATGGATTTGGCTTCCTTATTCCAGACCAAGGAGGCGATGATATTTTCTTGTCTTCTAGAGAAATGATGCAAGTCCTTCATAACGATCGCGTTATGGTTCAAACCATAGGACAAGATAGAAAAGGTCGTCCTGAAGGTAAAGTGATTGAGATTCTTGAAAGAAAGAATGAGACTTTAGTAGGCAGGGTAGTGCAAGGGCAAGGCGTTACTATCGTTGCTGCTGAAGATAAGAGAATTAATCAAGACTTCCTCATTCCCTATCATCTTGATATGGGCGCTAAACCGGGTCAAATTGTTGTTATTGAAATTACTGCTCAGCCTTCATTTAAATCCAGACCTATGGGCAAGGTAATTCAAATCCTTGGTAATTATGCAGACAGCGGCATGGAAATTGAAATTGCCTTAAGAAAACATCAACTTCCTTACAATTTTTCAGAAGAGACAGTTCGCATTGCGGAATCTTTTTCTAAAAAAGTATCCGAAAATGATTTTAAGGGAAGAGTTGATTTGCGTGATTTACCTCTTATTACTATTGACGGAGAAACTGCAAGAGATTTTGATGATGCAGTTTATGCAGAAAGTGTCGATAAAAATTGGCGTTTAGTTGTCGCTATTGCTGATGTAAGTTTTTATGTACAACCTGATAATGCTCTAGACAAAGAAGCTTTTGATAGAGGTAATTCGGTTTATTTTCCAAGAAGAGTCATTCCAATGTTGCCGGAGGCACTATCAAATGGCCTTTGCTCACTTAATCCACATGTCGATCGATTATGCATGATTTGTGACATGCTTATTGACCAGCACGGAAAAGTTCTTTCTTATAAATTTTATCCGTCTGTTATGGAGTCAAAAGCACGTATGACTTATACAGACGTAAGTGCGCTATTGAAAGAAACATCACCTGAGCTAACAGAAAAATATAAATCGATTATCCCGCACATTAAAAATCTTGAGTCAGTATATAGAATACTCACCAAGCAAAGACATATAAGAGGCGCTATTGAATTTGATTCCTCTGAAACCATTATGATTTTCAATGATCAAGGAAAAATTGATCGTATTGAGCCTGTGATCCGAAATGAAGCACATCGTCTTATTGAGGAGTGCATGTTAGCGGCCAATGTGTGTGCAGCTAATTTCTTAATTGAACAAGAACATCCAGCGCTTTATAGAATTCATGAAGGCCCAACTGAAGAGCGTTTAGAAAATTTGCAAATATTTTTAGCTGAATTTGGATTTATGTTAACTGGTGGAGATAAGCCGAGCATTAAGGATTACGCTGCTTTAATTGAAAAAATTAAAGGTCGGCCAGATGAACATTTATTGCAAACGGTTTTATTAAGGTCAATGCAACAGGCTGTTTATAGCCCAGACAATATTGGTCACTTTGGTTTGGCTTATGAGGCATATGCACATTTTACTTCTCCGATACGTCGATACCCTGATCTTTTAATTCATCGTGCGATTAAAGCTACTTTAGAAAAGAAGAAAATGCCTGCCTCAAATTGGCATGTCTTAGGCCAACATTGCTCTATGACAGAAAGAAGAGCTGATGATGCTACGCGAGATGTTTCAGCATGGCTTAAGTGTTATTACATGCAGGATAAAATTGGTGAGATATACGAAGGTACTGTTGCAGGTGTAACAAGTTTTGGTTTATTTGTTTCTATTGATGATATTTATATTGAAGGTTTGTTGCATGTGACAGAGTTAGGTAACGATTATTTTACTTATGACAAAGCAAGGCACGCAATGGTTGGTGAAAGATCTCACGTCATTTATCGCTTAGGAGATCGCTTAAAAGTAAAATTAGTGCGTGTGGATTTAGAGCTTAGCAAAATTGACTTTAGCCTTGAAAGCCATCAAGAAGTTCAAAAGTCTCCATTAAAAGATAGAAAGCCAAAAAATTTCTTTAAAGAGAAAGTAGCACATAAAAAGAAAGCCCATCCTGGAAAACATAAAAGTGGTTCAAAGGTATCTGGTTCACCAAGAAGTAAAAAGAGAATAAGAGCTAAATAACATGTCTCAAAGCCAGATTATTTTTGGGTTTCATCCTATTATCAGTCAATTAAGACAATCTTCAAGAAGCATTCAAGAAATCTATTTGGATAGCGATCGTAACGATCCAAGAGCTAAAGAAATTGTTGAGTTAGCTAAAGAAAATAATATTCGTATACTCATGGTTGATCGAGCAAGATTAGACGGCATTGCTTCACAAGCCAAACACCAGGGTGTAGTAGCAAAAATTATTCCTTTAGTTATTCCTTATAAAACGGTAGAAGATATTTTAGAAGGCGACCTCAAAGAGCCTGCTTTTTTTCTCATACTAGATGGCGTAGAAGACCCTCATAATTTAGGTGCATGTTTACGTGTTGCAGATGGTATGGGTGTGCATGCAGTTATAGCCCCTAAAGATCGAGCGGTAGGATTAAATGCCACTGTAAGAAAAGTAGCTTCAGGTGCCGCTGAATCAGTACCTTTCATCGTCGTAACAAATTTAGCGAGAACTATTCGACAGCTTAAGGACCAAGGCGTACTTGTTGTAGGAACAGCAGAAGACGGAGCCGAATCTCTTTACCAATCTAATTTAAGTGGCCCCATTGCTGTCGTGTTAGGCTCAGAAGGCAGTGGCCTTAGAAGACTAACTCGCGATGTATGTGACTTATTAATTAAAATACCTATGCTAGGAGCTGTTGAAAGTTTAAATGTGAGTGTGGCGAGTGGTATTGTCTTATCAGAAATTAGACGGCAACGACTTAATAATTAATCCCTAAAATTTTTTGATTGGTAGATCTAATTTTTTTTAATAATTTAGGATTTTTCTCCAAATCCAAATCGTAAGATGGAATCATTTTTTTTATTTTACTTTTCCAGCTGCTCAGCCTCTCTTTTTTGATTATGCATTTTTCAACAACATGAATCATAGACTGAACTGAGATCGACGCACCTGGCGATGCCCCAAGAAGAGCCGCTAAGTTGTTTTGTTTAGAGTAAATAATTTCTGTCCCAAATTCTAATTTTGGACCATCCTTCTTAGTTTTTTTCATTATTTGTACTCTTATCCCTGCATCCTCTAAATGCCAGTCTTTGCTTTTTGCGTCAGGATAGAATTGTCTTAAATCAGACATGCGATTCTTATGCGTTTTTAAGTTTTGCTTAATCAAATAAATTAATAAAGGCCATTCTTTAAGAAAAACAATACAGAGGGTTTTTAAGTTATGAAATTTAACTGAGGAAATTAGGTCAAAAAATGATCCTGAAATAAGGAATTTGGAAGTAAAACTAGCAAACGGCCCGAACATTAATATTTTTTCCCCATTAATTATTCTTAGATCCAAGTGAGGCATAGACATTGGAGGAGAGCCTATGTCTGCTTTTCCATATACTTTGGCTGAATGCATAGCTACAACTAATGGGTCTTTACATACTAACCATTGCCCACTAATAGGAAAGCCAGCATAGCCAATTTGCTCATAAACTTTTGTTTTTTGTAGAAGTTTTAATGAATTACCGCCGGATGCAATAAAAACAAATTTAGATTTAATTTCTTTATCGTCAGTTAATTTGGCTAACCATGAGCCATCTTCATGTTCATTTATATCGAGTACTTTGTGTTCAGTACGTAAATGAAAATTTTTCTTTGTTTTAAGAATTGATAAAAGTTGAAATGTAATCTCTCCAAAATCGACATCAGTCCCTGACTCAACTTTGGTAGCTGCGTATTTTTTTACTGATTTTTTACTTTTTAATAAAGGAATCCATTTTCCTATAGTTTTAAAATTACTTGAAAATTCGATTGTTTTGAAAAGAGGATTATTTTTTAAAGCGAAGTACCTTTTCTTTAAATAGGCTATATTTTTATCGCCATTTACCAGGCTAATATGTGGAACTCTCTTGATAAACTTTGCGGGTGAAAATAAGGGATATTTTTTAGTCAAATAACTCCAATATTGAAGCGAAATTTCAAATCCAGCATTAATCTTAATCGCTTTTTGAATGTCAATTCTATTGTTTGGTAGAAGTGGGGTGTAATTAAGTTCACAATAACCTGCATGGCCTGTCCCTGCATTATTGAGGGGGTGAGAGCTCTCTAATGCTGGTTTACTAAGCGCTTCAACTATATCAACCCTTAAATTAGAATCCACTTCTTTAAGAATAGAAGCTAGTGTTGCTCCCATGATTCCACCCCCAATGATAAGGACATCAGTTTCAGAAAGCAGAATATTTTTACTTTTTAGCATATATTTTAACGAAAGTAGTAAGCGACTTATTTCAATTATAGCTTGTTATAATAAAGCTAATTCAAATTAGGGAAAATTGATGAAAGTAAGCGGTTTCACCTTTATAAGAAATGGAAGTAGTCTCGGCTATCCCTTTATTGAAAGTATCAAATCTATACTTCCTATTTGTGACGAATTTATTGTTGCTATAGGTAGGTCTGAAGACGATACTTTGAAGAAAATTCTCGCACTAAGATCTAAAAAAATTAAGATTATTGAAACTTTATGGAATGAAAATATTTCAGATAGGGGCTTTGTCTACGCACAACAAAAAATGATTGCTCAATATAATTGCACTGGTGACTGGGCTTTTTATTTAGAAGGTGATGAGATTGTTGATTCAAAAGACCATAAAAAGCTCTTATCAGATTTGCGATATTATTTAAACAATAAAGATGTTGAAGCGCTAGCATTTCATTATCACCATTTCTATGGAAGTCCTGATTGGTTAGCCTTTAGTCCCCGCTGGTATAGAAAAGAATGCCGAATTATTAGAAATACATTAAGGTCATGGGATCCTGATTCATTATACTTTTTAGTTATGGATAAAAATAAGAGGGGCAGGTATCCGAGAGCTAAAGTGCTAGATATACCAATTTATCATTATGGTCATGTTAGAAAAACCATTTATATGAGTAAAAAAGTTAATCAAGTTGGAAAGTTTTGGGGGCATAAACATCCTAAATTTAAGGAATATAGTATTGACCCTAAATCATTAAAAAAATTTAATGGCAAGCACCCTTTAATCATTAAAGATTGGCTTAAACATTTTGCGGAAAAAAATTATATTCCTGATGTTCACTACAGGCCCTCGTTAAGAGATTTAAGGCATAGAATAATGATGAAGATAGAAAGCTTTTTTAAACTAGATCTAACAAAGAAACATTTCAAGGTGATAAGGTAGCTTTTTTTAATTTATGACTTTATCAATATCAGCTATTATTATTACAAAAAATGAAGAAGCTTCAATTGGAAAGTGTCTTGAATCAATCTCTTGGGTAGATGAAATTATTGTTGTAGATTCAGGAAGCACTGATAATACAGTGAAAATATCTAAATCATATGGAGCGAAAGTTTATACTCGAAGTTGGAAGGGTTTTGGCTTCCAAAAAAATAAGGCCCTTAATTTAGCGAAAAAAAAATGGATATTGTCCATAGATGCAGATGAAAGAGTAACAGCTGATCTTAAAGATTACATTTTGTCTTTAAATGATAAAGATAATTATGCTTATAGTATTAAACGTAACTCTTATTACTGTGGACGTTATTTGAAATATGGTGGCTGGGGCTCTGATTATGTAGTTAGATTATTTAAAAAAAAGACAGCGAAATTTTCCGATGAATTAGTTCATGAATCTGTTATTACTAGAGACCCTGTTAAAAAAATACATCAACACCTACTACATTTTACCTATGATAACTATGAAGAAGTTATTAAAAAAATTAATGTTTATTCATCAGCTGGCGCATTAAAATTATACTCAAAAAAAATTAAATCTTCTTTATTTAAGTCTGTACTCCATTCCTTGTGGGCTTTTTTTAAGACTTATTTCTTTAAATTTGGACTTTTAGATGGCAAGGCTGGTTTAATACTTGCAATATCAAATTCTCAATATACTTATTATAAGTATTTAAAGTTATCTCTTCTTTATCAAAATAAAAAAAGTTAATATTTTGAAGAAGATCTTAGCAATACAATTTAAATATTTTGGAGATGCGGTTTTTTTAATTCCGTCTTTATTGGCTATTAAAGAAAAGTTTCCAGACTCAGAACTTCATTTGTTGGTTGCAAAAGAAATTTCTCCTGTATTTAACAATTTAAAATATATAGATAAAATTTGGGCTGTTCCCCGTAAAAGAGGAAAATTTAATCTTCTCGAATTATTACCTTTTATTAAAGAATTAAGAGCATGTGAATTTGATAGAGTTGTTGATTTCGGAGGCAATGACAGGGGGGCAATTTTTTCTTTTTTCTCCGGCTCAGATATTAGATTAGGCTTAATTGATGCTAGTCCAAAAATTCTTCAGAGGATCTGTTATACAACTCGAATTTCCTCTTCTAGCTTACCTAAAAATTACGTACTCAAAAATTTGAGCTTATTAAATTCATGGGGTGTTCAAAAGCCAAAAAATACAGATCCTCAAATTATTTCCAATACCCACCTAAAAAAAGAAGCCAAAAAAATCTTAAAAGGTAAATCTATTATTTTTCATCTTGGCACTTCACAACCTAAAAAAGAGTGGCCACTTAAAAAATGGCAAGAGCTTTATATTAACCTTGGAAATAGGAGCGCTGAAGTTGCTTTTTCTTCTGGAAATAGCGATCGAGAAAGAGCTTTATTACTTGACTTTAAAAAATTAGAGCCTAATATTTTTGTGCTTCCAATGGTTAGGGATTTGGATTTATATTTAGCTATTTTAAATGAGGCTGAATTAGTGATTTCTGGGGATACTGCACCTTTGCACTTTTCGCATGCACTTGGTGTAAAAGTGATAGGTTTATTCGGTATTTATGGCTCTAAAAAATATGCTGCCCCTCTTTACTCACCTAATGAGAAGGTGATGGGTGCTTCTTGTTTCTGTATTGATGATTTAGAGCATTATGAAACCTGCATGAATAAGAAATCTTGTATGCAGTCAATCAAACCTAATCAAGTTCTTCGTCTAATGAATTTAAAGTGATAAAAAACCCATAGATTTTTAGTTGCGCTATGGGTTTGAATTTGGCTCCTCGACCTGGGCTCGAACCAGGGACACACGGATTAACAGTCCGTTGCTCTACCAGCTGAGCTATCGAGGAATTGAGAACGTGATCATAAAACAGTTATTGGTGTAAGGTCAACTAAACAAGCTGTAAATTATACTTGAATTGATCTCTCATTTAAACAGAGAGTGCGCGTTTGATTCGTTTCATTGCCTCTATTAGATTTTCCATAGAGGTTGCAAATGAAATTCTGAAATAACCATCCAAACCAAATGCAGATCCAGGCACTACTGCGACACCTTCTTTTTCTAGCAAAAAGTCAGCTAAAGCAAGATCTGTTTTTTCTTTCAAAACCTTTTGATTAAATAAATGTTCGATAGCTTTTCTTGCGTCAGGGAAAGCATAGAACGCGCCTTCAGCTTCAATGCAAGATAAGCCTGGCATTTCATTAAAGCTTTTTACAACATATGCATGTCTTTCTCTAAAGGCTTTAATCATAGGATCCATGCATGCCTGATCTCCTGAAAGAGCCGCTTCGGCGGCAACTTGGGAAATTGATGTAGGATTAGAAGTCGATTGTGATTGAAGTATTTCCATGGCTTTAATAATATAACTTGGCCCTGCTGCATAACCTATTCGCCATCCAGTCATCGAGTATGCTTTAGATACACCATTCATAACCACACATCGATCTTTTAATGCTGGATTTACATTTAGAATATTATAAAAGGGCATATCTTTTAATTTGACGTGCTCGTACATATCATCAGTGCCTATTAAAATATTAGGGTATTTAATAAGAATGTCAGCAAGTGATGTTAATTCTTCTTTTGAATAAACAGCACCTGTTGGGTTTGAAGGTGAATTTAACATTACCAATTTTGTTTTCGGTGTAATTGCTTT
>Ga0208227_1000096_pt1 | contig 21213 bp, 16 predicted proteins | sample LakMenEpi13Jun11_FD_150692 | JGI IMG/M metagenome (GOLD analysis project Ga0208227, IMG submission 150692) | Freshwater microbial communities from Lake Mendota, WI - 13JUN2011 deep hole epilimnion (SPAdes) | ecosystem: Environmental > Aquatic > Freshwater > Lake > Epilimnion/Euphotic zone ...
GCCAACAGCGCGGACTCTATTCCCCTCTTCAGTGCACTGTGCTTTTTGCAATGGCAATAATTCGTCGTAACGAGCTTGTGCAGCTATGCGAGCAGCCTGGAAGTCCTCGGGCATTTCATTAATTGGTGCTGGCAAGGCAAAATCGTCAACCAAAAGATCAGGATTCACCCCTTCTGACAACACTTGTTGGCGTGCAAGAAGTTCGGGGTTTCCACCAAGCAAAATGTCAACGCCTCGTCCGGCCATGTTTGTTGCAACTGTCACTGCCCCAAGTCGACCCGCCTGGGCAACGATCAGTGCTTCACGAGTGTGTTGCTTTGCGTTCAAGATTTCATGTTTGATTCCGCGTTTGGTGAGCTCACGAGAAAGATGCTCGCTCTTTTCAACGCTGATGGTTCCGACAAGAATTGGCTGACCCTTTGCGTTTCGGTCAGCAATGTCTTCAACGACAGCACGAAATTTGGAATCTTCAGACTTGAAAATTAGGTCAGCTTCATCTTCACGCACAACATTGCGATTGGTTGGAATTGGCACAACATGTAGATCGTAGGTGTTCACCAATTCAGCAGCTTCTGTTTGTGCAGTACCTGTCATGCCCGCAAGCTTGTTGTACATGCGGAAGTAGTTCTGCAAAGTGATGGTTGCAAGAGTTTGGTTCTCTTCGTTGATGCGAACGCCTTCTTTGGCTTCAACAGCTTGGTGAATACCTTCGCTCCAACGACGACCTTCAAGGATGCGGCCCGTGAATTCATCAACAATCTTTACGTCACCCGCATCAACGATGTAGTCCTTGTCGCGCCGGTACAGCTCCTTAGCCCTAAGCGCCACAGACAATTGGTGAACCAAGTTCTGCTGAATCGCGTCGTACAAGTTGTCAAGACCAAGCTCTTTTTCAACTTTTTCGATACCAGCTTCAGTTGGAACAACGATTCGCTTGTCTTCTTCTACGTCGTAGTCAACATCACGCTGTAGGACACGAACAATGGACGCAAACTTGTAATACATGTTGGCTGCATCAGCAATTCGACCCGAAATAATGAGGGGCGTACGCGCTTCGTCAATGAGGATGCTGTCTACTTCGTCAACAATTGCGAAGTTGTGGCCGCGTTGTACCTTGTCATCAAGCGAAGCAGCCATGTTGTCGCGCAAATAATCAAAGCCAAATTCGTTGTTTGTTCCGTACGTAATGTCACACGCATAGTCCATGCGCTTTTCGGCGGGAGATTCACGACGTCCAGGAATGACAAGACCAACGTTGAGTCCCATGAACTGGTGAATACGTCCCATCCATTCAGCGTGAAAACGTGCCAAATAGTCGTTGACGGTGATGACATGGACACCCTTGCCAGACAAGCCATTGAGATACGCGGGCAAAGTAGACACCAGAGTCTTTCCTTCACCAGTCTTCATTTCTGCAACCCAACCAAAGTGAAGCGCTGCCCCACCCATGAGCTGCACATCGAAATGACGCTGCCCGATTACGCGACTAGATGCCTCGCGCACCACCGCAAACGATTCGACAAGAAGGTCGTCGAGGGACTCGCCGCGCTCAAGACGTGATCTGAATTCACCGGTCTTTGCTTGCAGAGCCGAATCTGACAATGCAGCCATTTCAGACTCAAGAGCATTGATGTCAGGAACGAGGCCTTGGAGGGCTTTTACTCGCTTGCCGTCGCCGGCTCGAAGGACGCGGTCGAGAACTTTCATGCAGTGTCCAAGCCTACCTGCGCCCTTTGCCAGAGCCAGTTCGCCGTACAACCCGGAACCCAGCAATACTTGAGACTCATATGGCCTCAAGAGCAGTTGACACGGTGATTTTTGACCTCGGAGGGGTGATTATGCGCAACGGTGGGCCTCGTGACTTCACAAGGCGCTACCCCGACCATGACCCAGCTGTTGTGGCAGAGATCGTGATGGGCCCCCATCACCTCGATACCGACCATCAGTGGCACCGAGTAGAACGCGGTGAGATCACGCTTGACGAGTGTCGTGCGATTACAAAACAGAAACTGGACGATGCAGGCATCGTTGCAACTGTGCCTGCTAACGCTCCTGCGTCGAGCGCCAACCCCTTCAACTTTCAACTCAACGACGAGATGGTCACGTTCATTCATGACCTGAAGTCAGCGGGAATTCCGATTGGAATTCTGACGAACAACGTGAAGGAATTCCGGCCGATGTGGTGGCCACTTATGGATTACGCAAACATCTTCGACACCATCGTTGATAGCCACGAGGTGCAGATTCGTAAGCCAAACCCTGCGATTTACGAACTCACCATGTCTCGCCTGAATGCCACACCAACCCGAACTGCATTTCTTGATGACCTTCTCGCAAACGTCAATGCCGCAAATGCACTCGGCATGCACGGTGTTCATGTTGAAGAGGACTCATCCGGAGCTATTGCTACCGCCCGTGCCCTCACCGGCCTTCTGTAGCCATTCGTGAGCCCTTGAGGCTCCCTCTAACTAAATTAGGCAACTGTTACTGTTTCTAGGTGATGAAGCGCTATTCCGCCAGCCTCCTTGACCCAGCGGGTACCCGTCATGTCGAGTTGCGGGTCCGCACGAAGGCCACATGGGGGTCAGACGCTTCAACTGTCACCGTTCGGTCACGGGTTCGCACCGACGCGGAGCATTCCACCCCTGTTGCTTTGCACCTGCGCGCAAGCGCCATGCGCTCAATTCCAACCGGTTCTGTCACTGCGAAACTCACTCCCTCGCTACACGAGGTCACATTCACGGTTGCGCCGTCTGGTGAATGGAGCACATCAACATTCGCGGTAACACGCAGTCGCGGAGACAAGAACGTCGTCACGCATGCACTTCTTGCAGGCCGCGCAATGACATCCACGACCGTGAATCGCAAGGTGTATGTCTCTGTATCCACAATGGTCGCAACATTGCTTCTACTGATTGGTTCATTCATGGTGTCCAAATCATCAAGCGATAGAACCGTTTTTGCTGATCAAATCTCAATTGCACCACTTCAATCAACTGACTCAACAATTGCAGCACCAGTCACAACATTGCCTGCGGCGACAATTGCTCCAACAACCCAGAAATTCTCAGTGCTTCCGGCGAAGTCAGTATTTCCGACAATGGAAACAAAAACAGAAGATGAACTTCTGACTGGTGTTCCCAATGATGGCAAGACATGGATTGTGATTCCCCGTCTTCACCTACGAATGCAAATTGTCAGCGGCGTCAGTGATGACAGATTGGCCCTTGGAGTTGGCTGGTACCGCAGAGGCCCAAAACCTGGAACTAATGGGAACATTGGTCTTGCAGGGCATCGCACCACATACCCAGCACCCTTTTTCTTCCTCGACAAAATGCGCGTCGCTGATTCTGTGATTCTCATCGTTGGCAATGAAATGCATCGGTACTTGGTGAAGGCGAACGAAGTTGGCGAACCGTATGACGTTGTGCAACCAAACAACATTGGCGTTCTTGCCTATCTCGGATATGACTCGGTGACATTAACAACATGCACGCCAATCGGCACCACGAAAGAACGACTCATTGTGCACGCAAAGTTGATGAAGCGCTCGCCCTTCGAACGAAAGAATTGATATGACCGACGACGTCTCAACTACAAATAGCGATACGGCCGAGATTGCGCGCGAATCCATCATGTCAAAGATGGTGAGTCCACAGCGTGGGATAGTTCTTCCTGACCTCAAGTCACGTCGTCGTAAGTACAAAGCAGCAGATGTTGAACAAGCATTTCGTGATATTGCAGCCCAGGTTGACGATTATCAGACAACGGTCACTCAAGAAATCTTGCAACTACTTGCTCTTCTAATCACTGAAGTTCACCGCGAGACGACAACGCAACGACAAGTAGCAGAAGCAGAAATCTCCGAGTTGCGGGAAGAGATCAAGCGTGAAGGCGCATTGATTATCTCGAATGCTCAGCGAGAAGCAATGTCACTTGATCACAAAATGGAAGAAATCCGACGCCTTGCGGCCGAAGTGTCTAACGTCGCTAACAGCACTCCACCCGCGTAAATCGTCATACTGTGCGCGAAGGCGCGACACAAACAACCGACTGCGCACCAACCCCTACAAGCACTCGCGTTGCGGCCCGAAACGTGGCACCAGTTGTGACCACATCATCAATGATTAGAACATTGCGATGACGCCCCAATGGTCGCGCAACAAACTCTGGGGAAATCAATCGTTCATCACGATCTAAACCAGTTTGAGAAATCGTGTTGATGCGCCTCAATAGTCGTTTGACAGGTAAAGCCAGCAGAGCGCCAACATGACGAGCGATGAGTTCTGCATGATCCATGCCGCGCTCGTGCTGATGACTGATTGTTGTGGGTGCCCATGTCACCACATCAACACTGAAATCATTCCAATCAATCGAATTAACAACGATGTCAGCTAACGCACGCGCATTCACACGTTTCTTGCCATATTTGAGCCCCAGCACAAGTTCTCGTGTGTGGCCTTCATGAGGCTCTATGCCCAATATCTGTGTGGCAACTAATGCTCCCGTGTTTGATCGCACTGCTTCGGTACGGTGTAGTTCCATGACACAAGCTCCCCTTCGACCAATGCGTGAACAGTTCACTGAACGCTTAATCAGATGTGTGGCAGGGCTTGCTTGTTTTGGCACCGGAATCGCGTTCTTTGTGCGCTCAGAACTGGGTGTTCCGCCATGGGATGTGTTTCATCAGGGAATTTCAGAACTCACTGGCCTCGGACTTGGGACCGTGCTGATTATCGTCGCCTTTTTTGTGCTGTTGTTGTGGATTCCACTTCGCCTTCGCCCGGGTCTTGGAACATTGCTTAACGCAGTAGAAATTGGGCTGGTCGAGAATGTTGCGCAAGACCTGATCCCTCAGACTGACAACATGGCCATTCGTATTGCATTCATGGTGGCAGGGCTATGCATTATTGCTGCTGGATCCGGCTTGTACATCGGCGCTGAGTTTGGGTCTGGTCCACGTGACGGATTGATGCTTGGACTCAACATGCGCTTCGGAGTCAGTGTTCGCGCAGCTCGCACCTTTGTCGAAATCACCGTGATGATTATCGGAATATTCCTTGGCGGACACATTGGTATCGGAACATTTGTGTTTGCACTCGGCATCGGCCCAATGGTGCAAATCACGCTTCGCCTTTTCAAGATGTCGCGAGGCTCAATTGAGGCCGCGGCTGCAGAGGCCTCCGAGCAATAAGGCAACAAAAAAGGCCTCGGGCGAAACACCCGAGGCCTTTTTCAATTCGTTTACTTAGTAACGGTAATTCTCTGGCTTGAATGGACCTGAAGGGTTCATATCCATGTATTCAGCTTGTCCGTCTGTGAGTTGAGTCAGTGTCACACCCAGTGCGTCAAGATGCGCGAACGCAACTTTTTCGTCAAGATGCTTTGGCAACACGTACACACCAAGTGGATATGCATCTAAGTTGGTGAACAACTCAATTTGAGCAAGAACCTGGTTAGTGAATGAGCAGCTCATTACGAACGAAGGGTGACCAGTTGCGCAACCGAGGTTGACAAGTCGACCTTCTGCCAAGACGATTACTGCGTGACCGTCTGGGAATGTCCATAGGTCAGTTCCAGCCTTCAATTCATCGCGAGTAGCACCGCTACGTGCAAGGCCAGCCATATCGATTTCATTGTCGAAGTGACCAATGTTGCACACGATTGCGTTGTGCTTCATCTTCGACATGTGCTCAGCAGTGATGATTGCTTCGTTTCCTGTTGCGGTTACAAAAATATCTGCTTCAGCCAAAGCTGATTCGGTGGTGTTGACTTCGTAACCTTCCATCGCTGCCTGCAATGCGTTAATGGGGTCAATTTCAGTAACGATAACGCGAGCACCTTGGCCACGAAGGCTTTGTGCACAACCCTTACCAACATCGCCGTAGCCGCATACAACTGCGAGTTTTCCGGCAATCATGACGTCAGTTGCACGGTTGATTGCGTCAATGAGTGAGTGACGGCAACCGTACAGGTTGTCGAACTTGCTCTTTGTCACGCTGTCATTCACGTTGATCGCAGGAAACAGAAGTTCCTTTTTGTCGAACATCTTGTACAAACGCTTGACGCCTGTTGTGGTTTCTTCAGTAACACCCTTGATTGAGGCTGCCATTTGGGTCCACTTTTGAGGTTCGGTCTTCAATGTGCGCTGCAAGAGACCAAGAATCAATGCGAGTTCTGGGTTTGATGCTGATGTTGGATCTGGCACTGCGCCAGCCTTTTCGAATTCGACACCTTTATGGATAAGAAGTGTTGCGTCGCCGCCATCATCAAGAATCATGTTTGGCAGATTGCCATCTGGCCATGTCATCATCTGCTCGGTGCACCACCAATATTCCTCGAGGGTCTCACCCTTCCAAGCAAATACAGGTACACCCTGCGGGTCTTTTTCAGTTCCGTTTGGACCAACAGCAACTGCTGCAGCTGCATGATCTTGCGTGGAGAAAATATTGCAGCTTGCCCAACGCACTTCTGCACCAAGCTCAACAAGTGTCTCAATAAGAACTGCTGTCTGAATGGTCATGTGCAATGAACCAGAGATGCGTGCACCCTTCAACGGCTTTGACGGGCCGTACTGCTTGCGCATCCAACGAAGGCCTGGCATTTCGTGTTCGGCAAGATGGATTTCCTTGCGACCAAATGGCGCAAGGCTGAGGTCAGCGACGCGATAATCACGACGATCGGCGAGAGAGGACATAGAGGCTCCTTAAATGAGTTACATAATGAATCGAGGCTGGGGCCAACTGGCACCGCTCTGATCAGCCCGATTACGGGTTCAGTGTATCTAAATCAGCGAGTAAAGGTGGGCTTTATGCCCTCAGCAGCGATACGTGCCTCTAGGCGTGCGTGCTCACTATCTGACACCTGAGTGGATTCTTCAATCAGCATGACTGGGATGCCCTCAACAACTGCATACGAACGCTTGAGGCGTGGGTTAAACAGAATGTTCTCTGACTCGATGTAAAACAATGGCCCTTTATCTTCTGGGCAAGCGAGGATTTCCAGCAGGGTTTGGTCAAGAGTCATATATTCATTCTTTCATTGTCAGACAGAAGTCACAAGTGAGAGCACTTCAACCACATGATCATCACATTCTGCACGAGTTGCAGCCTCAAGGTTGAGGCGAAGCAATGGTTCAGTATTCGATGGGCGAAGGTTGAACCACCAGTCACCACAATCAACTGTGAGACCGTCAACCCAGTCTTGCGGATGAGCTTTGTACGCCTCAGCAACTGCAGTCATCACGACCTGTGCATCAGAAACACTTGTGTTGATTTCGCCACTTGCTTCGTAACGCTCGAAAGGTTGACGCAACTGCGACAACGGCATTTTCGCGCGTGAAAGCTCTTGGAGCATAAACATGGTGGCGATAATGCCAGAGTCTGCTCGATAGTTATCAAGGAAGTAATAGTGAGCTGAATGCTCACCACCAAAGACAGCACCGGTTTCTGCCATCACTTGTTTGATGTTGGAATGGCCCACTTGGGTACGCACAGGTACTCCACCACTCTCGCGAATAACTTCAGGAACTGAACGCGAGCAAATGAGGTTGTGTAGCACAGTGGCGCCAGGGTTATTACGCAAGACCGCTGCGGCAAGAATTGCAGTGGTTGTAGAGCCAGATAATCCCCTGCCTTTTTCATCGACTACGAACACTCGGTCTGCGTCACCATCGAAAGCAAGGCCGATATCAAAACCACCACTTGTTACACGTGCTTGAAGATCTCTCTGGTTTGCTGGCTGAATGGGGTCGGCCGGATGATTTGGGAAACTGCCGTCAAGTTCCGGATACATCACTTCGAGCTGCATCATGGGAAGACGTTCAAACACCACCGGAACAATGAGCCCACCCATGCCATTGGCCGTGTCCGCAACAACTTTCATTGGCACAAGCGCATTGACATCAATGAACGACACAACATGGTCGGCAAACTCATCCAGCATGTTGCGAGTGGAGACTGTTCCGCGAACTGCCACTGCGCCGGGACCGGAACCTACAAGAACAGATTTTGCGACATCACGAATTGTTGCAAGACCCGTGTCAATGCCAACAGGGCGGGCACCCGACAAACAGAATTTGATTCCGTTGTATTCAGCTGGATTATGTGAAGCCGTGAACATTGCACCAGGCGCATCAAGTTTGCCCGCTGCAAAATACACAAGGTCTGTGCTAGCTAATCCGAGATCAAGAACATTGATGCCCCGAGATGTAACCCCGCTAGCGAAAGAAGCAGCAAGAGACTCCCCCGTGACGCGCATGTCACGGGCAACAATTACCAAAGGCGCATTGACAAAGTCTGCAAATGCAACTCCGAGAGCAAACGCCACTTCGTCATTCATTTCATTCGGTGTAGTGCCGCGAATGTCGTATGCCTTGACGATGCGGTCAAGAACTGAAGGGTCTGTTTTCATTAATCAGTGAGACTATCGGCGGATGGTTCCCCGTTGGAGTCGGGTTCAAGTCCACTGTCATTACGGGCTGGCATCGCCACGCCGTAACGAAATCGTCTACGGAAGAGGAATACAGCCATGACAATTCCAAACAAGGTGACCGCATAGGAAGAACGATCAAGTCCCGACGGTTCGTAGGACAATGTCACGTTCTTCTCTGTCGGCACGACAACCATCATGTTCGGTGCTGCGCGGTACACGCTTGATGCACCCTTGACTTGCCAGTTCGGAAAGTAACTAACTTTCACCAGAACTGGAACACCAACGCGATCAACCGTGAAGGACACTGATTCTTGTTCGACTTTCACATCTGAAACCACAACCGGGTCTAGCGACACTGCAGCAATTTTGGAACCCTCAATAGGTGTCACGATGTCAACCTGACGGCCAGGTTCACCTTCCAAACCAACGCTGCGTGTTTCATCTGGGGACACATCAATTCGTTGCCATTCTTCAGGCCCGTGATCCACCGGTAATGCTGCCCACTCGTTCATGTGCTGGAAATACGAAGTACCAATCTCCAACCAACGTTCACGTCTGTCTCCCGGTCGTTCATTCACGACAACTGGCTGCACCGCCAACGGCTCAACAATCGTGGTGTCTGCAATTTCATATAGATGCCATGGTCCCGATGTTCCAACTTTGGTTAAGTCAGGTTGCTCGTCAGCCTTGGTTATCGCTTCTTGGGTATATGCCATGTAATAACGAATACCCATGAGGCGCATGTATGCAACACCTTTAACAGCATCATTGTTGTCGTACCGCAGTTCGCGGACTGGATTACTGCTCTGTTTTGACAACGCAGCGGCAGAAATGAAGTGATACGGAGTCGAACCAGCAGCTTCAAAGAACAGACCCTCCATGGAACCGATGCATCCGTCAGTCCAATACGGCAACAGCATCAGCGCCATCGTGGTTCCGTATTTGTTCAAGTCTCCGCTGTTTTCCCACAACGCACGACCGCAACCATGTGCAGGGTCCTCGCCAAGCTTCTTCATTGCTTGAACAACGCCGTTGTATTCACTGAAGGTGGTCTTGCCTTCATACCCTTCGAAATTCCAACGTGACCAGCCATCTGAGAAAGCACGATGAGCAGGAAATGACACCGGACCCCAACCATATGAAGTGCCAGTTGCGTTCGACTGCAAGGTGGCAAACGGCAGACTTTGATATCGCACGCCAAGCACCATGAGACAAAAGACAGCCACAAGCCACAGCAATGACGTTGACGTGTTCGTTGTTGGTGCTGAAGGCATCTGCAGTGGATTGCGTTGAATTGCGATTGTGCGACGAATGAAGAGACCAGCTTCATATACGCCGATTGCAGCCAACATGTAGCGCAACAAATACATAAAAGGCAAAATGCGCGGGTTCCATAGAAGCCCAATTACTGGCAAACCACCTTGTGCAACTTTGACACCAATCATCAACACGACGATGTAGACACCCATCCACATTCCAAGGAATCGACGACGATACACCGAACCGATGAAACCAATTATTGCAAGCGTCATCAGCATGATGTCCAGATTCGTGGCCAACGGAAAGTACATGTCCCACATGGTCTTGAAAGATCCGCCACCTGGTTCAGAGCCGTACTTCATGTCTGTCATGAATGCATGGCCACCAAGGAATGGAATAACCCAGAACGCTGAGAGGAATACAGCACAACTCAACGTTGTGATGCCAAATTTCAAACGTTGCCTATCAAGCCGCATGAGCAACATCAGTGCGGCTCCACCAAAAACGAACAGCAACACGATGCCGTGACTGAGTGCGGACAACGCAATGAACAACGCTGCCCAGCCGCGGTGCTTACCGTCATCAAGACCACGTGCGAAAAAACCTAATCCCAGGATGGCGAAAGCTAATGCGATTGAGTGCGAGAACTCCCCTGCCATTGTGGAAGGGATGTTGCCGCCATAGATGGTGAAGCTCTCGTCAAAGAGAAACATCGTTGCACCAATGACCATCAATTCAGGCAACGGATACAGCAGTTTGCTTACACGCCCCATGATGTATGCGCACACAGGAAAGGCAACAAGGCCGGAGGCAACAATGATCTTGAACGCAATTCCATACGGCAAGACAACATCTAACGCCACGATGGCTAGTGCTGGCACAACCATGTAGAAGCGATACACCGGCAACCCTGCGTACCAGTCCATGCTCCAACCAGTGAGTCGCCAATGAGGCAGCAATACATCACGTAGGTAGGCAGGACCCCACACGTGCGCACCCATGTCGCCACCAGTTGGTGTGTTGTTCCGCAGAATCAAATCCGGATGAAGAACTGACAACACGATCAATGTCGCACCGAGCAACACTGCAGTGGTGCTCATCGACTTCAGCGTCGCGGTCCACTCTTGTTTTCGAACGGAAGGCTCGGTTGATTCATCCTGAATTTCGGCGTTGTTGATTTCGGTATTCATAATTCTCTACAGAAGCACTACAAGCACGAGCCCTGTCGTGTTAAAGGCCATATGGGTGACAATGGACGTACCTATTGTGCCAGTTGAGTGACGTGCCCACCCCAGCACCAATGCGAAAACAAACAACCCTGGAAACTCGACTGGCTGCATGTGAATTGCAGCGAACAGTGCCGCGGTCACCAATATTCCCGCCGAACGGCCCCATGACGCCACCAAACCAGGCTGAACCACGCCGCGATACACAATTTCTTCCACGATGGGTGCTCCGACGATGACAACAAGTCCAAGCAGGATGATCCACCCCCCGCGTGCTTCATCGACCAGATCAGTAGCTCGCTTTGACACTTCATCGAAGGAAAAAGAATCTGGAAACAAGCGCGATAGCGGCCAGTTCACAGCGTTCACCAAAACAAGTTGACTAGCGATTCCCAAGGGAATGCCAACGACGACATCACGACGTGAGAACGTTGCACCAATAGTTGAACGAAAGTTTCGCCAAGTCACTTTCAAGAACTGTGTTGTAGCAAAGAGATACACAATCCACATTGCAGTGGCGCTAAGAGCTACATCAAGCGTCGATATGTCACCAGTTGAAGAGTCTCCATTGCCAGTGATTACGAGGACTACCAGTGATGCAAAATTTGCTGCAACAAACGCAACAAGCCAAAACAGCAGTACTTGGCTTGCTCGTGATTGACGCGATGCCATCTGATCCAAGATGATTACCCGGCGAGACGGCCAGGGCTGTACACATGAACGCGCTGACGGCGATCTTCTAGGTGCCATCCAGAGGGAGCTGTGAGACGATTCGCATGCTGGTCACATAAGTCATAGGAATGCGGGTCGCGTTCTGGGCTGAGGTCATCAAGCCAGACCAATGATCGTGCATACTGATACGTCAGGGTCACTGTGGCGGAATGCACACAGCCTTGTCGGGTGCATTGCCTAGCCATAAAAGAAACGGTAGTCACCGTGGGCCTCTAAATAGGCGATGCCGCTGGTACGAGGGCTCACGGCGCCCGTAGCATGAACATATGAGCGATATCCCACCGCCCCCTCCACCATCCCGCAACCCACAAGGTCGCAACCCTATGAAGGGCCTACGCAATGTCAAGCCCGGTGCAGACAGCAAGCCGCCCATGCCTAAATGGGCTATCTGGGCCATCGTGGCAGCTGTTGTAGTTCTCGCATTCGGTAGCCAATTGTTCGCAACTCCTACTGGCGACAAACTCACTTATACAGAGTTCCTCGTACAAGTGAGAAACGGCGATGTCAAACAAGTCGTCATCAACAACACCTCGAACATCATTTCGGGCACTCTTCAGTCGGGCACAAAGTTCACCACAACTGGCTCAGTGAACCTCAGCGATGCTGATGAACAACTGTTAAAGCAAATGGGAGTCGACTACTCGTTCAAGACCCCTCAAGCCAACTTCTTCACCAGTTTGTTGCCCATTATTCTTCCGTTTGCTTTGGTCATCGCATTTTTCGTGTGGATGCAGCGTCGCGCCATGGGACAAGCCGGCAGCATAATGTCTGTTGGCAAGAGCAAGGCCAAGGCGTACCAAGCTGACAAGCCTTCGACTACTTTTTCTGACATTGCCGGATACGACGGTGTCAAACTTGAAATCAAAGAAGTGGTCGACTTCTTGAAGAAGCCAGAACGGTTCAAAGAAATCGGTGCACGCGTTCCAAAGGGCATTTTGCTCGTTGGTCCTCCGGGAACCGGAAAGACTCTCTTTGCACGCGCCGTTGCCGGTGAAGCAGGGGTCGGATTCCTTTCCGTCACAGGTTCTGACTTTATGGAGATGTTCGTGGGCGTGGGCGCAAGCCGCGTACGTGACCTTTTTGCACAGGCAAAGAAACTCGGTAAAGCAATCATCTTCATCGACGAAATCGATTCCATCGGACGTAAGCGTGGAGCAGGATTGGGTGGCGGTCACGACGAACGCGAACAAACACTGAACCAATTGCTGTCTGAGATGGACGGCTTTGAAGCCACTGAAGGCATCGTAATTCTTGCGGCAACTAACCGCCCCGATGTTCTTGATACTGCATTGCTGCGTCCAGGACGTTTTGACCGACAGATAATTGTTCCTCTTCCTGAGTTCGAAGAGCGTCTTGCAATTTTGAAGGTTCACTCACGCGATAAGCGCATGGGCACAGACGTCGACCTCGAGACAATGGCCCGTGCCACACCCGGAATGAGTGGCGCCGATCTTGCAAACCTCGTGAACGAAGCAGCCCTGTTTGCTGTTCGTCGCGAGTCGCTTGCTATCGAACGCCTCGACTTTGAAAATGCACGTGACCGTGTTGTCATGGGCGCACGCCGTGAATCACTGGTACTTAACCCTGAAGAAAAGCGCGCCACTGCGTATCACGAAGGTGGCCACGCAGTATTGGCAGTAGTGCTCCCCCACTCTGACCCATTACACAAAGTCACCATCCTTCCTCGCGGAATGGCACTTGGTGTCACGTGGACTTTGCCAGAAGAACGTCATACATACTCTCGCGAATTCTTTGAAGACCTAATCTGCAAAGCAATGGGTGGACGTGTTGCTGAGAAAATCATCTTTGGTCATCTCAACAGTGGTGCTGCAAATGACCTTGAACAAGCAACCGGAATTGCGCGCCGTATGGTGCGCGAATGGGGAATGTCAGACAAGATCGGCCCAATGGCGTGGACCGGAAATCAGCAAGTCTTCTTAGGTGAAGACCTCATGACTAGTGGTCGCGAATACAGCGACTCAACGGCCCAGCTTGTCGACAACGAAATTGCACGCATATTGCTCGAGCAAGAAACTCGCGCGCATGAGGTATTAACTCGCCATCGTCGTGGACTTGAACTTGTCGCTGAGGCTCTTCTTGTAGAGGAAACGATTGACGGGCCAACCGTTGGTCGTTTGGTGCAACAAGGACTTGATGCACCATCAACAAGCGAAGTACAGGCTTAGTTGCTGTGATTCTCACATGAGCCGGGCGAACTGCCTGGTTCACGGCATTCAGCAACGGCTGCCCATAAATCTTGCGCCTTGACCGGACCTAAGAACCCGGCCTTCACAACACCTGCTGCATCTGCGACAACAAGTGCCGGAACGGCTTCGATTTTGTAACGAGCATGCATTTCTGGGTGTGTCGTGTAGTCAATTCGAGCTACTGCAACTTCAGGCGATGATAGAACTTCTGCTTTGGTAGCGACATCATTGCACGTACCGCAAGTGGCCGACGTAAAGACCACAACAATCCAGGGCGCTTCAGGAAACACAAAGTCATTTCGATCAAGCTGTACTGGCAACTCAAAACCACCTTGAGTTGGAGCATCAATCTTGCGGCGGCGCAAAAACCATGACACCGCAAGGGCAACAATCATTGCGCCTGCAACCGTAAGAATTCGAACCATCACCGAGACCTTATGGGAAGTGCTCCCACTATTCCGAAACCAACCAACCCATGCCCTCGAGTAGTGCGTCGCTGCACGGCTACAGGAACTGTCGCAGTAATTGTCACTTCACCGTCTTTCACATCCGCGGGTACATCAATACTGATTACTGAAGCTGCGCCAAGAACTACATCAACAAGTAACGGTAATTCCACTTCTCCGCCGGGACCACTCGCCGACACTGTGAAGGTTCCTTCTACTCCAGTTGTGTTTACGACTGCCAGTGCATTTCGCGCACCGTTTAGAAGTCCACTTGGAATTCGCCATTTCTGGGACACCAGGCCACCAGGTATTCCATTAGTGATTGCAGTAAATGAACTTCCGCCAACACGTTGACTGAGTACGTGTTCCACAACCACCGGCACATTGTTTACAGCCGACACCACCATTGCGTGATCGCCCTTTGGCAAGTCTGCAATCGAATCAGTGTTGATAGCAACTATTCCTCCGGCCGGAATATCGATTGCTGCTGATGGCGCTGCAGCTGTGGAAGTTTGATCAACTTCAAGACCGTTAGTGATACCTGGGCCTAAGAAAGAAACATTCACCTGGGCTGGAGAATCCGATGGGTTAAACACCATCAGTAATTCAGACACCAATGCACCTGTACGACCTGATGTAAACCACCAGTCGCGCAAAGCCATCGGCGTACCCACAGTGGTTGAGTACCCGAGTCGTCCTGCGCCTAAATAATGCTGAATGCGTGACGCAATTATTTGGCCTGTAGAGGCCACTACTTCCACTGCTAACCGAGCTTCATTTTGAGCACCCGCATCGGCCAGCGAAATACTGCGCGCTGAACGAGCATTCAAGATGATCCCTTGTAACGACGCAGGAGTTCTTTGACCGTTCGTTGTCGTGTACGAGACGTTCACCACAGCGGTTTCAGGAAATGGATTTGTGAGCACTAATCGTTGCGTTGAACCTTCTGCAGTAAACCCATCAGCGAAATACCACGTGCTTGATGTTTGCGAAACACATTGAGATGTCACATCGCCAGCTGCATAAATGAGTTCTTGCTCGACTGAACCAATTGATCCAATTATTTCAACGACCGGAACAACAACTCCGACTGTTCGGCCCCGCAGGACATCAACATCTTTTCGAGAACGCGCGGGCACTGTGATTGTTTCTGCATCGGATGGCGAATCAGTGAAGAAATTCACTGTGGCTGTGATGTCGGCATCACCAGGGTTGACGACAACAATTGAAGCACTGCTGATTCCGTCCCCTGCCGCTGCACCGGGGCAAAACCACGATGTACTTATTCGAGTTCCGTCTGATGCTTGCGGGAAACCGGCGAATTGAACGATGGCAGATGACGCACCCACAGATTCTTTTCCGGAATGACGATCCACAATGACAACGACTGCACTAACTGCGGCAAGAAGAACAAAGGCAATCGCCCGGCGTAACAACTTCACAACGAGTCCTCGCTCACAAATCTCATGACTGGAGCATCGACAATTGATGACGTCGAAGAGTTCCGACGAGTGCGTCTACGTGGACGCACCAAAGCAAAGAAAGCCACAACACACCACGCAGCAAACTGAAGCAATACAGCAAAAGAGTGAAAGAAGCTCGACTCAAATCCCAATCGAATACGACCTGCACTTGCAATGTCGTATGCATTAGTCAAACCAAAAGCTGGGCGTGCCTCTATTGCGCTGCCATCCAATGTGAGCTTCCAGCGACTACTAAACGGAACTGCAAGGTGAACCGTGCCTGGCTCCACATCTGCCTCAATTGCGCCTTCAGGTCGAGTCTGTGCGGGAAGCGGCGTGGCACCAGAGATGTCTGTCGCAATCATTGAAGTCGCACCAGCAAGTTGACTGCTCGCAGACCCGGCCGCAGTCAACATTGACCGAACAGACACCCATGAGGCATTCTCGAAAATAACAAGGTCTGGCGAGGCGTAGAGACGGCGTAAATCAAGTTGACGCGACAACGAGTCAACGAGACCACGTGGCGCGACAATTGGGTCGCTACGTGTTGATTGGCCACCATCAATTATGGGGACAACAATGAATCGCACAGACAGCGGTGCAAGCAATCTTCCTGCGCGAGCTGTCTGGCCACGCACGATTCCGTACAAAGCTGCAACAGCATTGTCACGCGCACGTGTTGGTGGGTGCTCCCACAACTCTTCCATCGTCGGCTCTCTTCCATTGACAACCGAATACGAAATTCCCCAGCCAAAATTCAATGGTGCACCAGGCAATACGCGGGGGTCGCCAATAAACATCGTGCGATACTCCCCTGACGTTTGTGCATCGGGCAATTGAGCCAATAGCTGTGGAAGCGCGAGTGACGGCTGGCTCCAACTTCCATTCAAGGCATTGATCGAAACCGGTACAAGACCAATGGCAAAAGCGAGTGCCACAACCGCACTGATTGGTTGGCGCCAACCAAAACGAGCACGCCGCAAATCAACAACAAGGGTGGCGCCCATAGCGCCAGCACAAATTGCAATTCCAAAAGCAACAGGCACTAACAAAATTGCTGGCTCGGGAAGATGTACCGGCAACAACGCAGAATCATCAAGCATTGCTACTGCCAGACCGAAGGCAACAAGACTTGCGCCGCGCAATACCCATCCAGACCGGACCCCATGCACCAGCAACACAGCTCCGATAACAACTGCGTACAACGCAACGGTGACAGATGACAATACGAAGCCGCCAACATTGAACGTTGCCAAGCCAATGAGGCCAATGTTGCGACCAGACTCAACTGGTGCTCCGGTAATTGCTTCCCACCACCCAGAACGAATGTATGTTCCGGCCCACGGAAGATTGAGAACTACGCCTGACACAACAACTGCGGCGATAACAACAACCCAACGTGCCGCCCATTTCAACTGGGTGCCATGCACAACACTGACCACAGTAAAAATCAGCGCTACAAGGGGAACGATGAGAACCACTGACGGTTCAAACGCGATGACTGCCCCCATCAACAACACAAGACACGCGAACCATTTGCGCCACAACGCAGCTGGTGCGACTGCCATCAATTCTTCTGACAATTCCTCGTCAATATCTGCGTGACCCACCAACATGCGCGACAAGTGCACCATCCATGGCAATGTCGCATACATCAAAAGTGCACCCCATCGTCCAGACGAAATAGCTGCATATGGCAATGGCACCGCTGCATAAGCAGCCGTAGCCGCAATGCGCGCTGCACGCGTTCCGAGTACCGATGCAAAACGCCACACGCCTAGCCATCCAGCTAACGGCAAGATGGCAACAAGCAGAGTTTGCAGAAGTCCCATATTCCCCAGCGTGGTCATTGCGCTGGCGGCGAGCAACGCAACGCCCGTCGGCACCGCAGAAACTTGACCAAATCCTGCCCCCCACCAGCCAGAGGTATACGAACGCACGAGTTCGCTGGCAGAAGCTGTGATTGGTGCCATCTGGCCGACTGGCACAACACCACTTAAAAACAATGCACGAGAACCGACAAGGAAAATGGTTGCGAGTATGCCCCACAAAACATACGCACTTCGTGGAGTTGCTTCTCGAGATTTTCCGGCTGATTGTGCCTGGGCTTGACCCGCTTGAGCTGCGCGACGACGTAAGAAATTTGCGAGGTACGCATTTCCTGGCAGTTGCAGTGCTCGCACTTCAACACCAGACACCGCACGGTGAACGGATATTGCTTCGCGACGTTCACGAATTTCAACAACACCAAATGGCAAAAGCAACAAAGCGCGCATTTCATCTATTGCACGGCGCACACGACCAGTTGCCATCAGTAAAAAGAAACGCGCAATGGTCAGAATTCCCATTTGCATAACCGTTGTCAGTAATTGTTGAGCTGACGTTAAAGAAGCAACTGTCCTAACTCGAACTATTTCATTTTCAAGGAAATGATCTGTGTCATCTGGATTATTGACTGACTGAGATGAATTCTCACGATGTCGGCCGACAGCGCTCGGCACCACCATTACTCGCGCAGCCGTTGCGTGCAATCGCCAACACAAATCCAAATCAGCACCGGCGCCTGGCAAGTCTGGATTGAATCCGTTAACGGTTGAAAAGAGGTCTGCGCGAACCATGATGCACGCGGACGAAACAATGAATACGTCTTGCACTGCATCGTGCTGTTCCTGATCGAGTTCACCATCATCAGCAATAGGCAAACTATTTCCGAAACGGTCAACAGCTATGCCGACACTTTGAATCATGCGAGGGTCATCCCAGTACACAAGCTTCGGGCCGACTGCGCCAGCATTTGATCTGTACAACTCTTCAACAAGACGGCTGATTGCATCAGGCGCAAGCGCTACGTCATCGTGGAGGAAACAAAACAGACCACTGTTGCCATCAACCAAATTGAGGACCGAGTTACATGCTGCCCCGAACCCTGGGTTTCCACCAAGGAACCGCACCACCGCAGTCGGCAAATTAGTGCCAACCACGTCGAGAATTTCACGCGAGACGGGATCGTCTTCCAGCCCCGTGACCAACACCAGGCTCTGCAGGGCGTTGTAGTTCTGGCCAGCAAGGCCCTGAAGGGACTCTGCTAGCCATTCGCCCCTCTCGTGTACGACCATGACGGCCACCACTGGGGGTAAGGAAGAAACAACCTGAGGCTCTGTCACGCCGTAGCGAGGCTAGTGGCACGGGTGCGAAGCCCATGGGCAGCAGGGTCTGGCCAGCCGATTCCCCAATGCCAACAATGCTTGCTCGATGCTTGCAAAAGTAAGCACTAGTGGGTACTCTTGACGCATGAGCAAATTCTCGTTCCCCCACATCACACTTCCGAACATCCAAATTCCTGGTCTTGATCGCCTTCCTAAAGTGGATCTGCCAAAGATCTCTCTTCCTTCGTTGCACTCAATAGATCTCACTGCAATCGACCTCTCCCGCCTGAACCCATCTGCAGTTCTTCAGAACCCAGTGGTGAAGCAAGCAACCGAGATTGGCTATACCGCTGTCGGATTCGCAGTTCTCGGATTCCAGAAGCTTCAAGTGCGCCGCGTTGAGTTGTTCGACGCTATTAAGGCGCGCAACAACACTGCTCAATAGAGCTTCATAACGCCATAGGGCGAACCACTGTCACTGCAACTAACCTTCAACCCGTGTCAGATGGCGAATCAATAGAGAAGACTTCTCGTATGCCATTGCCTGAAGGCACTGTCCCAGTAGGTATTGGTTTATTCGTTTCGGGCTTTACCTCGTACGCGTTTTTCAAAGTTGGTCAGCTTGCGCTTGGCAAAGAAGACTTCAAACCAATCGTTGCATTGTGGTTCACAACGTTTGCTTTGGTACCCGGGTTTTTCATGCCTGTGGAACAAGAACTTGGTCGCGCAATTGCTCATCGTCGCGCACTAGGTCAGGGCAGTCGCCCAGTTGTGCGCCGCATGTTGCCATTAACCATCGCTCTCGCAACGATTCTCATAGTTGCTATCGCCGCGGCATCGTCGTGGCTGACATCTGACATGTTCGACGGGTATTGGGTAGTCACCCTCTCACTTGTGTTGACAATTTGTTTTTATGCACCAATGCATATGGCCCGCGGTATTGCGTCTGGGTCTGGGCGATTCGCTGCCTACGGCACCGTGATGGCTGTTGACGGCCTCGTTCGTATCATCGCCAGCGTATTGCTGTGGCAATTCGGAGTAACGAGCGTTGGTGCGTATGCGCTTGCTGTAGCAATCTCACCAATCATTGCTGCTGGTGTTGTATTTGCACGCGGAGAAACGAAAACTGATGATGGGCCGCCTGCAACGTACGCAGAGATAACACCAAACCTTGGTTGGTTGTTGTTAGGAACCATCATGGCTGCGGCGTTGGTAAATGCTGGACCGCTAGGTGTTGATTTCCTTGCCAATGCAAGCGATGCAGAGAAAGTGACTGCGTTTGGAAACGGAGTGCTGCTATCTCGTGTTCCTCTGTTTTTGTTTCAAGCAGTACAAGCGGCACTTTTGCCCCGACTTGCGCGACTAGCAGCCAAAGGCGACCTCGAGGAATTTCGCCACGGATTTTCGTTACTACTGAAAGTTGTTGCTGCAGTTGCCGTACTTGGCACCGTCGGTTCATTCCTGCTCGGACCGCCGATTCTTACAATGGTGTACGAGGGCGGACTTGATCGGCGGACCCTGACATTGCTTGCATTAGCAAGTGGTTTGTACATGCTTGCCTTGGCTGTGTCACAAGGTGTCATTGCTTTGCAGGGCCATAAATTTGTTGCCGCTGGTTGGCTGTCAGCCATGATTGGCTTTCTTGCAGTTACAACGTTTGCGTCTGATGACTTGTTCTTGCGCGTTGAACTAGGGCTTGTTGCCGGCTCAACTGTTGCGTTAGTGGTGTTCTCTTACGCGTTTCGAGCACGGATGAGTGCAGGTGCAATACCTGATGCCGAATCAATGATTGACGGCGTGCTTGATTACCCACTTGAGGGGTAAAACACTATTTCCGCAGACGAGCGGTTTCGATTTCCATATCGTTCTTCACCATCATCTTGACGAGTGAAGGGAAATCAACTTCTGGAATCCAGCCCAACTTGTCGCGCGTCTTAGTGGGGTCACCAATGAGCAAGTCAACTTCAGCTGGGCGGAAGAAACGCGGGTCTTGGCGCACGTAATTGTGCCAGTCGTCAAGGCCAACTTCTTCAAATGCCAACGTGAGGAACTCTTCAATTGAATGTGTCTCGCCAGTTGCGACCACATAATCATCTGGTTCTGGCTGCTGCAACATCATCCACATTGCACGCACGTAGTCACCTGCGTAACCCCAGTCACGTTTTGCATCAAGGTTTCCCATGACCAATTCTTTTTCAACACCTAATTTGATGCGAGCAGCAGTGTTTGAGATCTTTCGCGTAACGAATTCGAGTCCGCGACGAGGGCCTTCGTGGTTGAACAGAATGCCCGAGCAGGCG
>Ga0208227_1000100_pt1 | contig 20995 bp, 20 predicted proteins | sample LakMenEpi13Jun11_FD_150692 | JGI IMG/M metagenome (GOLD analysis project Ga0208227, IMG submission 150692) | Freshwater microbial communities from Lake Mendota, WI - 13JUN2011 deep hole epilimnion (SPAdes) | ecosystem: Environmental > Aquatic > Freshwater > Lake > Epilimnion/Euphotic zone ...
ATATGCAGAAACAGAAGAAGAAGCAGATGGTTGGTATGAAAACCCTGATTCAAATAGAAGACCACCAGAATTGTTACCTCGAGATGAAGTAGCTCGTGCTATTAACTCTGAAGTTAAAGCAGGAAGAGGTTCTCCTCATGGAGGAGTTTTCCTTGATGTTTCAACAAGATTAAAACCTGAAGTTATTAAGAAAAGATTGCCTTCAATGTGGCATCAATTTAAAGAATTAGCAGATGTTGACATCACTAAGCAACCTATGGAAGTTGGACCAACATGTCACTATGTAATGGGTGGAATCCAAGTTGATCCCGACACAGGTGCTGCAACAGGTGTAACTGGTTTGTTTGCTGCCGGAGAAGTTGCCGGTGGAATGCATGGTTCAAATAGATTGGGTGGAAATTCACTATCTGATTTATTAGTTTTTGGTCGTCGTGCAGGTGTAGGTGCAAGTGCTTATGTTAAGTCCCTATCAAATAAGCCAAAGGTTTCTGAACAAGTTATAGAAAACGCTTTAAGTAAAGCAATTGCCCCATTTAATGGCACAAGTAATGAAAATCCTTATGCTGTCCACCAAGAGCTTCAGCAAGTGATGAATGATCTTGTGGGAATTATTCGTGATGGTAAAGAAATGATTGAAGCAATAGCAAAACTAGAAGACTTAAAGAAACGTGCCCAGAACGTAACTGTTAAAGGCGAAAGACAATTTAATCCAGGATGGCATTTGGCCCTTGATTTAGAAAACATGTTGTTAGTTAGCGAATCAATCGCTAAAAGTGCTTTGGTAAGAGAAGAATCTCGCGGTGGACATACTAGAAATGATTTTCCAGCCATGGACAAAAACTGGAGACCAAAACACGTCATCACCTCATGGAGTGGAAGCAAAATTGATACCAAGATTGAGTCAATTCCACCTATGCCAAAAGAACTTGCAAACCTGTTTGAACAAGATGAATTAAGTAAATACTTATTACCAGAAGAATTAGTGCAACTGGGAATGGGAGCATAACGATGGGCTATCTAGCAAAATTACGAGTTTGGCGTGGCAACAAAGAAAAAGGCGAATTAGTTAATTACAACGTCGAAGTAAGTGAAGGCGAAGTACTGCTTGATGTAATTCATCGCTTACAAGCAACTGAAAGTCCAGACTTAGCTGTGCGTTGGAATTGCAAAGCTGGAAAATGTGGATCTTGTAGTGCTGAAATTAACGGCAAACCAAGCTTGATGTGTATGACAAGAATGAATACCTTCAACGAAGAAGATCAGGTAACAGTTACTCCTTTAAGATCTTTTCCTGTAATTAAAGACTTAGTAACTGATGTTTCCTTTAACTACATCAAAGCAAGAGAAGTACCAGCTTTCAAAGGTCCTGAGAACCTCAAACCAGGTGAATACAGAATGCAACAAATTGACGTTGAAAGAAGCCAAGAATTTAGAAAATGTATTGAATGCTTCTTGTGTCAAGATGTTTGCCACGTAATTAGAGACCATGAAGAAAACAAAGAAAGTTTTGCTGGACCTAGATTCTTTATTCGCCTAGCAGAATTAGATATGCATCCACTGGATGAATTAGACAGAAAAAGAGAAGCACAAGAATCTCATGGTTTGGGAATGTGTAACATCACAAAATGTTGTACAGAAGTGTGCCCAGAGCACATCAAGATCACAGATAATGCGATTATTCCTATGAAAGAACGCGTTGTTGATACTAAATATGATCCATTGATTTGGTTGGGTAAAACAATTACCCGTCGCAAGTAATTAAAGCTTAAAAGCCAACTTTTTCATAAACACTTTTCAAAGTTGCTGCAGCCACTTTTTCGGCTTTTTGAGCACCCTCAGACATTAGTGAATTAAGTTGTTTTTCATCTGCCAACAAAGCTAAGGTCTTTTCCCTAAATGGCTTAACAATATTTTCAACAACTACTTCACCAGTGAATGTCTTTAAATCTCCATATCCTTTAGAAGCAAACTGAGCTTCAATGGCAGACATTTCTTCATTTGTTACTGCCTTAATAATACTTAATAGATTTGATACCCCAGGCTTATTTGTTGGATCGTATTTTATTTCTTTACCGCTATCGGTTATAGCTGTTTTGAATTTCTTCATCACCACATCTGGTTCATCCATGATAAAAATACATCCTTGCGGTGATGATTTACTCATCTTGGAGCTTGGGTCTTGTAGATCTAAAATCTTGGCTGATTCTTTAACGATAAAAGCTTCTGGAACTACAAAAGTTTGTCCAAACTGATTATTAAATCTAACCGCAAGATCTCTAGTTAATTCCAAATGTTGTCTTTGATCTTCACCAATTGGAACACTTTGCGCTTGGTAAAGCAAAATATCTGCTGCTTGCAAAATTGGATATGTAAACAATCCAACCGAAGATCTTTCTTGACCACCTTTTTGTGCTTTGTCTTTAAACTGGGTCATTCTGCCTGCTTCACCAAAACCAGTGAAACAACTTAAGACCCATGCAAGTTGAGCATGTTGTGGAACTTGGCTTTGCACAAAAACTGTACTTTTTTTAGTATCAATTCCCACAGCTAAGAGTTGAGCAAAAGATGTGAGTGTTCTCTTTTTTAAAATCTTTGGATCAAATTCAGAGGTGATTGCGTGTAAATCTACAACGGAGTAAAAACATTCATGTGTTTCTTGCATCTTTACCCATTGACGAAGGGCTCCGAAGTAATTTCCAATATGAAAGGAATCAGCGGTGGGCTGAATTCCAGATAAGACACTTGGCTTTGCCATGAGTCTTATTGTCCACCATGATTGCTAGTTCCGGGCTCAATTCGACTTACTCTGACTCGTGAAATTCGTCGCACATCCATACTCAAGATTTCAAAGACGCATTGTTCAGCGATAACACTTTTACCTACAGCTGGAAGACTGCCAAGTTTGGCAATAACAAAACCTGCGACTGTTTCATATGGGCCTTCAGGAAGATGAATATGAGTTGAATCAGCAAAATCATCAAGATTCATTAATCCATCGACTTCAACTTCCCCATGAAAATCAAGTTCACTTACTTCACTTTCTGGTTCATCACCTTCATGTCGAATATCGCCAATAAGTTCTTCTACTAAATCATCCAAAGTCACGATTCCAGCAGTTCCGCCATATTCATCGGCAACGATCAAAAGATGTTGATTTCCTTTTCTCATTTGCGCAAGGGCACTTAAAACCGAAGTTGTTCCAGGTATTGACTCAACAGCAATAGCAATATCTCTTAATTGCTTGCTTGACTTTCGTGCTTCAAGAGAAAGTAATTGTCTAACGTGCACAAATCCCACAACTTCATCAGCTGTTTTATTGATAACTGGATATTTGGTATGAGGAAGTTTTTCAACAACCAATGCGGCATCAGGAATTGTTGATTCAGCATCCAGAAATTCAACTTCGGTTCTAGGTGTCATTACTTCTTTTATTTCACGATCATCTGCTTCAAAGACATCGTCAATTAAAGCTCTCTCGTTTTCACTTAATTCTTCATGTCCTGCTACTAAATCTCTTAAGTCTTCACCACTTAATTCTTGGCGGCTTGCACTTGGGTCTCCCCCAAGTAATCTCACAATCAAATTTGTGGAATGACTTAATAACCAAATAAAGGGTCTGGAAATTCGAGCTAAAATATCAATTGGGTAAGCAGCAACAAGTGCCCAACTTTCAGAATTTTGCAGAGCTAATCTTTTAGGAACCAATTCTCCTAGAACAAGGGAGAAGTAAGCAATAAATAGTGTTATCAAAATAAAGGCGATAACTGACACAACAGATTTTGGAAAGATTAGATCTAAAACTGGTGAAAGTACTGGGGTTAAACTTGAAGCACCAAAACCTGCACCAATAAAACCTGCAACTGTTACTCCCACTTGCACAGAAGCTAAAAATCTATTGGGATGATCGTGAAGTTCTTTTAGAAGTTTTCCTCTTCTACCTTTTGTTTCAGCGATTCTCTTAACTTGTGCTTCACGAAGTGAAACTAGCGCAATTTCTGCCGCGGCAAAAAAACCACCAACAAGGATGAAAAACAGAACAATAAGGGCACTTACCCAAGTACTCATATGTTAAAGATGCTACTCAATCGTCTTGAACAGATTAAAGGCTTGCATCCAGTTGACGCTTAATGCCTGCCAAATAATCCTCTGTTGTTGCCCATGGGTGATCTTTGCTAATCAAACGGGCTAAGTCTTTAGTCATCAAACCTGATTCAACAGTTTTAATGCAAGCTCCTTCTAGAGTTCTTGCAAAACTGATTAGTTCATTATTGTTGTCAAGTTTACCTCTGTGAACTAATCCACCAGTCCAAGCAAAAATTGATGCAATTGGATTTGTTGAAGTTGGTTCACCTTTTTGATGTTTACGATAATGACGGGTCACAGTTCCATGTGCTGCTTCAGATTCAACAGTTTTACCATCTGGTGTCATTAACACACTTGTCATCAAACCAAGAGAACCAAAACCTTGGGCAACGGTGTCACTTTGTACGTCCCCGTCATAATTCTTACAGGCCCAAACATAACCGCCTTCCCACTTCAAAGCAGTTGCAACCATGTCATCAATTAAGCGATGTTCATAAGTTAAACCAGCTTTATCAAATTGGGTTTTAAATTCTTTTTCAAATATTTCTTGGAAAATATCTTTGAAGCGACCATCGTATGCTTTAAGAATTGTGTTCTTAGTTGAAAGATAAACTGGATAATTTCTAATCAGACCATAATTTAGTGAAGCACGAGCAAAATCTTTGATGCTTTCATCAAAGTTATACATTCCCATAGCAACACCTGAGCCTGAAAAGTCAGCTACTTGAAATTCCATTGGGCTTGAGCCATCTGCTGGTTGATAAGTCATTGTTACTTTTCCAGGACCTGGAACAACAAAATCTGTGGCCTTGTATTGATCTCCATGAGCATGACGACCAATAACAATTGGCTTTGTCCAAGATGGAACTAAACGGGGAATGTTACTAATAATGATTGGTTCACGAAAAATTACTCCACCTAGAATATTTCTGATTGTTCCATTAGGAGATTTCCACATCTTTTTTAAACCAAATTCTTTAACTCGTGCTTCATCTGGAGTGATAGTGGCACATTTAACGCCCACACCATGTTTTTTAATGGCGTTAGCAGAATCAATAGTTACTTGATCATCTGTTTTGTCACGATTTTCAATGCTTAGATCATAATATTCAAGATTGACATCAAGGTATGGCAAAATTAATTCATCTTTAATGAATTGCCAAATGATGCGAGTCATTTCATCGCCATCAAGTTCTACTACTGGATTTGCTACCTTAATTTTTGCCATTTTTTCCTTTTTCTTTACAGATCTTTAACGTCAGCTTGTTTTGCTCTAACAGCTTCTGCAGCAGTTTTAAGTGCAGTGGTTTCTTCAGGGGTTAATTTTGTTTCAATAACTTTATTTATTCCCTTGGCACCAATTTCTGCTTCTACTCCTAAATAAACACCGCTAATTCCAAATTCGCCATCTACCCAAGCACACACTGGCATGATGCGTCCAGAATTTGTAGCAACTGCTTTTGCCATTTCTGCAGCAGCTGCAGAAGGTGCATAGTAAGCAGAACCTGTTTTTAGTAGAGCCACAACTTCTGCTCCTCCGTTACGAGTTCTATCAACTAAATTGTCAATCTCTTCTTTAGATAAAACTTCGCTTAAGGCTTTTCCTTTAACGCTAGATTGACTTGGAACTGGAACCATAGTTTCGCCATGTGAACCAAGTGTTAATGTTTTTACATCACTTACATTAGAACCTGTTTTTTCGGCAACAAAATTAGTAAATCTTGCAGTATCTAGCATTCCTGCTTGTCCCATTACTCTATTTTTTGGAAAACCTGTTGCTAACTGTGCAAGGGCTGTCATTTCATCTAATGGATTAGAAACAACTATCACTATTGAGTCTGGAGCATGTTTTGCAATATTTTCTGACACTTGGCGAACAATTTTCGCATTAGTTTCAATTAAATCCATGCGGCTCATACCCGGTTTTCTTGGTAAACCTGCGGTGATGACAACAATGTTGCAGCCTTTAATAGCTTCGTAACCTGATCCATCAAGTCCTGTTGTTTGGCCAATGATCTTTGTTTCAAAATTTTGAATTGGTCTTGATTGATTCATATCCAAAGCTAAACCTTCAGCTTTGCCTTCCAAGACATCTGTTAAAACAACGGTTTCGAAAATGTCATATTCTGCTAGGCGCATTGCTGTGGTGGAGCCATAAAATCCTGCTCCGATAACTGCGACTTTTCCTGATCTGCTCACCTAGATACCAGATCCTCTCAAATTAAAGGGTGTATTCGTAAGAAGTGCAATTGAAATTCTAGTCAATAACTTTGAAGAGGGTTTATGAGGGCACAACTATTGAAAGAGTTAAAAGAAAAACTGCGAAACTAACCAAAATCAAAACATCTACCCATTTGGTTCTCACGTATAGCCAGCCAAGAGTGAATCTTGGAAGTGACGCACGTAACACAGCTGCTACAACAACACCTACTGAAAAAACTAAAGCACCAACACGAAAATTTAATTGAGTGGCCAAAACAATTCCCACAACCGTTACCAGTAATGGAACAAGTGTTGGCCATTGTCTTCTAATTAGTTTTTGCCAACGACCAGATTTACTTGGATTATCATTTATTGAAACTGCGCGTAAAGATCTACTCTCAGAATTTGGTTGAGGAGTTGTTGCGCTCATAAATGAAAGATTACCTTAAATCACTTGCTAAGTAGACAGCCAAGAGCATGAGACCTGCACCACTTATGAGAGCCCAGCCCACATTTATGTTCGCATTTGGCAATATGACGTCTAGTGCAATTGAAGTTATCAATTGACCAGCAACACTTGCTAATCCAAAAAGCAATACACCTAGAGTTCTAATTGTCGCTGCTGCAAGAAATACCACCACAGCTCCCAGAAAGCCTGCTGAATAAAGCCACCACTGATCAGGCCATGAATTCCAATTTTTACCAAATAAGTTCATCACTATTAATGTAATTAATACTGCAAACATTGACATAGGAAAATTAATAAAAGCAGAAACTTGTGAGTTGCTCGCTTTTGTAACACGACCGTTTAAAGCAAACTGAATCGTTACAGCTAAACCAGCAATGACAACCGCAAAAATTGGTAACCAGAGAATTTTTCCTTCAAATTCTGAGACTGATAGCAAAACTGCAACTATTCCAATAACGACAGCAAGTGCTCTCTTTGGTGTTATTTTTCTTTTTGACCCTGAGCTAAACCCGAATTTATCAACAATAATTCCGCTTACATTTTGAGACGCAACTAAAACAACTGTGAACAAACCAGTACCAATAATGCTTACTGTGCTTGACGCTGTTGAAATATAAACGGCACCGGCAACTCCACCCAATAACTGCCACTTAGCAAAATTTCCTGAAACAACAGCTTTGAAAAGTTTCATTGCTTGTTTCCTAACATTGGGATTAAGAAGGAATAGTGCTGTAAATATTGTTCCACCAATATTTGAGACCAAAGCGGCCATGATTCCATCGTTTAATTCTTTAGCTAATTGGCCACTAATTCCAGCTTGCAAAGTTGCAGCAACACCAGCAATAAATGCCAAAGTAATTGAAATTGGGACACTTGCTTTTTCAATGAGAAAAATGGCGCACACCTGTTAGATACATTGTTATTCCAGCTTTTTTCGCTACAGCAATTACCTCATCATCATTCTTAGATCCACCTGGATGAACAACAGCACTCACTCCAGCATTTATTAAAATCTCTAATGCATCAGCAAAGGGAAAGTATGCATCAGATGCAGCAACACTTGATTTAGATTTGTCTTTACCTGCTCTTTTGACGGCAAGTTCTGCAGCGTCAACTCTATTTACTTGTCCCATTCCAATGCCAACAAGTCCACCATCTTTAGCCAAAACAATTGCATTTGACTTAGGTGCGCGAACACAACGCCAAGCAAATTCTAAATCAGCTAATACCTCTGCTGATGGTTTTTCTCCTGCAACTAATTTCCATTCTGTTGGGTCATCACCGTTTGCTTCAACGTCATCAACTGTTTGCATTAGAACGCCACCTGAAATTGTGCGCCATTCAACTCTGTGACCCATGTGGGGACCAGCTAATTGCAGAATTCTTAAATTTGGTTTCATTTGCAAAATTTTGAGTGCTTCTTCATCAAAAGCTGGTGCCACGATTACTTCAGTAAAAACTTCGTTAACAAGTTGAGCTGTTTCTTTATCAACTTTTCTATTTGTTGCTACAACCCCACCAAATGCTGAATCTTTATCGGCTTCTAAAGCTTTCTTATAAGCAGTAGCTAAATCTTTTCCTATTGCTATGCCACATGGATTAGCATGCTTAATTATTGCCACACATGGTTCTACGTGATCAAAAACTGCCGCACGGGCACTGTCGGCATCAACAAAATTGTTATAAGACATTTCTTTACCTGCTAATTGTTTTGCCTGTGCAATGCCTTTTTCTGAACTAATTCCTTTATAAAGTGCCGCTGTTTGATGTGGATTTTCGCCGTAGCGAAGTACTTGAGACCTAGTAAAGGATGCACCGACCCAAGATGGTGAATCTTGTTCAGGAGTAACTTTTCGAGAAAACCATCTAGCAATCAAAGTGTCGTAGGTGGCGGTATGAGCAAAAGCTTGCGCTGACCAACTCATTCTTAATTCTCGACTTATCCCGGAATTCAAATTACTAATTAAATTTGGGTATTCATCAGGTGAAACAATTACTGAGACATTTTCAAAATTCTTAGCGGCACTACGAATTAAAGCTGTACCACCAATATCTATTTGTTCAATACAACTCTCTAAATCTGCACCTGAGGCCACTGTTTCGCCAAAAGGATATAAATTAACTACCACTAAATCAAATGCCTTTATATTCAATTCAGCAAGAGATTTTTTGTGTTCAACTTTTCGTGAATCAGCAAGTATTCCTGCATGAATTTGTGGGTGCAAAGTTTTTACTCGGCCATCTAGGATTTCATCAAATTTAGTTACTTCTGCAATATTTGTAACGGGAATATTTAAATCAGCAATTTGTTGTGCGGTAGCACCAGTGGAAACAATTTCTACATTAGATTCGTGAAGGGCTTTAGCTAATTGTGCTAAACCATCTTTATTTGAAACACTTATCAGTGCTCTGGTTAATTTTATTTTGCTCATAAATAAGTGGCCATCCCTTCCCGGTATTTCTCTCTCAGAGCCTAGTCAAGTGAGATTTTCCAGAGAATCTGTCTGGGTGAACTTTCTATTTTTCGCCAGAATCCACGTCTGCTGGTTGGGCAATTTGAGATTGTCTATTTTTTCTCCAAGCAAAGACCACCAAGATCACTAAAGCTTGCCCAATTAAAAACCAGGTCATATTTCTTTGAAAGATTTCTTTTGGTGAAACACCAAAATTTAGTAATAAATTATTTCCAAGAGAACCTGAGCTTAGAAATCCCAACAGACTCAGTATTGCTGAGACCCCTAATGCCACAAAAAATGAACTAACAATCCAAATAGATATTTTTTTATTTTTGGTGCTAATGGCCATTAAGAAGCCAATAAATATTGGGATAAGAAAGAAATACCTTGTCCAGGAAGGCAATGTTGTTGGAATCAATCCAAACCAAGGCCAAGCCGGCAATTGAGAAATAGTCACTGAATTTAAAGAAATATTTGAACCAGCACCCAGTGCAACAGTGGAGTTAGTTATCCATGCCCATGCCCACAAAATAAAATTTGGTAACCAACCAACTCCTGAAATGATCACAGCAATTACTGCCACAATTCCTCCCAATAGAGAGGACTGGATAAGCAACATATTTCTGTAGTTCAATCCGATTGCCACAGCTACAACTAGAAATCCAATAATCAAAACAAGTAGTAAATATCTCAGGATTAACTTGATGATTCTTTTTATAACTTCATCCAAATCATCAAACACTAAAGACCAGGTTCCCCCTACAGTTCCCACAGCCAAAATTGACATTGATACAACCATGACCGTTGGCTTTAACATCACAGAAATCCAATTTATATTTAGTGGATCAACAAAAAACCTTAATACTGCAATTACAAGGCAATAAGAAATTGAAGCAACACTAACTACTAATAATGAAATCAGAGTTGGTCTTTTCATTTCTTCGTGCAAAGCAGAACGAATTGCCCACCTAGAAGATCTATATAAAGAAAGTAAGGTCAGTAACAAAAAACCTAGGAAAGGTAGAGATAAAATCGTGGAGTTAATAACTAAGGGAACTCCCTGCATTGCTAAATATCCCCAAATTACTACTTTGAAAGCTTCAGAAATAGAAGTTGAACTATCTCCTGCCAGTATCCAAGTTGTAAAAATAAGAATTACAGAAGAGCCAAAAGTAATTAAAAATGTCCAAAGAGTTACTAAGAGTCCAGCAGTTACAACACTATGTCGTTGTACTGGAGTATCAATCACAAACTTATTTTATTGCGGCGCGCAGTAAAAGTGCTGTTTCACTTGGAGTTTTACCAACTTTTACACCAGCTTTTTCTAATGCGACTTTTTTAGCCTCAGCAGTTCCACTTGATCCAGAAACAATTGCTCCAGCATGTCCCATTGTTTTGCCTTCTGGTGCAGTAAATCCTGCAACGTAAGCCACCACAGGTTTTTTAATATTTGCTTTTATAAACTCGGCAGCTTTTTCCTCTGCGTCTCCACCGATTTCACCAATCATCACAATGGCTTTTGTATCTGGGTCATTTTCAAATTCACGCAAAGCATCAATGTGAGTGGTGCCAATAATTGGGTCTCCACCAATTCCAATTGCGGTGGTAAAACCTAAATCTCTTAATTCATACATCATTTGGTAAGTAAGGGTTCCTGATTTAGAAACTAGTCCAATTGATCCTTTTGCTGTTATGTCTGCAGGAATAATTCCTGCATTACTTAATCCTGGAGAGATAATTCCTGGACAGTTTGGTCCAATAATTCTAGTTTTGCCAGATTTCTGTGCGTAAGAAAAGAAGTGTGCAGTGTCATGTACAGGAATTCCTTCAGTAATAACAACAACTAAAGGTATTTGAGCATCTACTGCTTCAACTACAGCGCCTTTAGCAAATTTAGGTGGCACAAAAACTACAGAAACATTTGCTCCTGTTGCAGACATTGCTTCTTGAACTGAATTAAATACTGGAACGTTTTGTCCAGCTACTTCTAAACTTTGTCCACCTTTTCCAGGTGTAACACCACCAACAATTTTTGTACCAGATTTAATCATTCGTTCGGTATGTTTTTTACCTTCAGAACCAGTCATACCTTGCACAATTACTTTGCTATTTTCGTTTAACAAAATTGCCATTATTTAACTCCTGCAGCTAACTCTGCTGCTCTTGCCGCAGCGTTATCCATGGTGTCAACAATTTCAACGTTATCTGGTTTAGCTTCTCTCAAAATTCTTAAACCTTCTTGCGCATTATTTCCATCTAGTCGAACCACGATTGGTCTTTGTGCATAGTTAGAACCAGATTTCAACATTTCAATTGCTTGCACAATTCCATTTGCTACAGCATCACAAGCTGTGATTCCACCAAATACGTTTACAAAAACTGATTTAACTGAAGGATCAGACAAAATAATTCCCAAACCATCAGCCATTACTTGGGCTGAAGCGCCACCACCAATATCAAGGAAGTTAGCAGGTTTTACGCCACCAAATTTTTCACCTGCATAAGCCACGACATCAAGTGTGCTCATTACAAGTCCGGCGCCATTACCAATAATTCCTACACTGCCATCAAGTTTCACATAATTTAAATCTTTTGCTTTGGCCGCTGTTTCTAATGGATCCACATTGGCGGTGTCAACAAAATTTTCATTTTCAGGATGTCTAAAGTTTGCATTTTCATCTAGGGTGACTTTTCCATCTAGGGCAACTATTCGATCATCATTAGTTCTTACTAAAGGATTTACTTCCACCAAAGTTGCATCTGAGGCAACAAATTATTTCCACATCTTTTCAATTAAAACTGCTACATCTTTTTGTACTTCTGAAGGAATTCCTGCGGCAATAGATATTTCTAAGGCTTTAGCGCTATCAACACCTGTTAATGGATCAATCTTTGTCATCGCTAATTTTTCAGGAGTTTTTGCTGCTACTTCTTCAATGTCCATTCCGCCAGCAACACTTGCCATCGATAAAAAGGTTCTATTTGTTCTATCTAACAAAAATGAAACGTAATATTCTTCTTTGATATCTTCTGCTGGTGTGATCAAAATCTTTTTAACAATATGACCCTTGATATCAAGGCCTAAAATATTTTTTGCTTTTTCTAAAGCTTCACTTGGATTATTAGCTAATTTAACGCCACCGGCTTTGCCTCGGCCACCAGTTTTTACTTGTGCTTTGACAACTACAGCGCAGTTAAATTCTGCTGCAGCTTTTTGGGCATCTTCTGGGGTGCTAACAACTTTGCCAACTTGAGTGGTAACTCCGTGGGTAGCAAAAAGTTCTTTTGCTTGGTATTCGTAGAGATCCACAGGCTTTAAGTACTCCTTGTATAAATGTCTTCGTTATCAAACATTTCCTCCTAAGCCTAATGTCTCAGGTGAAATCTTCTTAACTTGAGTCAAATGGGAAATATCACTAACCCACCTTGGTGTTACTGGAGTGACATCGGGCAAGGTTAAGGACAAGATGCTAAAACTAAAAGCGCCAAATAATCGATGGATCTCAGGTTCAATCCTGGTGATTGCAATTGGACTAACTATTGCAATGACTTTGCCCTCAAATTTTGCGGGCTCATCTGATCCTGTTGTTGTCGCTGATGCTTCCTTAGAAGTTTCTGTTGCCAATAAAGATATTGGTGCAGCAGATTTGCCAATTATTGAAACTCCAGCTGCTGCAAAATTAGGAGCACCTGGCACTGAAGAAAAAATTCAAAAGTTTAAAGCTCAAGCAGCAGACATAGCGGCCAAAGAAGTAGCACGAATTGCTGCTGAAAAAGAAAAGAAGGCTGCAGAACGAAGAGCGTTAAGAGCCAAATACACAGTCAATCCTGCTCGAGCCAGAATCTCAGTTGGTTATGGTCGACGAGGAAGAATTTGGGATTTAGGTTGGCACACTGGTATTGATTTCAACGGAAATTATGGAGATTCAGTTTTTGCAGCCAGAGTTGGCACAGTAATTTTTACTGGTTGGAGACCTGCTTATGGTCGAACAATTGAAGTTAGACATCTTGATGGTGTGGTAACTCGGTATGCACATTTATCACGAATAAGAGTAGTAGCCGGACAAGAAGTTGACGTGGGAGAAAGAATTGGAAACATTGGTGCATCTGGAAAAGCTTTTGGAGCACATTTACATTTTGAAACATTAGTTAACGGAAGATATAAGAATCCTGGTATTTGGCTTTGGGGAAATGATTAACTAAAGTTTTTCAACAGGGGCATATCTAAGCAGTAAACGTTTCACGCCGTGTGAACCAAAATCTATAGTGGCTTCAGCACTTTCTCCGCTTCCGGCAGTTTCAGTAACATTTCCTAGACCAAATCGTTCGTGCAAGACTTTATCGCCAACATTAAGAATTAAATATTGCTTAGGTTCTTTAGGTTTACTTGCTCTTGACATGGCAGGAGCAGCACCAAATCCACCAGATGAAACTGGTTGATTCATTGGTTCTAATCTTTGCCAACTAATTAAAGATGCTGGAATTTCATCTAAGAATCTTGAACTTGGGTTATAAGAGGGTGCTCCCCAAACAGATCTGGTGACAGATCTTGTGACATAAAGTCTTTCTCTGGCTCGAGTAATTCCAACGTAGGCAAGTCTTCGTTCTTCAGATAATTCTTTATCATTTGTTTGTGATCTGGCATGGGGAAAAATTCCTTCTTCCATGCCAGTTAGGAATGTAATGGGAAATTCCAAACCTTTTGCAGTGTGCAAGGTCATTAAGGTAATAAGTCCTTCATCATTTCCTGGCACATCATCTGAATCGGCAACTAAGGAAACGTGTTCTAAGAATTGTGCTAAACCGTTTTCTCCTGCACTATGGCTTGCTTCATATTCTCTTGCCACAGATTCAAGTTCAGTTAAATTCTCAACACGTCCTTGGTCTTGGGCATCATCTGAGTTAAAGAGAATTTCTAGATAACCAGTTTTTTCTAACACTGCATGAACAATTTCTGAAGGCTTTGTATCAGCTAGGAACATGTCTCTAAAGCTTTGCATCATTTCAGCAAACTCGATTAAAGAGGAGCTGGCCTTGGCACTTAATTCTGTTATGTTGACAGCCTGTTGAATAGCTTGTCCATAACTTAACTTATTTTTTCTCGCAAAATTATCGATCACATCTTCTGCTTTATCCCCAATTCCTCGTTTAGGGACATTGATAATTCTTCTTAAAGAAAGTTCATCATCAAGATTAATGATGGCTCTTAAGTAAGCCAAAATGTCTTTGACTTCTTTTCTTTCATAAAATTTCAAGCCACCCACAACGCGATAAGGAACACCAATTCGGATAAATACTTCTTCTAAAGCACGTGACTGGTTGTTGGTTCTGTAAAACACAGCAATTTGTCCATACTTGTATTCATTTTCTTCTCTTAATCTTTCTATTTCTAAAGCAACATAGGATGCTTCGTCATGCTCATTGTCAGCGACGTAACCAACAATTGGTTCACCACTACCGGCATCTGTCCAAAGTTTCTTTTCTCTTCTTTCAGCGTTTTGAGATATAACTGCGTTTGCTGCAGTCAAAATGTTTTGTGTTGAACGATAGTTTTGTTCAAGTAAAATAGTTTTAGCATCTGGATAATCTCTTTCAAATTCTTCAATATTTCTTATCGTTGCGCCACGAAAAGCATAAATTGATTGATCAGCATCACCCACCACACAAAGCTCTCCAGGAGGTAAACCATCTTTACTATTTCCTACAAGTTCTTTAATCAACATGTATTGAGCATGATTTGTGTCTTGATATTCATCAACCAAAATATGTTTGAAACGTCTTCGATATTTTTGTTTCACTTCAGGAAATAATTGCAAAACTGCAACTGTTGCACCAATTAGATCATCGAAATCAAATGCGTTTGCTCTTGCCAATCTTCGATCATAATCACCATAAACTTGTGCAACAAGCTTTTCTTGCTCAGTTTCTGCTTTACTCATATAGGTTTCATGGTCAATTAATTCACTTTTTAATGTTGATATTTGATTAGCAATAGATCTTGGGCTTAAGGCCTTGGAATTAATATCTAAACTTGCTGCCACCATTGTTATTAGTCTCAATGAATCTGCTGAATCATAAATTGAAAAAGTTGAGGTTCTGCCTAATCGTGTTGCTTCTCCCCTAAGAATTCGCACGCAAGCAGAGTGAAAAGTTGAAACCCACATCATGCGCGCAGCTGCTCCCACTAAGTCAGCAACTCGTTCTTTCATTTCTCCTGCAGCTTTATTGGTGAAAGTAATAGCCAATATTTCTTGAGGAGCAACTCCTCGATCACTCATCAAATAAGCAATTCGACGAGTAAGTACGCGTGTTTTTCCTGAACCGGCACCAGCAACAATTAGAAGTGGTGAACCTTCATGGGTGACAGCAGCTCTTTGCTGGGGATTTAAATCTTCCAAAGCCGAGTGATTAACAGACATTGCTTAAGTCTAAGTTGTTACCTATGAGTTCACCTGTTCTAACACCTCTGGAACTACCTAAATCTGGATCAAAAGTTTTAGTAATCACAGCACATCCAGACGATGTTGATTTTGGTGCTGGTGGAACTATTGCAACTTTGACAAAACTTGGTGTGGAAGTTACTTATTGCATAACAACTGATGGTCACCAGGGTGGCGAAGATGCATCAATTAGTAGAGATGAAATGCGCAAGATTAGACGCGTAGAACAAAGTGCAGCCGGAAAAATTCTTGGTGTAAACAATATTCATTACTTAGGAAAAGATGATGGTTCAATCGTGCCAAGTCTTTCCTTAAGAGAAGAATTTGTGCGAATTATTCGAATGACAAAACCTGACATCTTGATAACCCAATCTCCTGATAGGAATTGGGAAAGAATGCCAGCTTCTCACCCAGATCACATGGCTGTGGGCGAAGTGGCCGTTCAAGCTGTTTATCCAGATGCCAGAAATCAATTTGCTTTCCCACACTTATTAAAAGAAGGTTTAGAACCTTGGAATGTGCCAAAAATTTGGATCATGTCACATCCTTCTCCAACAAGATTTTTAGATGTTACAGAAAATATTGAACTAAAATTTCAAGCTTTAGAATCACATAAATCTCAAACAGCTCATGTACTTGATTTGAGAGAAAGAGTAAATACCTGGATGACTTTGGCTTCAAAAGCAGCGAACCTGCCCGAAGGCAGGTTCGCTGAAATGTTTTTTGAAGTTAACGCTTAGAGATAAACCGCCACTGCCATATTTGCCAGTGTCAATAAACCGATTGTTCCCCAAATTCTAGTTGAAACAAAAGATTTCTTTCGGTTAATAAATACCAAGACAGTTATCACTAAAACAACCAATAATTTAATAGAAATTTTGGTCATGTTTAGTTCTTCGTCACTGGCACCAGTTTCGGCTAATCCAACCAAAACAATTCCGGTTACCAGTTGAGTCAATGCTCCGTGGAACATTGCAGGGTTTACTACTTTTGTGGTTGATTTCATTTGCACAAAGAAACCACCAAAAAGAGCAGCTAAACCAATAAAGTGCAGTAACACTAACGATTTATATAAAATATCCATAGTTAAAAGCATACTATAAATTTAATTAATTTTAGTACAAAAGAGCTTAAGTTTTATCTAGCTAATTTTTTAAAGAATTAACAACAACTTCTATTCTTTGTAATTCTTTAAGATCGCTGTAGCCAGTAGTTGCCATTGCTTTCTTTAGCGCGCCAACCAAGTTAAGAGATCCTTGAGCATTTGTGGAAGGACCAAATAATATTTGTTCCAAAGTTCCACCAACTCCAAGTTCTACAACTTGTCCTCTTGGTAAATCTTTATGAACTGCTTCTGATCCCCAGTGCTTTCCACCACCTGGTGCAGTTGTTGATCTTGCCAAAGTTGAACCAATCATCACAGCATCTGCACCCATGGCAATTGCTTTACTAATGTCACCACTTTTTCCAACTGAACCATCAGCAATTACGTGGACATATCGTCCACCTGATTCATCTAAATATTCTCTTCTTGCTGCTGCTACATCTGCAACGGCTGTTGCCATTGGCACTCTTACTCCTAAAACATCTGATGTGGTGTGAGCTGCACCTCCACCGAAACCAACTAAAACTCCAGCTGCACCTGTTCTCATTAAATGCAACGCTGCTTGATGAGAAGCACATCCTCCAACAATTACTGGCACATCGAGTTGGTAAATAAATTCTTTTAAGTTTAATGTTTCTTGATTTGTTGAAACATGTTCAGCACTAACAGTTGTGCCACGAATAACAAAAATATCAATACCAGCTTCAACTACAGCTTTCGAATGTTTCACAACTGAATTAGGTGAAAGAGCAGCTGCGGCAATTACTCCTGATGATTTTATTTCTTTAATTCTTGCTTTGATTAATTCTGGTTTAATTGGTGCTGCGTAAATCTTTTGCAACACTTCAACGGCATTTTCTACTTTTGAGCCAGCAATTTTCTTGAACTCAGCACTTGGATCTTCATATCTGGTCCAAAGACCTTCTAAATCTAGAACAGCTAAACCACCAAGTTTTCCATAAGCAATGGCAACTTCTGGTGAAACAACGGAATCCATTGGCGCTGCAATTATTGGAAATGAAAAATCGTAGGCGTCTATTTTCCAGTTTGTGGAAACATCTTCAGTATTTCTAGTTCTTCTAGTTGGAACTAGCGCAATATCGTCGAATGAGTATGCGCTTCGACCACGCTTGGTGCCACCAATTTCGACTTCAGTCACAATCCCCAACCCTATCCTGATTGATAAATCCCACACCTCAGCATCGTTTATTCAAGGTGTGGATGTCTCTTTCCTCAAGCCCAGCCTCGATCTGGTTTGTGGCCTCAACTCAGAATCCTTGCTCTAATCACCTGAGCTACACAGTGAGTTCTGTTGGAGACTTTCATTTTTGAAAAGATTCTTCTTAAATGTGTTTTTACAGTTGGGTTTGCAATGTGAAGATTTTTTGAAATCCAGGCATCACTTCTTCCCTGGCACAGAAGTTGCACTATTTCTAATTCCTTTTTCGTTAATTTTGGGATCTTTCCTCTAACTGTTCGCATTTTTGACTGATCCCCACGTATTTTTCTTATCTTTAAAGAATTGATCAAAATTGTGAATTCCAGGAAGGAAGCATTTTGGGCCATAATGGCGCTACATCTCTTTACTGCTTCAGCATTTATTTGACTTGACTTTTTTTGATCCACCAGCAGCACAAAATCTTTATTGATTACCAAGTTTGGTTTTAAAAAAAGTTTATAAAAACTTGGAGTCAAAAACACCAATTCAGGCTGGTCTTTTTCAAGTATTTCCTCTGCACTAAAAAAATCTGTTGCGCTAAAGATTTTTTCAATTTCTTTGCTTTGGGAAACAAATTGAGTTAATTTCTTTATTGCATCAAGATCTTGATCTAAAACCAGCACCTTTGTCACAAGGGTGTGACGAAATTGAATCTAAAAAGGTTTCCTCAAGAATTATTTATTGCCCAACAGCATTGCTGATTGCTGTAATCGTGGAAGTCAAATCCCCAGCTCGTTTAAATCCTTTAGGTAGCTTTTCAGGCCAACCTGGTCCTGCCACCATAATTAGTGGCTCAGGTCGGGCATTAATAATGTTTTCAAATTCTGCTGGAATGGCTTTTACTTCCAACTGTCCCCAAATTAAAACTGCAGCTGGTGCTAATTTTTTGATGGCACTCAATAAAGAAGCATGCGGAACTCTTGGCCCAAGAGTTCTACTAGCGATTCTTCTTTCAGCTAAAGCTGCTGATGCCACAAATTGGGGAATGGTGTGCAGATCTTCTGGGGCTGAAGAAAGTAATACTGGGCGAATATTTACGGGATTAGTTAATTGGTCTGCTCTTTGTTTCATTTGACCGATAATGCATTCACTTAAAATATGTTCTGATTCAATTCCTTCACCTGTTAATTCCCATTTCTTTCCTATTGCAATCAAGACTGGTGTTAACAATTTTTCCCAAGTCCAGATCACACCGCGAGCATGAATACTGTTTTGAATTAGTTGCGTGCAGGCAGCTGCATCTAGTGAGTAAGCAGCTTTTGCTAAACCTCGAGCAATTGCGGGAGCTCCTTGCATTGACAGAACTGATCCACCACCTGGGTGTGAGAATTTTGTGTCAGTTGAACAATCTTGGACAAAGGAATCAACTTTGTTACCTAAAGAGTTTGTGTCCATTAAGGAAATATCTTCAACATCAATAATGTTTGATTGCATTGCTTCTCGAGCAGCTTGTCCGGCAGGCATTCCTGCCAAAACCAGTCTTCGCATCAGTTCTAATCGGGCCACATCGGTGATGCAATAACGCCTATGTCCACCGGTAGATCGATCACTGGGACAAAGACCGTAGCGGCGTTCCCAGGTTCGAAGGGTTGCTGGTGCCACTCCCACTCGCCTTGCCACAACGGCAACGGTTAGTCCTAGGTGGATTTTCTCAGCATCTTCGATGGCCATAGCCCCTATTGTCTACCTCTTGAACAACTTTGGCTACTCGTAAACCCCTTGAGACTAAGTTCACAAGATTGGTCATAGGATATGGTTGACTAAGTTATGAACAATATTCTATAGTTGAAATTGTTCGACCTAACAAAAGGAAAAACATGGCTGATGTAACCCGTCTTCCAGGCCCAAATGCTGATTTGTGGGACTGGCAGCTAAAAGGAGCATGCCGTGGAGAAGATCCTGAGATCTTCTTTCACCCTGAAGGTGAACGCGGACCTGCTCGCGAAAACAGAATTACGCTGGCCAAATCTATTTGTGCTACATGCCCAGTTCTTCGTCAATGCGCTGAGCACGCCCTAGCTGTTCGTGAGCCATATGGCGTCTGGGGTGCGATGAGTGAAGATGACCGTGAGGCCATCTATGCACCTGTCAAAGAATCCCTGCCTGCCGCAGGTTAATTAGTACAAATCCTCTATTCCTGACCTTTAATCAGGGTAAAAAATAACTTGTAGGACAACTATTCTCTTTGCTATGCTGACAGGAAATGAGCATAACTAAAGCAAGTTCAGCTACAGATTTAGAGAAAATAGCCTCTATCGCCCATGGCATTCGCCACCGGGTTTTGGAGCACACCGTCAAAAACAATGGCGGCTACCTCAGCCAAGCTTGTTCCTCTGCTGAAATCCTTGCTTGCCTATATTCAAATTTAGTTAACCTCAAAGCCCTTCCTGCTCCCTTAGAACCACGTGACTTTGTCAATGTGCCAAGTAAAAATTTCACAGATTATGTAACTGGTGCAGAATTTCATGGCGAGAAAGGACCAGACCTAGATCGCTTATTCATAAGTCCTGCCCATTATGCGTTAGTAATTTATGCAGCATTAATTGAAACTGGAAGATTAACTGAAAAGTCTTTAGAAAAATTTAACAAAGATGGCACCACAGTTGAAATGATTGGTGCGGAACATTCACCAGGATTTGAAACCACCACAGGTTCACTTGCTCAAGCAATTTCTCAAGCAGGTGGTGTTGCCTTAGCAAGAAAGTTGCGCGGTGAAACTGGAAAGACTTGGATATTTATGTCTGATGGAGAATTCCAAGAAGGACAAACCTGGGAAGCACTAGCTGCTATAAGTTTTCATAAATTAAATAATGTTCGAGTAATTGTTGATGTTAATAGAAACCAAGTTGATGGTCCGATGGAAAAAGTTATGTCGATAGAACCATTAATTGATAGAATTAAAAATTTTGGTTGGGATGTTGAAAAAATTGATGGCAACGATATCAATCAAATCCTAAAAGCCGGTTCGACTGGTTATGACAAACCAAAAGCAATTCTTGGCTACACAGATCCAGCAAGAGG